>OHNQ01000432.1_pt1 | contig 24202 bp, 18 predicted proteins | sample 1569621 | NCBI WGS metagenome assembly OHNQ01 (sample SAMEA3879516, study PRJEB24766) | human gut metagenome | biome: human-associated habitat; feature: feces | place: USA | collected 1985/1987
CTCACCCTCAGCGCCTTGCGCTTCATCCTTTCTGCAAAGTCTGGACAATCTTGCTAGCAAGATTGTGAGACTGTTGACTTTTGCAACAGTCTCGGATAGCAACTGCTACCTTCACAATACAGAGGCTCGGTGGTGTCATTAGGGTTGGTCGCTACAGCTGCACCTTGAGCTGTTGTCGCCCTCTAGTCTGCTTGACAACCATCAGGTAGAGACCCTCAGGCAGCTCATACGAGATCGACTCCCCCTCAGCTACACTGGGGTAAGAAGCACACAGGACGCCTTCGCTACTGTAGAGCGATACCTCCGCAGACCCCTCCAGATTGTGCAGCGAGAAGCTCCTCTCGCCGACCGCTACACGCACGGCTGGCATAGCGCAGCTTGGGGTCTCGACGTGCAGGTCGCTCCCACTCACCTTACAGCGTGCGAAGTACCTCGTGCTAGCCCCGCCAAACTCAGTAAAGAAGCCACTCACGTAGAGCCACCCCGCAGGATCGTAGGTCAGTCCAGAGACAATCTGATTCGGACCCGAGCCAAAGTCAAAGTCCGTCGTCAGCGCTGCTCCCGACTTATCTAGAGCATACACAAAGCTCCGCTTAGGCATTTGGATATCTCCACCACCTATGAAGATGTAGCGATCGGTCACGATCAAGCCATTGATCATATCCTCCGCATCGGGAGTGGAAAAGTCGTACGCCGTAAACCCCTCTATGGGAGTCCCGTCGAGATGTAGCGCTATCATCAGAGGCGTCCTCCGGCCGAAAGACTCATAGAATGAGCCCGCCACGAGAAGCGTGTCAGCTCCCTTCATAGCCAAGGCTCGTGGCCCTCCAAAGTCAAACTTAGGTCTCGCAAAGCTCTCGTCATACTGACCATCGGCATCAATGTGAAAGATCTTCTTATTGAGCGAAGAGCCGTTATACCCATTGATCATACCTCCGAAGTAAATATCACCCGAGGGGAGTAGCAGTGCAGCGTCCACATAGGGCGCACTCTTGAAGTAGATCTCATGAGCCGTCGGGAGGTAGCTCTCGTCATGCACGCCCGCAGCCGTAAAGCGCGCTATCAGCGGGGCAAAACGCTCATTGACCCTGTTGAAGCCGCCCAAGACATAGAAGGAGTCATCAGACGAGACCAGTAGTTTGTTTGGCTGCAGATCCCACTCGTACTTCCCCTCATAGGCAGAAGCATCTAGCTGGAGGGTATTGTCATTCTTAAAGGTCTTATCCAGCGAACCGTCCTCGTTGAGACGTATGATCTGCCCCACGGGAGTACCATTGTAAGTGGTGAAAACACCGATGACGAGGATCTTGCCGTCAGACTGCAGAGCAATATTTGTCACCACGCCATCGACACCCGTACCGCCTACGTTGAAGGTGTCGTCAGCCGAGCCGTCCGCATTAAGCCGCATGACACCCGCCACATCTCGTCCGCCCACATGCTCGAAGGTGCCAGCGACCACGATCTTGCCGTCCGCTAGGGGGATGACCGCCTGCGGGTTGGAGTCTAGTATGGGGCGAAAGCTCGTATCCACCTGCCCGTTCTGGAGACGCTCTTGCGCCATAACGCTTAGGGGTAGTCCTAGACAACAGCCTAGGACTAGATATATGTAGAGAAGCTTCTTCATAGCACCACTTATTTATAGGTACAGCTTCTGAATCCACACACGACCATCTTCAAAGGTCGCAGCCACTAGGACCGGTCCCTCGACAGAGACGACATGCTCCGTAGCGGTAACAGTCGAGGCGTAGAGCTGCGTCCCAGACATATCCCATACGTATAGGCTGACCGGCTGCTCTGCTGTAAAGCGGGTCACACCCTCCTCGGTAGCTACGCGCAGGTCGCTCGGAGAGGCGAGGACAGGCTCATTGGCAGTCGACTGATAGTTGAGCGCAAAGAGTGGCCATAGCACAGGCTCTCCCGTAGTACGATGTTTCGCCATCATACCAAAGACTGTCAAGTCTCCAGAGGGGTCGACCTCCTTATTGGCTAGGAAGAGGAAGGGGAAGAAGTTTTGCATCTTCATCGACACCCCCGTGCTGTCTGTGATGATGATATCATCTAGAGCTCCAAAGCGAAATGGCACCTTCGAGTCCGTGCGTGGCTTGATCCTCACATTCTGTATCGAGACAGGGGCATACATATTGTAGTCCGCATTGTCTAGCAGATCCTGGATGCTCTTGGTCGTGCGATTGTCAAACGTAAAGGGATGATCCACCACCTCCAGCGTGCTAGGGGCATCTACCTGAAAGTATAGGTTGTGGTCACGCTCCACCAGCTGCCCCACGATACGCTTAGCGAGGAGCGCCTTCTCGGGCGGATTACCATAGATCGGGTCATGTAGTCGAGGATCAAACATCATAATCCCCTTCTCGCCGTCCCAGAGCCACTTCTCGGGCGTCATAGGCACCGCCATATTGACCAGAGTCTTCTTATCAAAGGTTACCTCGTAAAAGCCTCCCACGGGAGCTTGTAGTAGCTCCTTCAGCGAGTGCAGTGGCGTAGACTCCCGAACGGTGAAGTAGGTCACATGCTCCTCTAGCTCTGGGTAAGGCTGCCCCGTAGCTATGTCCATAAAGCGTAGCCCTATGGTATGCACGCCAGGCTGCAAGTCGCTATAAGTAATCAGCGAGTCGACCGAGTTGAGACGCCAGTGCTGCGTAGCGGGCTGGTCGTCGAGACGCGCCTCGATGTAAGAGGTGAAGAAGCCTGGCTCTGATTGGGGATCGCCCATGATCCAGTCATCACCGAAGGTCAAGATATGGTAAGAGAGCGTACTCTGTGCCGTCTCAAAGCCATTTCGGATGTCTGCCGGGTAGACACTCCAAGGCGTGCGCATGGGAGCCCCCTCGCCCGTATCGTAGAAGGCTATATCGTCCAGCATGATACGCCACCCCACACCCTTAGTCTTGTCTGGATCTTTAAAGACGATCCTAAAGCGAAAGGAGTCAGCATCTGGATCAATCCGCTCATACAGATCTGTCGAGATCGTTGTGGCGTCAAAGATGAGCTCCTTCTCCATCCAGTTCTTCCCCCCGTCGAAAGACTCCTGAGCGAACCAACTCTTGCCCGCATTGGAGACCAAGGCGTCCGTCCACCCCTGCATATAAGAGACAGAGACTTGCGTCCCACGGATCGGGTCTAACGCTTCGATCATCGCAGGCTCGTCACCTACGTAACCCGCCGTCAGCTCGAGCGCTTTCTTGCCAAAGGGTATATTAGCCTTAGGGTCATCGACGATGCGACCATTGACGATGCGCCAGCGCACCCCTTCGATCTCCACCGTATCATCCACAAATGTCTGCGCCTCCATCTCCTCAAAACCCGTCTTATAGTACGGTACAGGAGGTGTGAGGCGCTGCGCCTTCATAGGCATCATCAAGGTCGTCCCAAGGACGACAGCACAGAGTAGTAATCTTCGTCTCACTGCTTATCTAGTTTGAGTTAATAGCTTAAGTATAGGGGAGTCATGTCGTGCATCAGTCACGATCCTGCGGTCATACACGCCCTAACGGGAGACCAAGATAGCAAAAATTCACCACAGGACGCACACCTCTTTGTGACCCGTAGACTCGGCAAACCTCATTACAAGCAAGCTATAGCTTATCCTGAGACTGGTGGAGTGGACCTGAGAGAAGGGATTGACTCTAGTAGTACTAGGGCGTCTAATGGCTTTAGTGATTAGCGCCTCGCTCGATACCTTACGGAGAGTCTGCGATCCTCTTAGCCCCCGAGAGGTACGCTCGGCGATCTTGACAGCAGGGACCCCTCGCCCGGTGTCGTACCTTTGCATCGTCTCCTCAGAGATACAGCCGCACGCTCGTTATAGAGATCCAGCAGGTAGAGAAAAACTTAGGCTCTACAGCTCCTATCAGTAGTAGGGATCACGACACCAATCGTCGTCTCTCGGAGCTATCGCCGGCAGGCTCCACGACACCTATTATATATAGGAGATCTCTAGCGTAGCTACGACAGCCTCTCAGGAAGACAATTCAAATTTTATCAACTCAATAAAAATCAATCTACTATGGCAATCAAGTATGCTATCCAGCAAATCAATCGAAAAGGTGTAACCCCGGGCTCTATGGAGAGTAAGTACTACGCCCAGGCTAAGTATGACGGGGTCACCTCGCAAGCAGACATCGCTCAGATGGTCTCACAGATCTCGGCAATCTCTGTCGGTGACGTCCTCAGCGTCATGAATACGGTCTCTATGCTGCTCTCCATAGAGCTAGCCAATGGACGTATCGTAGAGCTAGGCGATCTAGGTCGCTTTAGAGCGACGCTACGCAGCAAGTCTTGCGACAAGCCCGAAGAGTTCAAGCGTGAGATGATCCATGGCAATAGGGTCATATTTGTCCCTGGCGCGCAGATACGTCACAAGATGAGCAATGCGAGCTACCTCAAGGCAGATCTCTCTAGCCTAGCCACGGAGACGGAGAAGAAGCCCAGCAAGCCCTCAGGCGAGGGTGCGGAGCCGAGCAAACCGACCCCAGGCAAAGAGACCGGCGGCGGATCGAACCAAGACGAAGAGCATATCGGAGTGTAGTTCCTAGAATTTAGAGGTTAGAGGTTAGAAGTTAGAGATTAGAGATTAGAGGTTAGAAATTAGATGTTAGAGATTAGACTCTAGCAACACTAGGGCCACTAGGACCTCCGATCCCCTCTAATCTCTAACTTCTAACCTCTAACTTCTAATCTCTAACCTCTAACCTCTCCCCCCCTCCGACTGCGCTTATAAAAAAGGGACCTCGTGAGAGGTCCGACGCATCGTAGCCGTCGGTCGGAGGGGCTACAGCCCCGAACGACCGATGGATAGGCGAACGTGGTAGAAGATCGACCCCTTGTGGGTCGGACTAGACAAGGGCTACAGCTTCAGTCCGACCTCCCACACAGGGGAGGTCGCTCATTTCGTCTGGCTCCTCTGCCCCCGCAGTCGTTCGGGGCGTCGCCCCTCCGACTGGGGGCTACGAAGCGTCCGACCGCAAGCGGTCGCCTCTAATCTCTAACCTCTAATCCCTAATCTCTAACCTCTAATCTCTAACCTCTAACTTCTAACCTCTAACCTCTAATTTCTAACTTCTAACCTCTAACCTCTAATTTCTAACTTCTAATCTCTAACTTCTAACCTCTAACCTCTAATTTCTAACCTCTAACTTCTAATCTCTAATCCCTAACCTCTAATCTCTAAATCCCTATTATGAAACCAAACGACATCAAATATATCATCGTCCATTGCAGCGCCACACGCAGCAATATGACTTACAGTGCCTGGCAGCTAGACCAAGACCATCGTGCCAGAGGCTTTGCCATGGCTGGCTACCACTTTTACATCACACGCGCCGGTGTGATCGAATCGATGAGACCGCCCTCCATGCCCGGAGCGCACACCATCGGATACAACCGATGCAGCCTAGGCGTATGCTACGAGGGAGGTCTAAGACCCGATGGCACCCCCTGGGACACACGTACTCCCGAGCAGCGAGCCGCCATGCTCAAGCTGTTACAGACACTCGTGGCTATACACCCTAACGCACAGATCGTAGGACATAGAGACCTCAGTCCCGACCTAAACCAGAACGGCGTCATAGAGCCGCACGAGTGGTTGAAAGCGTGTCCCTGTTTCGATGCATTCAAAGAGTATCTATCCCTATGGCACAAACGATAAGACCCCAAGGACGTAAGCAGCTTCGCCTAGCGGTACTTCTCACGATCTCAGGCATCGGGCTCCTCGTGGCGGGCTTTACAGTCCCTCCACTGGGAGTCATAGACAGCTCCGTGCTCGTTGCCTTTGGTGAGGTGATGACCTTCGCCGGGGCGCTCCTGGGGCTGGACTATAAGTACAAGTATCATGCGGAGCAGTAAGAGACAACTCACAGCACTCATCCTCACCGCCTGTATCCTACTGAGCTGTGGTAGCCGGCGACAACGCACCCATGCGGTGTCTCAAGAGCAGTCACAGCAGCGTAGCGAGCTGGCGGTGCGTGAGGCTACGCAGCATAGACGTGATAGCTCACTAGAGGAGTGGGAACTGCTCCTCCTAGACACGATCATACCACAGAGCGACATCCAGCTCGTCACGGGCGACTCGCTGCTGGGCATGACGTGGCCAGAGCGTCCCTCAGTACGCTACCTACATGCTCGGCGACGGGTCGTCCAGGAGCGAGATAGCGTAGCGCAGCAGCGTACTAAGCTAAAGGACGAAATGCAACAGCAGAGCCTTCGGCAGCAACAATCCATGACGGAGCGTCAGCCCACAGGTCGTATCGCCCATGGGCTGCGCATCGCCTGTCTCATTGGAGGCTTGCTCATTATGTTCGGAGCCGCTACGCTCATATGTAGGGGCGTAGGGCACCGCACAAAGTCAATCCTCCGCAAAAATATAGTGCTGAGGTAGACCTAGGTAGCGCACGATCAGATGCACCATAGCGGGGGTGTAGATACGACAGCCTCGCTTATAGCCTATCTGTGTGAGCTGGTTTAGTAGCTCGCCATCACCACATATCAAGCGGGTCAGGTGGCGCGTAGCACTAGCGGGTAAGACATCGGGGAAGTAACGGACGGCGAGCTCCTGCACGCCATAGGCGCGTACCAAAAAGAGGTACGACTCATCTTGTGTACTCTGTGACATAATCGGTCCAGTAGATAAAAAGGTAAGTATAAAAGTTTTGCCGACAGAAGCGCTTCGCTATATTTTTGTCACCTCGGTCGTCTCCACAAAGGTACCAAAAACGAAGTGATCCGACATCCCCAGATTGTGTAGCGCAATGATGTAGCAACGCCCGTCCTCTACAAAGGGTTACTCGTCTCGCTGTGATACAATACATATGCTACAGCGGTTTATGGGTGAAGTTGTCGTGCTGACGTAGCTTGTGTAGGGGCGGACCTGCGTGTCCGCCCGCAGGGCATACAGCGCTCCTATGAGGACGGGCGGACACATAGGTCCGCCCCTACGGTGGAAGCTCCCACCCCGACGAGCGGTTCACCCGAAGAGAAGTCGACCGAGCTTGCGAAACGAGAAAAAACTTCGCTTTTTACTTGCATGTGAACTTAGAAAGCAAACGCAGTCGGTCGGCACACTTTGCTGCGTACCGACCGACTGTTTTTTAGAAATTTACTAGGGTTATGACTCCTACGGAACGTACCACACAATGCGGGTTGTGTTCATCAGCGACTCCCAGTCATAGCGAACGGGAGCATTGTAACCAGTATAGTTAACCGTAAGGAAAGACATCGTCGGCTTGAAGACGCCCTCTGTAATCTTCACATTGAACGGATAAGGAACATCCGATTGGTTGTTAGGCGTAGCGCTGATATTTACTTGGTTAGTAGGTATATTGACATAAGATCTTGTTGCTTCGTTGTATACACGCCAAAATGGAGCATAGGGGGTAGTAGGACGCTGATAGTAAACGCCATTACGGTAATGGAGGAGCACCCCAGAGATCTCTACGCTCGTGGCTGTGAAGTCATGCTGATCTTGATTGACCCACTCTTTCAGAGTCTTGGTCGCTCTAACGGTGAAAGATATATAGCCGTAGTCTGACGAAACCTGATAAACACTTTCTAGCGTTAGCGACTGATTTAGATTAGCTGGAGCCTTGGTCTTGTCATAGATCAGTTTAAACTGTCCATCAGAGGCTGTAGGCTCGATACGGTATACACCACTGGGGATCGTACGCCCCTTATCTACGAACTGACTGGTGCTGGGCATCACTCTCCGGGTACTAGAGGTGCCTGGCACCTTAAAGTAGAAGTTGAGGAGCTTAGATAGAACCGTCGAACTTTTCGGATAGATCTTCTCCGTCTCGTAATAAGGCGCAGAGAGGGTGATCGTATGCTCAAAGTCTTTAGAAGCGTCATTGACTACCATAGGGATACTGACGCGCCCATTGTGGCTCGTGTAAGAGTCGGCCTTGACTATATAGCGGTAGTAGATCTTGGAGCCTCGCTTGACAATGGTTATATTTTCCATCGATCCATTGTTTCTTGGAGAGAGATCTGGCGCCTCGATGAGTACCTCAAAGGGGAAAACGCTTGTGGGTAGATTGCTGTACAGATCAAACTCCAAGAGTCGATCTTCTACATTGCTACTCGCAGGATCATCCACTAGATCCGTATTGAAGAGTAGTGGCTTGCGTATGGTAATCTCCACATTACGTATCAGAGGCGTGGTAGCTCCCGAGGGCTCCGTACCATCCGTCTTCTGATAGGTGTACTGTGGGGTAAATCCTGACTCTCCAGGATTATGGAGAGGATCGTAAGTACGTAGTGCTGCCACCTCAATGGTGTAGTGCTCGATAGCATCGGAGGGGATCTTCTTCACCTCTACGCTAAAGTGGTCATTGTCTCCACTCCTAGCACTGATCTCTTGCTGTGTCAGAGCTCCCATGTAAGCGTCATGATCACTCCACCGCTTGTAATATCTGAGATACTTGGCACCAGAGGGTGTTCCTGCTCCTTTATAAGGCTTGAAGCGATAGTCGCTATTGGTGATGGCAAAGCTGGTGTTGAATTTGTATGTGCCAGGATGTACGATCAGTATCTGGACAGGATCGGTCTTGAGCGTAAACATCTCATCGGACACCTGCGTGAACTCCTGTAGCTCGATCGAAGAGAATATATTGTTGTGTGCAGGAGCTGCTATCGCCTCAGCCATCGTCTTGTAGCCGTCCGAATTAACCGCTGTGATGGTCACCTTGTAGTGATTGTTGCGGATGATCGGGAGGACACGATCCGTCCCTGCATTGTCTGCCGTTCGCTTGGCAACGAAGTCGACCTTGTAGTAGCGCTCTGCGGTTGTCCCGTTCTTGAGCTTCTTATTACCACGGATAATGAGGAAAACCCTCTTGTCACCATCGTTTTGATGCTCGAAGATCTTGAACTCCGTATTTGCGGGGACGATATGCGATGGTTCGTTATTTAAGATGGTCTCTACATCGGGAGGTATCGTCGCCTTGGTCGGTGCGTAGGGAAAGACGAAAGAATAGTTGTCCATTACAAAGGGGGCTACGGTACCACTACGATGCACGTTGCAAGCGGCAAAGCCAGTTAGCTCGAATCCATCCTTTGCCGGAGCAGCATTGGTTACCGTGACCTTGGCGTGACAGCGTAGGAGCTTGATCACCTTGCCTTGTAGCGACTGACCGTCTAACTTAGTCAACCTCACCTGAGCCCACATAGGATCAAAAGCCTTGGTCGAATTATTACCATTGGCTGTCTCGATTCTGGTCGTCAAGTTTGGTATGATCGCTCCAGCCGAGTTACCCACGAGGAAGTAATCCTGCTTCTGTCTTGACCAGTCGTAATTAGCTATAAAGTGTAGGTATCGGGGCTTGTCACTCTGTATGAAGGTCGCTGTAAAGTGCTTGATCTTAGTTATGGTGCCTTTCTTGCCATCAGGTAGGAAGGCGTCATCACTTAAAGCATCAGCCGAGGCGGGATCTCCTAGCACAGCATCTGTCGAGTAGAGAAACTCTTGATGCTCGTTGAAGACCAGTATGCGTAGCGAGGTAATCTTCTCAACCTCATTGTCATTGATGGCATCACTTCTGAGCGCTAGTTCACGCAGATCATCCGCATGTAGTCCTAGCGTCAGTGTGATCGAGTCGCCCACCTTGCCCTCGGGTATGAGCAGACCGCCCATAGGCTCTCGGACGCACCCTGCGAGTAGCAGGAGCAGTGGCAGAGCTATATAATAAAGATATACTCTTCGCTTCATAAGGAGTGGATTACTTATCTTCTTCATACATATAAGTGTCAAAGATGGGACGGACAAATATATTAGGGGCACCACTATTGTACTGCTCTTTTCCTTGATCTACAAGTCCTTGGAGTGCCTCTGCGAATGTAACGACATCATGCTTTTTGAAGTCATAGACCTTACCCTCTTCTGCGACCCAGTAGTAGGAGCCAAAGAGCAAGCCCCGAATCTCTGTGTTCGCATCTCCCTGCATACGGTCAATAATCTTCATCTCAGCAGAGGTGGGAATACGCCACCGACCTTGATGCTTGAATTTTTTGCGAATGCGACGCGAAGCCCACACTCCATTTGTAGCTATATAATACTCTATATAGTTGCCGTCAGTACCATATTCACCCTCAAAGTACTCTTTGCATCGGGTCTCTGCATCCCAATAGTTACATGCTACATACTGGTTTTTAGCCCATAGACCATCTGGATTCTGATATAGATCACTATTGTAATATACGTTTAAATAAGGATTTTGAACTCCCCAAAAGTTTGTAGACAAAGGTCCATAACCTGGAGCTCCAGCTGAAAAAGCAAATGACAATTTTCTTGGAAGAGTAGTGGACGTAGATGGTACATCTTTTGGACGTTGATAGGTAGCTGTACTCATACCGTACTGACTGGCGATGATGAACTGAGGAGAGATGAGCTTATTAGAAGCAGCATCGGTCTTCGTCTTGCCAGTAGTAGGATCCACTGGAGAGCCGATGAGCTCGCCATTTTGAGAGACCACAGTCGTGATCTTGAAGTTTATCTCGTTGATCTGAGGTGATAATTTTGTATCACCTTGATACCTACCAAAGGATCCATATATGGTTTGGAATCTAAAGTCTGCATAGACGGACGGCTGGATAACACGACCATCCGCATCTACCAAAGCCTCTTTGCCGTTGCTGAAGCGTCCAGAGCGTGTACCCGAGACATATCTATGGGGATACTGCAAGACGCGCACTTCTTGGCTTAGGGTACCGCCTTTTTGCTTGACTGTAAACTTGATGTGATACGGAATATAGTTGACTGGTACTGGGTGCTGGATCGTGATGACTCCATTGGAGAGGTAATTCGCGGAGGGCGTTATCACGATACCATCCCAAGGCTTAACATTGTCCCGTTTAGAGACCCACGTTTTAGTCCCGTCGATATTGTACAGATTAGACTCGGTCTCACTAAACTCACGACGATAGTGTACGCCACGCATATCGTAATACTCATACCAGACACTATCTATCCGAATATCTACGGGCAGACTGGAGGCATAGGGTACCTTTACTTTGTCGGTTGCGGCCATGATGGGGCTCTTGTCATACACCTCTAGGTACTGAGCGTCGAGGAGATCGCCGTCGACCGACTCGATCAGATTCCACGGCTTGATGGCTATAGCAGCAGTTATGTCTACGGGAGTGTCTTCGTTGAGACTACCTAGCACCTCTATAGAGGTGAGGACGTCATAGAGATGGTTGCGCTCGAGCTTGTGAAGCATCTTGTCGGTGACATCGCCGAGAGCCTTGCGGTAATTTACGGGTATACGGTAGTAGTAATCAACCCAACGGTCTGTCGCTGCGGCTTCTTTGGGGCGCATAGTCAGCTTGAGACGTAGATAGGTCTCATTTGTCGATACGGTACGCCAATCATGCTCATAAGCGTAAAAAGGCACTGTGCCGTAAAACTTGCTTCCCCCCTTGCTATTCGTATACCCTAGAGCAGAGAAGTCGGTCTCAACCATAGGACGGTATTCGGAGTTGTGCCACTCGCTACCATTGGGCTGGTAGGGTGAGTCACTCCGTACGACCTTCGTCTTCTCTGGATAGCGTACGAGACAAACTTCGGGCTTGGTATCAGGCTTGATCACATATTGTGTATTACCGCCGTTCTGACGATCCACAACATCAATATGGTCGATCCTCAGTCGGATCTTGGCAGCCGCACGATAGAGATCAATCGTTCCTAGATTGGTACTAGGTTCTTGATTGCCCCAGGTGAGAGTCGCCCGGAGCACTCCATCCATAAGGAACTTATCCTGTGGGGCTATCTTGCCGCTTTGGGGAGCTGGGTTGAGCTTGTTCTGATCATCTTGTATCACGTTGTAGAGCACCTGTTTTGAGGTGATCGTGGCGGCTAGCGGCTTCTGCGCATTGACCACTGAGATATAGTCTAGCTGCTTGCTTTCAAGCTTAGGAAGATCACCCTTGGGGATAATAAAGGTAGCACGACTGCCGATCCCGCCCCCAGGGAGCGGCTCCTGCTTGGATGGGGTGTAGCGCCCAACGAGCTGATCGCCTGTCGCTGGGTCAAAGACAAAGAGCTCTATGTTGTCGATCTTGTTTTCATTAAGCTGAGCGCCTCCGTGGAGACCATTCTCCTTGTCGCCTGGCTCCTCGCCTACGTGGCTACGGAGCGCGGCCGTGGTCGTCTGCTCAGTACGCGGTATGAGCGTGAGCTCGAGGAGCTTGCCATCCTCCTCAGAGATGTGCAAATCATCGGTTCGCTCGCTGACGCAACTGGTGAATGCCACACTGATGCCCACAAGGGCGAGCACGGCACAGAGGACTATGCGTACACGGGTCTGGATATTATATCGAAACATTGTCATTGCGATTCTTAGTACATTACTTGTTTGATACGCCACCGCTCTGAGCCACCTTCATTCATATAGCTATCTATAGCCCTAGTAGGATCTAGGTTCAGCTCTTTGCCGTCGACTGTGATGTAAAACTGAGTGTAGAATGGCTCAGTGGTAAACTCTTGTCGGGGCTTGATCCTAAAGGTGTAGGTCTTTGGGGAACCACTGACGATATCAGGCTCTACCTGATCGTAGGTCTTGCCCGTAAAGAGGAAGTTCAGTCCGTTCGTGATGGAGGCTGACCAGATAGCGCCTACGGGCTTGGTGATCTTAAAGGTTACCTCAACGACCTTATTACTTGGGAGCAGCACCTCCTGAGAGATATCGGTCACGGGTGTTTCCTCATTGGTTAAAGTATCGACGAGCTTGAGCGTGCACGTATACTTGGGGTGCGTGAACTCCATCTCAGACTCGACAAGCGTCCAAGGCATCACCTGCAGAATGACATCAACCTGCTTGGCATCTGAAGAGAGCTTCACACGAAGTGCATAGTGCATATTGCGAACGATGTCAAAGTCAGGCTTGAGACCGCCCTTGCCTGCTTTCTTGCCTGTGACAAACTGCAGGTAATTATTGTTTCCCGGCTCTTCAAGGGCCTCAGAGGCGTTGTGTGCGATCGGTATGAGTAGCTCGCGACCGCTCTTCATCTGTAGCTTGACGTAGGTGATCTTGTCTTTGTTGGCGTCAGACCACTCAGGCATCTCAGTGGACTTGAAGAGACGCTCGGGAACGTAGATATGCCCCTCCTTCGTGGAGGGAGCAGCGTCGCCGATCGTTATACTTATAGGCGCTGCGGCTTGCTGATATGTCGATCCCTCGGGGAGCTGAGCAAAGGAGAAGCCCTGAGCGACGTTGTAGCACTGGACACTCTCGATATCATTGACCCCCTCACCGGTGAAGGTGACGGAGATCTTGGCGCAAGAGCGCACTAGTCCGACCACACCCTGAGAGTCGGTTACCTTGAGACTGTTGAGATCGAAGTTGCTGACTGGCACGAATGGGGTATTATTGCCCGTGGTGTTTGGCTTGAACATAAAGGGAGCCTCCTTTGTGCCCTCACCGATCATCTGATTGCGGTAGACACGCGCCATAGGTAGTCCCTTACCTTCGGGATCTGCTGTAAAGCTTCTCACCTTATAGAGATACTCCTCTATCTGAGCTCTAGTGGTGATGTCACTGAGCTCCGTGTCATCGTCAGGGACGTTGGCTATGAAGTATAGGTCATTCATCCCCTGGAGTACCTTCGTGGGTTGTATCTCAGAGACAGTTCCCGCTCCAGGTGCGTCGACACGTACATTTGCTGTACACTCCATACGTCCCACTGGGAAGACAAGCATGGTGACGTTGCCGACCTTGTCCTCAAAGAGCTGCTGATCTTTATTGATCGAGTTGCCTCGGAGAGGCACCGCAAGGTAAGTCTCCCCCTCGAGGAGCCGCTCTCCCCGATCAGCTGTGCAGGCCGTCACACTCCACAATAGCAGTGGGAGGGTTACTCCCACTAGGAGTCTGTATATATAGTGTTGAACCGTCTTCATATAAGCGTTATCTTAGTTGCTAGTGGCGACTGTCTGATCTGCTGCTCATCTGTGTAGCGTCTAGCTGGCAGGTGGTCGCCATGTAGCAAAGTCTCTCTTATCTCTCAGTAATCACATTGGAGTTCTCTTCGTAACCCTAGTCTCAGTAGCTATCTCAGAGCTCTTACTCAAAAGCTATGTCGTAGCTATGTACGAGCCAGTCGTTGATCCATATCTCGCAGGCCATATATCCTGAGGGACACTCAGGGCAGCGACGCATCTTGAGATGAACATCGTAGTCGTTGAGACAGCGCATATTGAGTGCCTCGGCTACGGGACTGACGAGGATGGATCCGATGAGGTCCTCCATGAAGGCTACCTCGCCCTTCTCCTTGTTGTATACTGTAAGGAAGCTATTGCGACCGCTCTCGAGCTTGAGCGTCGTAAAGAATGCAGATGCCGTACTGTCGGCAGGTGCTGAGTAGTTCATCTTGGTCGGATAGACTAGTGTCTTCTCGGGGACTATGTCTCCCTGATAGTTGTATCGTCCATTGTCCGACTCAAGCTTGATGGTAAAGTTCTCGGGATGCTCCAGACCGGTGACACGTACTGTGATACGGTTGGTGTACTCGCGCATATTGATCGCTGTGTGGTAGTATTGGGTGGTCGGTCTCTCAGGATCATCTAGGGTCTTGAGCTCCTCGAGAGATACGATGCTCGACAGTCCCATCCATACGGTGCGATCACGAAGGTCATAAGGCTGGTTTCCCTCACTCCGCAGTGTGGCGTAAATATCCTGGAGGGTGGTCTGCCCAATGACATAGTCTGTATGCTCAAAGAGATCATCAGCAATACCAGCCCAAGCAAAAACTCTGTAAGATCCAGTAGCAGGTAGCTCTAGGAGGACCTCAGCATCGGGCGTCAGAGTCAGATTGCTCTCGTGGTGATAAGAGACGAGCTTGTCTCTCGTATCGAAGACGAAGTAGCTGACATCTTTGATCTCACTAGGATAGGAGGGTGTCGTCTCACACTCCGTCTGTGCATAAAGTCGTACATAGACTCCCCTAGGGCATTCACTGAGATCGTCAAAGACAGCATGCGAACATGAGCTCAATCCCAACAATAAGGGGAGAGCGAGGAGCGATATATATTGTAGCAACTTCATATTAATGCGTCTGAAAAAGTTAGTAGTCCAAGCCATAGCGTAGGAGGAGGGGCAGATATGAGATCAAATCTCTGAACTTCTAAGTAGGTCTACAGAGAGGGTAAAGTCTATCTTGCCGTGGATGTTTTATATAGAGTCTCTCGCAAGTACCCTCAAACACTCCAGGATATGCAAGATCTATGGTTTCTTAAGATGGGGAAAGTAGCGGAGCGGATGACAGACTCATCGCAATCTCTCTGAGAGCTAGGGTGGATGCCACCCGCTCCGCTAGTTAGGATCGGAGCTGGTGCACTAAGCACCTCTGCTCCGATTTACTCCTTAATTATTCAGGATATACAGCTTGTTAGAACTCGATGTCGTAGCTGTGTACACCCCAGTTGATCACAGTGATCTCATAGGCCATGTAGGTCTCAGTATCCTTGATAGGCTTATCTGGATCTGGATCTGGCTGATCAGGATCGTCTGGATCGTTAGGATCGTTAGGATCGTGATAGAGACCGAGCTTGCTGAACTTGGTTACGTTGACGTTGTAGACGTTGTTACGTACGACTGGAGCGTACTTCCAAGCTGTAGACTGAGCTACGTCTGGGTTGACATAAGCGATGTAGTACATCTTGCCAGCCTTGAAGGCCACAACACCATCCTGGCCTTTAGAAGTATCTGCAGGCTTGTTCTCAAGCTTAGCTTGAGCTTCATCCTTGTAGAACTTGCCCTTGGTCGTACCCCAGTAGATCGTACCATCAGCATTGTCAGCCTTAGCCTTCTCACCAGCTGCCCAGAGGTTGTCAGCAGGAGTAAAAGTACCAGATACGAGGATGTAGGCTGTGTTACCCTTCTTGTAGAAGCTACCGCCATCGTATGGGTGCGTCGTCTCAGAGATGAAAGCTGAAGATGCCTCAGCCTGAGCTGCGATAACATTATTGAATGTCAGCGTTGCGTCAGACTTACCGAATGCCTTGTCAGCACCGTTGTAGAGATACTTAGTCTTAGACTCTGCGTCTGTTACCGTGCCGCCCTTACCATAGTTGTAGTTTGGAGAAACGACTAGCTTAGCATCTGTGTATGTATGAGCATCATTAGCGTCCTTGTAAAGGAGGTAAGATGTCATCTCATACTGACGAGGAGCCCACTTGAGGTCTTTCAGAGAACCGAGTACCATCTCTGTCTCTGTGCCGTTGACCTTTATAGTCCCCTTGATCTCGTAGTTAGGACCTTCTAGAGGAGTCGTAGCAGAGACACGAGCTACCGTACGACGTACCTCCATCTTAAAGCGGTTCTTTGCTTCGCCAGAAGCTGCATTATTGGCATCATCCTGAGAGACCTCATCCGTGATGGTGACCTTCTTAGGCTCACCAGTCATCATGATGATATCCTTACCACCTACTACATTAGCAGTAGATAGTAGCTCATAAGCAGCCTTGTACGCAGCGTCGAAGCCAGCAGCCGTAGCGTTGTTGAGCTTATCTTGGATAGCTCCACCGTTGTTGAGGACGACGTAGATCGTCTTATCACCAGGAGTCGTCTTGAATGCAGGTACGATTACAATTCCGTCCTTACCATTGTTTACGCCCGCCGTGAAGTCGGTGATCTGCTTATGCTCTATCTCCATGTTTGATGCAACCATGTAGATATCGACAGACTTGATGTCGTCAGCACCTTTCCAGGTACCCTTCTTGTTGAAGTCGTCACCCTCAGCACGAAGTCCCTGTCCCATAGAGAGAGCTACAGACATGTAAGTCGTGCCTTCGCTCTGCTGAGTCTTGGGCTCATCTTGTTGTTTGCAGGATGCCATGCCTAACCCGAGGGTCAGAGCCAGCGCTGCAATCAAAAACTTGTTCAGTTTCATAGTCTTGATTGTTTTGATTGGATTATTATGTATGTAAAGTGTATTTGCTTCTCGATGCGACGACGTTGTGTCGTCGCATCTCAATTAGTCTTAGTGGATTAGCTCAGCTGCATGCTTATTGCCTAGACGAGCAGCATCACGCAGTGCACGCTCAGCAGCACTCTCCTCACCGAGCATCTGATAAGCCATAGCTCGTACGAACGCAGCATCGGGATCATCTCCTAGAGGACGTACGATATCGATAGCGTCCTGTGCGCGCTGCTCCCACTGGAGGAGTGCATTGGCGTAGTTTAGCTTAGCCTCACGCTCCTTGCCGAAGTTCTCGTAGGCTATCTTGTAAACCTCTACTGGGCTCTTGCCCTGAGCACGATAGTAAGTATCGGCTAGGAGGAACAGCTCACGATGGCTTAGGAATTTAGGATTGACCTTGAAGATATCGGGTAGCTCCTCGACGGTATAAGGGCGTACGTCGTAGCGCATCTTGATGACCGTGCGACGTAGTGGAGGATAGTAGGTATCTAGTAGCTCACGGTAGACACGTCCACTCTCGAGGGCCTTGATATCCTTCTCACGAGGTAGGTCGGTGCTATACTTATCGATGATCTGCGTCACCTGATCAGCATATCGCTCACCGCTCTCAGCTACAGCCTTACGGAGTCCGGCCCAGTCCTCACCGCCGCCCTTGACCTCAAAGTGTGCGGTACGCTTGAGTGCGGGGAAGGTGGTAGCCACATAGTTCGAAAGCGTGTTGGCACGACGCTCAGAGAGTGGCAAGTTGTGATCGAAAGCACCCTCGGGAGAGGCGTAACCAGTGACATAAACGTCACCAACGGTTGCTCCAGACTCAGCGAGCTTGAGTGCCTTGCGTACGAAGTCGTCTATGCGACGTAGCTCGCGCTTATTGTCTGCAAAGGTGGGCAGCAACTCGTGCCGATCTACACGAAAGCGTACGTAGCTCGTAAACTCCTCTTCGTAGCTCTTGCTCTGTACGCCTGCTGGCTCTATATATATAAGCAAAGGCATCTGGAGTGAAGACGAAGAGTCTGTCAGGTGTGAGGGTCTCTAGAGCAACCTGTGTCAGACAATCTGCACAACCATAGATCTCCTCACGTATTTCTATATGACCATCACCCATCCACTTCTGATAGGGAATCTGCTCATCGACGGTGATCACCTCCTGCTGGTCAGCCTCATAACGCTTGATCTCATCTAGTGAGAGACCATTGGGGAGCGACTGTCCGAGATAGTTCTTCCTGTCAAGTAGACGATAGCGATGGGAACCAGCTATGCAGTAGCGTGCTAGATCATAGCGCTGTGCTCCATCACGAGAGACATACTGCGGAGTGATAACCATCAGCTCACTACGTCTCAGACCCTTAGGTGTAGGTGTGATGGTGAAGTGAACTGCGAGCTTCTCTCCATCAGCTGAACGCTCGATTTTTGGGGCGTCATAAGCCCATCTGAGAGCTTCTGGCTGAGGCGTCTGCGCCTCAAGTGTCTGACGGCTACTCCATAGAGATACCATCATGAGTAGTGCGACACCTATTATATTGTATTTCATACTTTGCTGTCTCATGAGATTTGTTTGTAGTACCATTGGTTAGCCTTACTTGATGATATAGACAATCGATATAGCCGCCTTCGTAGGTCCGACATAGTTTGCCGTACCCTCAGCGATCTTACTACCGCACTGCACACAGGGGAACTTGTCATAGTGTATCCTATTGTATCCAGCGCCTAGCTCGAACTCCAAGCTCCAGTGACGCGATAGCATCAGCTGATATCCAGCGGAGAGACCTCCACCGTAAAACCATGCTTCGTAGCGATTGTCCTTCATGACTTGATTCTTATTCTCCAAGATGAAGGGGATACTCACGCCACCGATGTTGATGGCACCACCCTGCGCATGCAATCCTAGGAACCAGCCATCGAAAGCCTCGCAGAACCAGTAGCGAGCCTCAGGCTGCACCATCCAGTGGCTCCACTTGGTAGTTTTATACCGCGACGACGTAGGGTCTTTGGTATAGAAGAAGAAGTTGGCCCACCCTGCAGATCGAGCGTCCAGCGATTAGCTAGCTTAGCCTCCAGCGATAGGTTCGGCGTAAGTAATGCATCGTACGCCAAGTTGTTTTTGATAGCTACGCTCTGCCCTAAGGCTGTAAGCACAGTAGCTAAGGTGATGATAAGTGTTAGCAAGAATCGGTTCATAATTCGATCTCTATATGTTTTGCATCTCTATAAAAGCTTAAACCATTGGGAAGTAACGTCACACATCCTCGTCTCCACAAAGGGCTGGATCGAGAGACGAAACCATCTCATAGCTTTGATGACGAGACAAAGGTATGACAAAAGCCCCTTCGTTCGTTTGTCATTTTCAGTATTTGTTTTGTCATATTCCGCCTGTCTTACTTGGTCTTCGTTACCGCGCCTCGTTTAAAACGTTCTAGACTCCATTGACTCAATTAGTTGTATATCCACACAGAATAGATTTGCTAGACTTTCGGCTTTACCCGAAGCTGCTAGGACTTCTTCCATTCCTAGCACAAAGGTAGAAAAAAATATTCTATGAATCATCGCAAATTGCTTGTCGTATTTGATCAAATGTTTGACATATTCAATCGAGAATGATGCCCTCGACGGATTTTTATTCGAAGTGCTGAAGGGAAACAAGAAGCTCTTCTTCCGCTAAAAACTCTTATCGGGCCGCAATAAAGAAAAATATAAGTACATTTGTCCAGAGACCAGCAGCGAGAGCGCTCATGAACGCTCGATGCTGGTCGCCCGGCACAGACAAACACTAATCAAATTATCCTATGAAGCGACTACTACCTCTTCTCTTCCTCTACCTCCTAGCCACCCTTGGGGTGACGGCTCAGGAGAAGCAAGGGGGGCAAATCTTCCACTCTGGCAGCGAAGGTCCAGTCTTTGACTACACCGTCGAGGCTGGTCTACCACGCCCCTACTACGACGATGGTGGTCCTGAGAAGGGCATGAGGGGCAACTACTCCATGACCATCGTACAGTTCAAGCCAGTCAACTCTAATTCTCACATCACCATCGTCTTTGAGGAGATGGAGATAGGAGAGTTTGACCAGTTACGCTTTTACAATGGAGCTATCACCCTATGGAATGGTCCCGACGAAGAAGGATACTATTACTACGACTGGCCCAAGGATGTAGACCCGATCATGACTGTCAAGGGGACACCGGCCAATCCACGCTTTACGGTCACCTCCACTGCTGCGGACGGCTGCCTGTCGGTAGCGCTCTTCAACGGATCTAACTCACCAGGCTGGAAGGCGATGGTCTACTGCGTCAGAAACGGTGATCCCGAGCCTGGCACGACGCCCCAGCAAGCGACCATTCGCTACGTCTCTACGACTGGTAGCGGTGATGGTAGCTCCTGGAGCAATGCCTCGAGCGATCTGCAAGCTATGATCGATGCTTCTTCCGCTGGTGACGAGGTATGGGTGGCTAAGGGGACTTATCGCCCTACCAAGCTCATCAAGACTTCTAAAAATCGCTCTTACGCGTTTATACTCAAGGAGGGTGTGTCTCTCTATGGTGGATTTGCGGGCGACGAGACTAGTCGTGACGACCGCACTGCTACTGAGATGATCGGTAACTGCTATAGCACCAATGAGACGATCCTCTCTGCCGATGATGATGTCCCTGATGTCTGGACACGTATCGAGGGCGCTGGCTCTATGGTACGCCAGGAGTGGGAGATCACAGGCCATGAGGGTAACTACAACCACGTCCTTTACAGTGCTACGCCCTTTGCCGAGCGCACCACGATCGAGGGCTTTACGCTCAAGGGTGCCAATGCTAATGAGCAGAAAGTCAAGGCTTGTGGTGGAGCTCTCTACGCCTCGGGCAATGTAGCTCTACTCAACTGCAACATCACCGAGCATTACGCTTACACTGGCGCAGAGACCATGACATCTACATGGCCTTTCCTAGGCGGTGCCGTTGCGATACTAAAGGGTGATGGTAAGGCGCTGGTCAAGAATTGCGCTTTCTCCAAGAGTATGATCTCTATGCCAAACGGAGTAGCCGCTGGTGCTGGTGTCTATATCGAGCAGGGTACAGTAGAGCACTCCACCTTCGATGGTTGTATCGCATTAGATCAGGGCGGAGCTATCAGTGCTATTGGCTCTACGGTCAGAGCTTGCGAGATCACCAATAGCTATGCCGCTTCGGGTGGTGCTATCTACGCTGAGGATGCGACGCTACAATATAATAAGGTATATGACTGTAAGTCGATGCGTGGCGGTGCTATCTATGCTAGCGCCTCAACGATCGAAAACAATATCCTATATAATTGCTTTGCCGATGATCCTATCTATACTGACCCTACGATGGCAAATCGCGGTGGTGGTGCCGTATGGACGCTCGGCACGAGCACGCTCGTAGGCAACCTGATCTACAACTGTACAGGCTTCAAGGGTGGCGGTGTCGTGATGACGGCCGACGGCACCTTTGCCCACAACACGATAGCTCAGTGCGTGGCCAATAACGCTGCTGAGACCACTCCCGACTTGCTGCTGCCTGCTGGCACTAAGGCGCTCAACTCTATCTCTGGAGTAGACACTCCTAGCAAGCACTTTGTCAAGCCGACAACCTTTGCGGGCTATACTAAAGATGCGACTAAGGCTGAGGAGCTAGCCGCTAGTGACTGGCACCTGCTGACCACTTCGTCTCTCATCGGTACAGGTACCTCCTCTGAGTACAATAACACGATCGACATCTATGGAGATACCCGCATACAGGAGCTCTCTGTCAATCCGGGGGCTATCGCCAAGGCTGTGACTCCTATTGAGGAGACCGCTGCGATCGTCATGACCGTGGAGAGTACGGAGCGGGAGATCAAGATAGGCACGGGTGGCCCTAAGGGGACGAAGTTCTTCATTGACTGGGGCGATGGCAACAAGGTCGAGTACGAAGGCGCTAAAAACGTCTCCAACAAGCCTCTTGACAACACGATCAAGATCTATGGTGATGATATCCTCATCCTCCTGGCGGACAATATCGGGCTCACGGCTCTCGATGTGACCCATGCGTCTAAGCTCTCTAAGCTCTCTTGTAGCAACAACAAGCTCTCTGAGCTAGACCTGACGCACAATGAGTCTCTCACAGGTGTCTACTGCTCGGAGAACCTTATCTCCAAGCCGCTCAACATCTCGCAGTGCACCAATATGCGTGCCTTCGACATCAGTCGCAACGCTATCCCTGGCCAGCTCGACCTCTCACAGATGAGCAGTCTCTCGAGCTTCAAGTGCTTTAACAATGCGATCACGGAGATACTACTGCCTAAGACAGCTCCGCTCAACACGATCGACTGCGACAGCAACCGCATCGCGACGCTAGATCTGACGGGCATCAACGATCTTGCCGAGCTAAACTGTGCCTACAACGAGCTCACCGAGCTCACGCTCACCGCGCTGCCTAACCTCTCGAAGGTGTACGCTCCAGGCAACAAGCTCTCTAAGATCACCTTCGACCCGAAGACGATCATCACGGATCTGACGCTCTTTAGCAATAAGTTTGCTACGATAGACCTCGCAGCGCTGCCTCAGCTGACGAGCCTATACCTACAGGACAATGAGCTGACAGCTATCAACCTGACGGTGACGCCGCTCGTTAAGTGGCTCAACCTGTCGGAGAATAAGCTCTCTAGCCTAGACGTCACGCCACTCAAGGGTCTTATGAACCTGCGCTGTGCGGGCAATCAGATCCCCTCGATCGACCTCTCACAGTCGCCTCTGCTGAACACCATCTTGATCGACGACAACAAGCTCACAGAGCTAGATGTACAGCATCAGAAGAACCTCTTCTGGCTCACCTGCTCAGGCAATGAGCTCACCAAGCTAGACCTCTCGCACAATCCGTCGGTCGTCTGGCTCAAGTGTAGCCGCAACAAGCTCACGCAGCTCGATCTCTCGGCTCAGAAGTCGGTACAGATGCTCTACTGCGATCACAACCAGATCAGCGAGCTTAAGATCTCCAACTATGCTGGGCTACAGGGACTATTCTTGCAGAGCAATATGCTACCTACCACAGCGCTCAATAGTTTGATCTCAGCACTCCCCAACGTCTCTGAGGTGGAGGTACACGACAACAATCGCGAGTGGGCTAAGCAGCTCAACATCAGCGACAACCCAGGCACTGCCGAGGCTGACATCACACCAGCACAGAGCAACGGCTGGATCGTCACGAACGAGACTGCTATCCTCGCACCTACGACGGTGGGGGTTACGAGCATCTACTACGACGCTGACCAGAGAGCGATCGTCTCAGAGACTCCTCTGGCACAGATCACGCTCTACAGCCTACAGGGCGAGATGATCCTGCACGCTACCAGTGGTGGCACGCACTACGCGCTACCTGAGCTACCAGGGGGTAGTTACCTCGTACATGCCGAGAGCGCAGACGGAGCCATCCTCACGCTCAAGGTGGTAGTCTCCAAGTAAGACTGCTAACGCTATAAATGCGACAAGCCCCCCCCGACAGTGCTGGGGGGCTTGTTTGCAACAATTAATAAGTAAACTAGTATAACCTATGAAGTATCGTTCGACTTTTGGCTTAGCCCTTATGCTTGCTGTGGCGCTTGTCACACTGAGCGCTTGTGACGAGGAGGTGCGAGACCCCAAGGAGAGTGCTATCACCTTCCTAGTTGGCGGCGAATCACCTGCAGCTGGTACGCCTGTGCCTAAGACTGCCAACGAGTCGCATGCCTCCCTGCCCGCAGAGAGCATGCCATTGGTAGAGGCTGGCAATGCCTTTAGCCTTAAGCTCTTTGGGGTTCTTCTGGAGAATCGGGTTGCCAGTGCTAATCTCGTGCTCTCACCGATCTCTATCGAGACGGCTCTCGGGATGAATGCGGTGGGTCTGTCGGACGAAGCTTTTGATGAATACAGATCGGCACTAAAGCTATCCGCTACACAGAGCCTTGCCTCTGTAGCAAGATATTATCAGCAGCTCAATGCGGTGATGTGTAGTGCGGGTGAATATGCCTGCTACTTCCCGTCCAATAGCTTTTGGGTCTCCTCAAAGTATCAAAGTCACTTGATCAAGTCCTACCCACAGCAACTTTTTGACTTCTTTGGAGCCTCCACAGCAACGCTTGACCTCAGCGATCCAGCCTCATACGAGGCGGTCAATGCTTGGATCAGCCGCAAGACCTACGGCAAGATACCGCGCATGCTAGAACCTAGTCATGCTGTAGAGCAAGACCCGCTAGCCTTCCTAGTCAATACCGCATTCTTTGCAGCTGCGTGGCAATGGAAGACGAGCGAAGAGCGGACCA
>OHNQ01000437.1_pt1 | contig 23974 bp, 19 predicted proteins | sample 1569621 | NCBI WGS metagenome assembly OHNQ01 (sample SAMEA3879516, study PRJEB24766) | human gut metagenome | biome: human-associated habitat; feature: feces | place: USA | collected 1985/1987
GGGATCATTAGCCTTTTTATTTTAATACACTATATAGAATCGCGGAGACGCTTACGTTATCGCTTTCACCTGTCTTATTAAAATATCCCTTGAGCTAAAACAATTATCATTATAGCTAATCCGGATATGCTTATAGCAAATCCGCTTTCAGGTGTTAATGAGTGAACTGTGCGGATGTAATACTTTGGCCGCCAGGTCTTAACACCTTAGTTCTCATGTGTTAATACTTGAGTTATTGCATCTATATATCCAGCATCTTGGAGCTATATGTCCAACACCTTGGATATATAGCTCCAACAGTCGGTATGAATAAACTCAATAGGTGAAACCGGGAAAGTTCAGTTTCACCTGAATTTCTCCCTTGCTTTCACCCGCTGTTACCTTATTCATCGGCATTTAGAGAATTGGGTGAAACCGGTGAACCGCAATTATTTTACATAGTTGCATTTATGAAATGTCTTGCCTACGTAAATTACGTGGAGAGGCACCAAAAGATTTCTTGCAGAAATTAGAAAAATGGGGTAAAGATTCAAAGCCATATTTATAGCATATCTCCGAAATGCTACATTTAGAGTTGTTCAAGTCGTCCAGAATGCCCTCTTTACGTCTCGCCAGCATCCATTCATAAACAGGTTCATGAAAGACGTTATTGAAGATACGACGGAATGTACTAAGAGTATATCCGCCTAATTGAGCGAGTTCTTCTACTGTCTTTACTTTCTTATAGTTTTGAATAACGAAGTATTGGAAACTGTTTACATATTTAGAGAGTGGATGCACCAAGCTTGAAAGATCATAATCGGAATAATAATATCCCAATACAAATGCCAATTCTTTCCGTTTCAGAGACAGCAAGTCCCGGCAGACTTTATCTCCTTTCAGATAAGTGATAGACCCATTGAGAAAATAGTGCAATTCAGGTATTATTTTTAGTGGAGCATAAATAAGTGGAGGAGATACCTCTTTCATGATATGATTGAAACGAAAATCACAAAACAGTTCGGGCTGAATAAAACGATAATAAATACACTCGCATTCGGTCATAGCAAGCATCTCAAACATAGAGCCAATAGCCTGAAGGATAAATTCACCTCCCTTAAGCATTGTCCCCGCATATTCCTTACTATTAACCAGCATTTCTCCCTTTAGCAAAAAAAGGATAAGATTTTCTTCACACTTTTGAGCAGGTTTATGAAAACCACGCTGATAAATCACATGAGTAATAGCATTACTCACCGCTTTCGGACATATTTGACAATCCCAGGTTCCTTGACAAATAGATGGCATACGTTTGCTGTGTTTGCACTTATTTTATGTTAGCAGCAAAAATATATGAAAGTTTTCATATTGCCATAAAAAATGGGAGAAAAGTGGAAAAGAGAGTATAAGTGGAGACTAGAAAAACTAAACTTTTAACCTAGAATGATATTCTATTTAGCTTTTAAAAACGAGCGATAGCATTTTAAGATATATTATTCTGTCACATATAAAAACTGCATAAATGAAGAATTAGTTTTCATTCATGCAGTTTTATATTTTGAATATTATTTTCTTAACAATAATGCCATCTTATTCTTAGAGGTCACCCGGCTGAGGCTCCTTATTAGTCCAGTCATTGTTGTCAACATTACCAGTAATTGTCATTTCATTACCTGGTGTTAAAGCAATGGTGAAGACAATTCTTTGACCTACTCCCCATTCGTCAGTAGGAATATTCACTGTTTTTGTTTCGTCACAAATTTGAATTCCATCTTTTGTTGCTATATATTTTACATCAATTGTAGCTGTTGGTACCTGTGGAATAAGCATCAGAACTTTGTCATTACCCGTTAGTTCGGTAGCAGTTGCATCTCCAACAAATGTAGTCGCCGACGCCGACATATCAATTGTATAATTTTTAGTAATATCATCAGCCGTCCATTTATTTTCTTTCCAATCGTATGTTCCTGATTTTTTAATTCCTTTTAAAGCTAACTCTGTTACAGAGTAATTAACATCCTTATCAGCTCCTTTCAACTTAAATGCAATTTGAGTCAGGGCATGTTTAAAGCCTAAAGCAATGCCACTCTTATTTGTTGTACCATCGCCAGTCTGTTGAACTACTAAAAAATCTGATTGACTTGCAATGATATCATTAACAGTATAAGCTATTGTTGGATATCCAGGATAGGTTGTAGCAGCTGTATAGGTAGTTCCAGTTTCTCCAACAGGGCTATATGCAAAGAAAGTAACATTGTCACTTGATGGCCAATAAAATTTCTGACTAGCCATCTCACTCCAAACATTTTCTTTCTTTTCATAAGTACCATCCACAATAGATGTAGCTTTTGTTGCAACAGCAAACTCGCCCTCGTGAGCATATCCATACACCTTAAATTTACTAAAATCAGCAGTAGTCATAGCAGTAGCTCTAGTTACCGCTGTATTAAAACCAATCTCTGCATTCTGTGCCGGATTCTCAAATTCTTCATTCTGTGAGCAACTCGTGATTGCTAAAGCAGCCGTAACTGCCAATAAAATCTTTTTCATAACTGTATTTTTTTAGTTTATAATATTATTATATTTTGTTTATGCTACCCATTTCAACTTACAGGTAATTCGACTTCTTTGTCTGGTCCCCAATCATCAACATTTCCATCAAAACCTCCTCCATCAGGATTCGGTGGTGTTTTCGGCTTTTCAACTTCAATCTTATCATCAGGTGGTAACTCAATTTCCGGCGGCGGTTCCTGTTTTCCATCCTTGCCTGTTCCGACATCTTCAAGCGTACCTATTATTTCAGTAACATCAATCGTTTCTTCCTGCACTGTATTATCAGTTCTTACAAAACTCAATATCAACTTTACGTTACCTTCCGCACGGGTACTCCCACCTTCTACTTTCAACATTCGTGCCAGTACATCCCACTTCTGCTTAAAAGCTGTGAAATACGCCACTACCTTATTGCCCTCTTTCTTCGCTTCAAAACAAATAGCCTGTGAGGAAGACGCTCCATAACCTTTGCCTATCCGGTAACAATCTGACAATCCATTCACACACCCTACGACTGTCGTTACATACTCCAAACCCTTGACCTCTACTGTGAAAGAATATTTCTTCACTACAGATTCCAGTTCCCAATCCAGCTGAAGCACCTCTTCACTCTTCTCTATTTTCAGTTCATCTATATTCAACACATACAATGAATCCGGTGTCCAAACCATCTTTTCCGTTCCCGCAATCCCTAAACCATTGCAGTTTCCTGTGTAGGCTTCTATTGTTTCATAGGACTCTTCACCTCTGATACGTACATATTCTGTATTATAGTTGTAGACTACTACCGAATACCGTCCCGGAGGAACTTTCATTTCTCCACCTCGCACCGAAAGGTATTTATCTACTTTCCTGCCATCTCCGTTCTTCGGATAAAAAATCACCCGAACTCCCTCCGGCAGTTGTTCTGTCACTCCATCCCAATCCAGCTTTATATCTACCCCACTTACAGGATAATCATCCAATATATCGCGACGGCTACACCCGGTCAGCATCAGCAGCGAGGACAGAAGCACAAGAAGCATGAATCTTGTATTTCGCATAACGCCCTCCTATTTCTTTGTTGTTATCAACCATACCAAAGAAACTTTTGCTTTGGTAGGACCAATAAAGTTATAACGCCCACTATTTGTCCATACAATATCCCCCTCATAAGGAGTATATTTCTTATATTCTGTTGTCAAATACCCTATGCCAAGACTGAACTCAAGAGAAAAATGCCGTGCCAATTGCCGTGCATATCCATAAGTCACTCCCGCAGCTCCATAGTACTTACCCTGATACCCATCTCCACGTAACTGGAAATCGTATATTCCACCTTCAGCATAAAGTCCTATAAAATGTCCGGTCAATCGGTTACGTTTCTGCCGGTTTCCCAGCCAATAACGTCCTTCCATCCCTCCAGAAAGGAGCTGATAGCAGAAATAGTGTTTACTATTCAACCACCACGGACATTTATATTCAGTATTCAAAGACCACCTCTTACCTATTGGAATTTCTATTTCTATATTCGGAGCCAATGCCAAATCATATAATAGATTGTTCTTTACTGCAAGCACTGTTTGGCTTTTCACCGGCTCTTCTGCCTCCGACATATCGACCTCACAGGTCTGTTTATCATCACTTTCTCCCACAGGCTTATCAGGTTGATTCTTCGGAAGCGCCTCTTCCTGATTCGAAACAAACAACCCGGAGACAGAAGATACCGGTTCAAAAACCTCTCTATCTATTATCGCAGTTTCCCCGACAATCGTTATAACAGACCGCCTCAATTCTGGAAATACATTACGAACCATATATCGGTAGGCGACTCCCCGATTTAGCTTACGCAACAGTCGCTTTCTTTTGGCGATATCATCCTTATGATAGTCGATCAACATCAGCACTTCTTCCCGGTCGGGTAAGTTGGTGTCAGATGCCACCAACTTACGAAACTCCAACCAATCCTCTCCCTTTGAACAAAAATGAATCTTATCAACATTATTAACTAATTCATATCGCCTCAAGAATTCCTTTATCGAGTTATTTCTCTTAGTAACCAAACTTTTATTATAAGACTCGTCACCATCAGGAGAAACAAAACTTGCTACATTTAACGCTGTTATATATTTCGTATCCAAGTTTCCAGACAACAAGGAATCCAATGCAATAATTACCTGATTATTATCCCTATAATAAGGATTCACATTCGTTTCATTCGCATCAAAATATATCACTACCCGTCGGATTGTATCATTTACAACAGTAAAAAATGGCACCGAAGCATACCCACTTTCTGGAAGGCTTAACAAAGCCATAAGAATAGCCAAGATAAAGATACCATGTTTCATTGTCGTTCGTTTCTGTTGACAAATATAGAAGTTAGAAAATAAATCAAATCATACTTTCAGGAGAAAACACAGGCCCTGAAAGGTTCTGTGAAACGATTGAAACGATTTTGCAAGTTTGAGGAGTATAAAAGCTGAAAATCATATAAAAAGAATGCACAGATTACCGATTAAGAATCGATTCTCTGTGCATTCACTAATTAAAGGCTTGCTTTAATACAAAGTCCAGTCCAATTATGCAGCCGGGTCCGGTGCTTCCCCTTTGCCATCATCGCCCGAATCAGGGTTACCCCCATTATTCCCCCCATTACTACTTCCGTCCGTATAATCCGTTTCAATTTCCGCACGGCGGGTAATACTCATATCTTCCAACGTATTTTTGAAGATTTTTCCCGGATAGAATAAGATCTTTCTCTGAACGATCGACTTGGATAAGACCTCCTTCTCGTCATCCGTACTCTTAGCACGGATAGTAGGAGTGAAGGTACCAAACTCACCTTCTTTCCATCATCAATATCCTCCGCCATCTTGTCCACCAGACCACTGACGACCAAATCTACCACTTTACGATGGACGCCACAAAGCTCACTTACTTTCCGACACATTTTTGCAAAACTCACCTTACCAGAACGAACCGATTTTGCCATATACTTTTCGTTTTTGTCTTTGTCAAAACCGAACACTCTTTTTGTTACTACGTACCCTAAACCCATAATTGTTAAAGTTTAATTGGTTAAAAAAATAAAGGTTATCTGTTTGTCATTCTCTTTGTTTGAATGACTCTGCAAAGGTATATCAACCGTAAAACGTCCGGTCCCCTTTTGTCTCCTTTCATCGTTTGGAATCAATTATCATCGGAAGAGAATATTGCTAGTTATCAACAGGATATATCAAAGAATTATTTTTTCATAAAATGCGTATTTTCTATATTCAACACTCTAACTTATCAATGGATAGCCATTGAAATCCTAACAGCTAGAAGCCTTCCTGTAACTTTTACATTGAATGTCTACAAACAAAGAAGGCTGCAATCTCGTAAAAGATTGCAGCCCGATTTTTTATTGGAGACCCTCTATACCCTAGCTCTTATAGGAAGTCTCACGCAAAGATATCGCTCCGCAGAATATAACCGATAACATCTCCCTTACGTACGGTAGCGCCTTGTTGTGCACATATTTCCACCACACGTCCGGTAAATCCAGTCAGAATCTTTTCATATTCTCCCCATGGAGTAGAAAGATAACAAAAGACTTCGTCATGCTGATATTTGCGTCCGATGAAAGGAGCAATGGATGGACCCTCTACGGAAACTTCCCAAAGTACCTGCCCGTTATCAGGAGCAATGACCGGGTCTGCCTTGGCACGTTTCAACTTCTTGATATCTTCCTCGGAATAACCACTCTTTGCCATAGATGCATCCTTAGCATGTTGTAATTCATCCTCAAAACGTTTCTTGGCAACGCCCGACTTATAATCGCGATACTGACGATCGTGCATAGCCAGTTCAAAAAGTTCCTCGTCATCCTCTCCATACTCCCAGCCATTCTCATCCATTTCCTTGCGATAATCATCCAAAGCATCCGGATAATTCAACTGCGGATCAGTATCGACAAACTCATATCCTTTAGACTTCGCCAATTCTATAATCTCCGGAGCAAGCGTACCCGGCAGCCGTCCACTCTTACCCAAAATCATATCCCAGGTATGGTTGTCTATCATTGTCCAGCGCTCTTCCCCTTTTACCAATTGCATAAGATTCATCAATGCAACATTCTTCACATACTGACTGAAAGGAGTTACCAAAGGAGGATAACCTAACTTAGGCCACACATATTCCACTTCGTCGAAAAGCATTACCAGCAAATCGTCAAGACTAAGTTCTGGTTCGTTCTTACTCTTTAATATCATATTGATACCGGAATGCACTCCTTTCAAGTCTGCCATCATGGAACCCATCATACCACCCGGCAAACCACATTTCAATAAAAGCGAAGACATATATTTGTTGGTAGGATCCATGAAGTAACCCAAAAAGTCATCTATGAATTCCTGCGTCATCGCACGAGCCTTCATATATGCTTTCATATTAATATCCGGAACCTGAAAACCTAAATCTTTCAACATTGCCTGTACCGAGATCACGTCAGGATGCACTTTACCCCAAGACATGGGCTCCATAGCCACATCAATGATGTCCGCACCATTTTCGCAAACCTCAAGGATAGAAGCCATAGACAATCCCGGCCCACTATGACCATGATATTGAATCAATACATCCGGATGTTTCTCCTTGATAGTCCTGACCAATTGCCCCAACATACCCGGGCGACCGATACCTGCCATGTCTTTCAAACAAATTTCAGGTGCACCGGCCTCAATCAGCTGATCGGCAATTCGGGCATAATACTCAACGGTATGCACCGGAGAATACGTGATACAAAGAGTTGCCTGCGGAATCATACCTGCTTCCAGAGCATATTTAATGGAGGGAATTATGTTTCTCGTCTCATTCAGTCCACAGAAGATACGGGTGATATCCACCCCTTGTGCATGCTTGACTTTATACATTAATTTACGCACATCCGCCGGAACCGGATACATACGTAATGCATTCAAACCACGATCGAGCATATGTGTTTGAATGCCCGCTTCTCTAAAAGGTGCAGTAAAAGCACGGACAGCTTTATTAGGATTTTCGCCGTACAATAGATTCACTTGCTCAAAAGCACCTCCATTCGTTTCAACTCTTGTAAAACAGCCCATCTCAACAATCAATGGAGCTATACGTACAAGCTGGTCAACCCGAGGTTGATACTTACCGGAAGATTGCCACATATCCCGATAAACAAGACTGAATTTGATTTCCTTTTTCATCATAGCCAATAATAAGTGATTTTTTCGGTTAACTTCACATATACAAATATAAAGGTTTGTTTTGACATATAGTCAAAAACAACCTTTAAAAAATGGGTAAATAGAGATGTTTTACATCATAATGAAAGCGAACAACGTCTATATTCTTCCAACTATAATAAATAACAAATCAAATTGTCTAATGTTCAGATATATCCCCTTAAGAATCCAAAGGCTTCACGAAGTTTATTCATACTAAGGTTTGCACGAATGCAAATCGCTTTTCAAAGTCATCATTCGGTATAAAAAGGGTAAGATAACCATCAGGCATAATCCATCTATCACGAAGTTTATCATATTCAAAAGTACTATTGCAATAATTAATATAAGATGTTACATTAGTGGAGTCATTAAGATAAAGAATAGATTTATTACAGATATCATTTTCTAAAACACAAACTAAGACAGCATTGTCCACTACAATTTCAATGCCTTTACTTGCTTCCTCCTTAAACAAGTATTCATATATACACATCTCTTTTTTAAAAAATAATCTTTGAATGCGGCTACTTGTATTAGTGAGCACGCTTCTTCCCACATACAGTAAATTTTCAAAGTGTGAATGCAATTTAAGAGTATCCATTTCATCATTTTTTTATTGTTATTACTCTGCTAAATATTTTATGACTGATCTCTCTCATTTAAGACCCTTGACTTGCCAGGTATAAATTATTCTCCAAAGTAACATATTCACATTCATATACTCACAATCATATATGATTGTATGATAAGTTTCAATTAAAATAAAGAATTACAAGAAAAAACATCTACCCATTCAAGATTACACAAATAAAGATGAAATGAGACTGTCTTTAATAATGTAGTGATTATTAACCAGACACACAAAGATTTCGTATATTTCTCATTTCAACACACCGAAAAAAGTTTATCTTTTCTGCATAAACGACTTTTGAGTTTCTAATAAACTCTCAACAAGTTTATTAAAAACCCGAATGTAGCTTTCAGAAGGATTTACGTTGAATTTATGCAACAAAAAAGGCTACAAACCCTATAAAAGGTTGCAGCCTCAAGCTTTTAATCGGGTCGTCTATACCCTAATACTCATAAGGATCTCCTAGATGTTTTGTTATAATCTTATACTGTTTCATCGTCAAATAACGATGATTATACGGCATATAACCAGTCGGTACAAGCTCTTTGGTCAACGGGTTACAGTCTTTAATCCATCGGCTCAGACAACGCACTGCATTTTTACTGGTCGTACATCCGGGGAAGTACAATGCAGCTAATACAGCAAAAGATAAGATTCGTCTCATTTCGTTTTTAAAGTTTTAATTTGTCGTTTCATTGTTTCTTTCGTTCTACAAATATACAACATCAAAAAGCGTTTGTCAAGTCATTTGGGATTTTATCGTTAATATAAAGGAATACCCACCTTTATTAACCCAATTACTAAGCAATTGAAACAGATTGAGCATTCTCAATATTTAACGCTAGAATTAAGTCTAATGCTCACAAAAAGAAACTTAAAAATACTTATACGAAAATGACAATCTTTAAATCACAAGAAATAACATGTTTATATTAAAAAGAGATACATGAATGGATTGTGATTTACTTTTAAATTAGTAACTTTGAACCATTGGAAACAATAGAAATTAAAAAAAAGTCAGCCAGCAGAGTTGTGATTTGCTTTCAAATTAGTATCTTTGAACCATTGGGAACAATAGTATATCGGGGAACTGTGATTTAATTCCGTTGTGATTTGCTTTCAAATTAGTATCTTTGAACCATTGGGAACAATTCTGTTGAGCTTGTTGAGATTGAGCAGAAGGTTGTGATTTGCTTTCAAATTAGTATCTTTGAACCATTGGGAACAATAATATCTGATGAAAGAACAAGCAAGGCTTAGTTGTGATTTGCTTTCAAATTAGTATCTTTGAACCATTGGGAACAATATTACAAAAAAATACATCTTCAAAAAACAGTTGTGATTTGCTTTCAAATTAGTATCTTTGAACCATTGGGAACAATAGCAATTTCAAACCAACGGACAGTATCTTGTTGTGATTTGCTTTCAAATTAGTATCTTTGAACCATTGGGAACAATTAGCAGGTAGGGGAACACTAGTAGGCAAGCGTTGTGATTTGCTTTCAAATTAGTATCTTTGAACCATTGGGAACAATAAACCAATTAACCAACGTATCAGAACAACGTTGTGATTTGCTTTCAAATTAGTATCTTTGAACCATTGGGAACAATTAAACTACCTAGACGCGATGCTAGCGCTTGTTGTGATTTGCTTTCAAATTAGTATCTTTGAACCATTGGGAACAATTATTAGGCGTATCGGTGAACCAGTCTGATAGTTGTGATTTGCTTTCAAATTAGTATCTTTGAACCATTGGGAACAATTCGAACTCCATATTTCTACCTCCTGTTGCGGTTGTGATTTGCTTTCAAATTAGTATCTTTGAACCATTGGGAACAATCAGACGTGGTTATGTACGAGGCGGCAGCGCGTTGTGATTTGCTTTCAAATTAGTATCTTTGAACCATTGGGAACAATGCTAGATGATATTTACGATATGTTGTATAGTTGTGATTTGCTTTCAAATTAGTATCTTTGAACCATTGGGAACAATTTCGAGGTAACCAAGGTGTTGATAGTAGCGGTTGTGATTTGCTTTCAAATTAGTATCTTTGAACCATTGGGAACAATTGTAAATAACACAACATAACATTTGAATTTGTTGTGATTTGCTTTCAAATTAGTATCTTTGAACCATTGGGAACAATTAAAGCAAACAGTAGTCTACCATCGTTATAGTTGTGATTTGCTTTCAAATTAGTATCTTTGAACCATTGGGAACAATGAATCTAATAAGTGCAATGTTTTACGCATGTTGTGATTTGCTTTCAAATTAGTATCTTTGAACCATTGGGAACAATCGACTGAATGTCGTACCCTGTTTGCTTCTGTTGTGATTTGCTTTCAAATTAGTATCTTTGAACCATTGGGAACAATTGGAACGCCAGACAGTCGTTACCGCTGTCGGTTGTGATTTGCTTTCAAATTAGTATCTTTGAACCATTGGGAACAATTGCGGTACACGAGCTTCCGGTTTTTAACTAGTTGTGATTTGCTTTCAAATTAGTATCTTTGAACCATTGGGAACAATCAGCCGGGCGAAACTGTGCATAAGGAGCAGTTGTGATTTGCTTTCAAATTAGTATCTTTGAACCATTGGGAACAATACGTAACGTGGGTAACTACGCCGAGAGTGGTTGTGATTTGCTTTCAAATTAGTATCTTTGAACCATTGGGAACAATTTTATTTATAGTCCCACTAATCAAGGCGTGTTGTGATTTGCTTTCAAATTAGTATCTTTGAACCATTGGGAACAATAAAAGATGCATTCATAGTAAGACCACTACCGTTGTGATTTGCTTTCAAATTAGTATCTTTGAACCATTGGGAACAATACCAACGCACAGTGTCCTTGAAGTGCTTAGTTGTGATTTGCTTTCAAATTAGTATCTTTGAACCATTGGGAACAATACATTTCATATAATAAGATGTAATTCAATTAGTTACAAAGAAGATTAGAAAAGAAAAAAGAAGACTGTTCCCAACACAAAATCTCGCATTAATGCGAGATTTTGTGTTCTAAAACAATTCCAATTGCTGCCCTGGTGTATTGACACTCTGCGCCTTCTTTCCATAGAAAAGTTCTATGTCCCCAAATTGTTTATCCGTAATACACATGACTCCGACATGCCCTAGTTCCGGAAGGAAAGATTTAACTCTTTTTATATGTACTGCTGCATTCTCGCTACTAGCACAGTGACGTACATAAATGGAAAACTGAAACATCGTAAAACCATCTTTTTGCAGATTCTTTCTGAAATCCGCATAAGCCTTCTTTTCCTTCTTCGTTTCAGTTGGCAAATCAAAAAGAACGAGCACCCACATTATACGATATTCACTAAGACGATCCATTACCGTTCGGGATAGGCAACTCGGCGAAGCTCTCCATTGAAACATTTATAAAGTGAGGCAGTAGTTTGCCCCACAGCAATCATCAACGGACTGCGTTTACCTCCAATTATTACTTCCAATGTCGGAATAATAAGCAATCGCGTTTTCACCTCTTTCGTTAGCTCCACACCCATTCCATACTCCTGTATCAAGCTAAATACTAATTCATCCACATAAGGACGATAAGGTTCCATAATATCATCCGCCAAGCAATAAGCATTGTATCGATTATGATGATGGATACCCAAAGTAGGAAGTAATCCACTTATTACCAACCCACGTGCTACCACTGCACGAAGAATTGCATATCCGTAGTTTAATAGGTTATTTGGAGGAATACCTTCACGATCTCGCGTAAAACCGTCAACATCTGCAAATAAAGATTTCCAATAATATGCAGCAGCACGTGCTTCCAAATTATCAGGGTCGCCACTACGTACATCAGCTGCCCACACGCGCATACACTTTACCTCTTCATTCATACAATCTTTGAGCACAGATGCTTGGTTGTTAATCTTCGCCTGAATAGTTTGTTGCCAAAGTTGTTTCTTCAACGGCAACGAAGCGTCTAATTGTTCACGAAAACGCTCATTCTGCGTTGTATTTCCATAAAGAGGAAGCATCAGTCCAACTGGCATACTCTTACTATCGCAAGTGATTACAGAGCAAGTGTTTTCAAGCAAAGCCTCCAACACACCGGAAGTGATGGTGATTTGCTTGTTATCCAAAACTACAATGCCAATGTCTTCTATAGGTTTTGTCACTTCCGCCTGCTTTTTCAATACTTCCGGTAAGGCCGTTGCTTTTTCCACATCAGGCAATTTAATAACTAACTGCGCATTGCGCAACGACAGATAAACCGGATTTCCGAAATAAAGTGTTTTCTTAATCATGATTCATTCCTTTCAAAAGTTTATCAAAGTCCGATTCGTAATTCCGAAGTTGCCTAGTATGAAACTTGTCATATTCTTGTTCCGCCAATGCTTTGGCGACCTCATGGCTCACCTGCCCACTATGTTGCAATACCGCTTCTTCGTTAAATTGCAAGAATGCATCTAGCTTCTTCACCCAATCTTTCATATACATCACCTGTCCTTTTTTCGCTTGACGTTCTGCATAATCCAAATACATCGAAACAATACGATTCAAATCATCCATTTCAGTTTCATTGAGATAGTTCTTTGCGATGGATACATCCGGTTTACGAATCATCCCGTTAGGCGCATTTTTCCAAGTAGTCAATCCCATATTAGGTTTCTCTGCATCCACACGGGCAACAATTATCTCCGCTGCCGTCTGTCCGGAAATTGCCCAATGCAACTTATTCTGAACAGTTGCAAAAAACGTCTTTGTCACCTCGCTACCAGCTTCGTAATCAGCACTACATTGCGAATAAATATCAGTTATCTTCTGATAAAAACGACGTTCACTGCTACGAATATCACGAATACGAGCCAATTGCTCCTCGAAATAATCTTTGCCGAATAGCATTTGTGGATTTTTTAATCGCTCGTCGTTCATGGCAAAACCCTTAATCAAATATTCTTTCAGTACGCTGTTTGCCCAGATTCTAAAATGTGTGGCCTGAATGCTGTTGACACGGTAGCCTACGGATAAGATAGCATCAAGATTGTATAGCTTCGTTTGATACTTTTTACCATCAGCAGCAGTTAGTGCAATTTTTGCACTAACTGAATCCTCCTGCAATTCAGCCGTTTGAAAGATATTCTTCAAATGTTTTGTCACTACGCTTCTATCTACTCCAAACAATTGCGCAATCTTATCCTGTGTCAGCCAAACTGTTTCATTAAAAATATAGATTTCGACTTTCACTTCTCCATTACTGTCTTTGTAAAGAAAGAAATCAGAGGGAATTGGGGTGTTATTGTTTTTATTCATAAGCCAGATATTCCTTTAATATTTCCTAATCGATCAACTTTTAGTTTTATACAAACGTCTTTAATCATCTCGCCAGTCAGACTCCTTCCAATCTTATTCAATGACGAATATTCAACTTTGTTTACTATAGGACTTGCTACATAATAAGGAACAAAATGGCACTCTGAACCTGTACAACTTACCATTTTATAAATTCTCTTCCGTTGTTCATTATTAAGTTGGTCCAAATTAACAGCGTGAATGTTTTCTCGTTCATCCTCTATAGGCACATATACCAAATCATTAGGAGATAAATAAAATAATAGACTATGTTCCTTTCTATTTTTTTCCGGAACCACACTTAATCCTTGTTTTAAACGTTCTATTACGATATTTAAAGGTATAGTTTCATAAGAACGAATACCATTTTCATCTACATATATAGCAAAGAACAAATTGGTTCCCTTTGCCGCTTCCACATATTTGTCTTTCTTGTTTCCTTTTACTCCAACAGAGAATTTATTACCAATTGTTTCATAAACACGAACTTTAAATATTGGAAGATGCAACTTCCCTTCATTAAGCTGAATGATATTCTTGTTCATCTCCTCAATACCTTCAGGAGAGAACGCAATTTCAACCTTATTCCCTTTTGCCTCTAAATGATTAAGCAAGATTTTTTGTATGCCAGTGTCTGTTACAGATCCTTGAATAAACTTTTCTGTAAAAGATGTATCTACATTTTTTCGCACCGCCGCATTTTCTTCATCAAAATAATACATTTTTACTTTTGATACATCTACTTCTCCAAACTGGTACTTCCGATCTTTAAAATATCGCAAGATTGTATCCACATCAAATTTACCATATTGACAGGTAAGCCGTTTTATTTCTTGTTTTAGCTTTTTATCGACTATCTTTTTCCAATCTTTTAAAGCCTCACTCAAACGCACGGTTTTTCTTTTACGAAGTGATACTTTTGCAAATACAGTTTCTTTGTGTAGAGGTTTACGAATTGCCCAATTAAGACCTTTCTGGCCTACCTTTATCTTTTTACCGTTTTCATATTTCGTATATATATTGGTTGCCTTATTAATTATACGCAGGTTTTGTTTAAAGCTAACAATAATTTTTTCCAATTCATTACGGGCATCAACAGTGAAATTATCCCATGGCTTTTTAAATTCTTTCGGAATATCTTTTGTTACATTGTTCTTTGTTTGCGGGTCAATATATGTCACTCGCTCAAACAATCGTAATTTCCGTTGTAAATCATATCGAATTGTATCTGTATTTGCATGTTTATTGTTTAACAGATTGACATGGTCACGAGTTGCACAGGCTATTACCAAAGCATCCATTGCATGATGCCGATGATCAATACGCTTCTTTTGAAACCCTTTTGATAGTTCTAATGGAACAGTAGGCAAATATTTTTGATGTTGTTCATTCCAACTGGTGAATGCGATAGTCTTTGCCAACTCATTCATCCGCACAAAACGAGGAAGAATCAAATCATTCCAAACATCATTCAACCCCCAATCTTGTTTCAACATAGTTGTAATCTTGCCATTTACAGGAAGTACATTTTTTGAGTTTACTCCATTGTCATTTTCTTTTGCACGTACAAGATTTGACAAAAGAGGGAGAACAAATTTGCTGATGTAACGTGTATCATTCATTTGGCGTTCTATCATCTTTTCAGGTATTTCTTCCAATAGAAGCTTTGTCCTCTTGGAATGATTATAAGCATAATGCTGCTTTACAAAATTCTGATACGCCTCCTCATCAAAGATAGTTACTTTTTGTCCAAAGCCTGTTTCCACAATCTGCCCATGGTAGTTTTTTATAAACTCCAACCCTAAACATTTATCCTTCAATTTATTTACAGCGGCCTCACAAATTACTTTATTACTGAAACTATCATCATAGTAACGAGATTTTGGAATGATATGCTCAATCTGATATTCTTCGGTAAAGAGCTTCCCTAACGGGATGACCTTACCCGTATATGGAGAACAATATTTTTGCTCCAACCATAGTTTGTAGCGTTGTAGTTCTGTCGTTGTGGGTTGTGCAACCCTGCTTATTTTCTTTATATCTTCCTTTACCTTTTCATCCTTTTCGTTATCAAGCCCAGTGCTAATTGCATACTCTTCATATATTTTCAGAATATCCTGTTGCGTGGGTGAATAAGGACGGACATTTTCAACCTCCAATTTGCCATCAGAATTATTCTTTAATTCCATTAATAATGCTTTGATTCGCAAATTGGTATTCTCATTTTCTGTTACAACATTAACTATTTTTTTCCTTTCGTCAGCAGTGTTCTTCATATCACGTCCAAGCTCAACATGGATTTCACTAAAAAAGTTTTCTGCTCCTTGTCCGTATTTTCGCCAAATATCTCTCACTACCCGTAAAGTTTCCGTAATTATTTGTTCTACAATCGGATTACGTAAGGAATGCTGTTTAAACTCATTCAAATACTTTTCTAAATCAGCAACCGAATGCCATTTTCCTGCAATATCTGCTTCTGAATGTCGCCCATAAACAAGATATTGAGCCAACCATAACTGTAAACCTTGAAAATCGTTTTCATTAGTTAAAGCAATAGACTTTTCACGAACTATATCCTTAATTTCCTCATCATACTCGCCTGTGATTATTTTGGATATTCTATTTTGGGTATTATTATCAATATCATTCCATTTCCAGTATTTCCCCAAACGCATCAAAGGTAACAGTTTCTTTATTGCTTTTTCGGAGAATGATCCATATTCATTTTTAAAAGGAGGAATTTTCTTGAAATTATCTACAAAAGAAGCAATATCTAAATCATACTTTTTTGCAAAAGTTCTCAACGCTTTCTCAAACTCATTTTTATCTGTAACAGAATAAATGATATGCCAAAGTTTTTGTTCTATTTCTTTTGTAAAGAAATTATCTGGAATATTTTCTACTTTAGCCAAACGTGTAGAAATCATCGTTTTTGTTTCACTGCAAGGATATATCTTATCTTCAACATAATTCCATCGATATGCCTCTGTCTTTACCTGTTTTTTCAGACCTTTTGCCTTTATCAAATATTCAAGCAAAGGTTTCTGTTCTATACTTTTCCTATTACTTAAGAAATCAAATAGCTGTTCTTTATCTTCAATGTTTGCAATAAATTGCAAAGTAACATCTTCGTCATCTTCCTTCCGATATATCTTCAAATTGTACAGCCATTGCCATATACGGAATTCCTGATAAAGAGGATTGGATTTTGAAATGACCTTCAGATACTCTTTAATATTATTTCCATCTTTATCTTTGTATGTTTTAAATTCAAGTATGCAATCACCTATCGCAGACTTCTGACTCCGTAATGGTCTCTGATAAAATAAAATATCGTCCAAGAATAAATGAACAAAATCTCTTTTACTTAAAATAAATTGGTACGTCTCATTACTCCGATATAACTCTCTTACACAGTCGTTGTATAAATCTTCATCTCTCAATTCGGGATGAAACTCTCTTTGTTTCTCAAGAATTTGTTTCAGTTCATCCTTGTAGAACTTACGTTCGATTGTCCGTACAAGCTTTCCACGAACTTTTTGCATAGGATTTTGCAGTAATGTCTCATAGACATACGCACCAACTGTTTTATGAGACTTTTCTATATCACTCTCCGTCTTCTTTTTCAACAATACCCAATCATTTTCGCTTGGCGCACGAAAAGACCGCTTTTCTATTCCTTCCTTATCTTTTTTAACCGTCCCGTCGTCGTTCAAATCTGTAGTAACAATAAAATCACGTGTTTTATCTTTCCATCCAAATAACGGAATCTTACTGGAGCGACGATAAATCCAGCCGTTTTCTAAATGTAAAGAATACCATATATCACCTTTACTATTCGGTTTTTCATCGGCTATGACATCCACTATTTTCAATGAATAATATTCTACTAATTTATTAGGGTTCTCTTCCTCTTCTTCCCCTCTTAATTGATAATATCCCCGTTTCTGATTGAAATTTAATAAAATCCAAGCTAGTTCTTCCTTCTCTATCTCTTGAGAAAGAGCTTTCTTACGCAAATAATAGATAGTCCAATCATATGGGATTTTTTTATCTTCTCTAACCACCCCCTTATTCTTAAATTCTTCTATCATTTCATTAAAAGACTGTTGAAAAATAAACTCGAACCTCCCTTCATCATTTTGTTTCCAAGCTAGTTTGGGCTCCTTTTCATCAAAAAATTGTCCTAATCGCTTCTCAAAATCTATTTGAGAAGCATAATGTTCGGGTAAAAACTTCATCATATTCAAAACACGAATCAGACGCTCACGACGTAATAATGCTCTTTCGCGCAATCGGCGTGTGCCACGATAGGCCGTTCGCGCAGCTGTTTGAGTCTCTACCGGATTCCCCCCACTGAAAGTATCCAACACACCCTGATCCATAGGAATAATCCGACTACCCATTCCTAAAATTCTCTGCTCTTCGCTGTCAACCAATGCCCAACCAATACTGTTGGTTCCCAAATCCAGTCCTAATATTCTTTTCATATTTGCCCTATCTTATTATAACTCATCAAATATATTAATATTTTTCCACAAATTAGACATTAAAACAAAATAAATTACTATCTTTGTCACACTAATTAAAAGCAAATCACAATAAGGATTATTCCGTTGTGAAAACATTCAAGGTGGGGCATTTGCCTCGCCTTTTTTGTACTACTACAAACAAAACATCCCATATCAGCAGATAGGTTATATCATCCTTCAACACCAAATTCTTCGAATGAATCACATAATCTCCTTCTATACATTTATGAGAACTTTTTGTTGATTTTCCCCAATAGTCCTCGTAACACTTTTCTTTATTATATAAAATTTATGCTCCGTAGTGACAAGCATTAGTGTTATAGCATTCTCATAAAAGCATTCATTGGTAGTCATTGAATTTGACAGCAAAAAAATCCACCATGGCTATTATGAAAAGATAATTCTATATATTACACAGCAACATACAAGTACACATTTTCCTTTAAAAGGAACACCTCGTTGGTTTTAAAGGAACGATGCCTTGGTTTTAAACCAACGGGGCGTTCCTTTTAAACCAACAAAGCACTTATTTTAAGCCTTATTTCACGAACCCTTCGAATGACCATGAAAACATATTCAAGAAAGCTTGCATTTCTTTCCATTACTTACCATGAAAGTGCCAAACTTTATCCATTAGAAGTGCGTCGTGTCCGATAACAGTGAAAATCAGTGAAAGAATTTAAAAGAGAAACAAATACAACAGAATTATTTGGAAAGAATAAGTTGAACGCTTACATTTGCCATGTGATTTTTTTCATAGTATTAGATTTAAGGTTAACAAAGGTTGGAGCAAGGCGTTGCTCCTTTTTTTATATCCATATATGAGGTTAGTCTATACGAGTTAATTCAATAACTGATACATTCCTCCTGCCAATACACGAACTACTCCTTTCATTTCCAGTTCAAAAAGAATAGCATTTATCTTATGTACGGGAATATCTGCTTCTACTACCAGAGAATTAATCTGTAAATTCCCCTGTTTCTCCAGGATAGAGACAATCTTCTGTTCTTCTTCGGACAAGTCGAGAAAAAGACTACGTTGCACATTTACTTTTTCGGAAGAAGTTGTTGGTATATTCCATCCCATTGCCTGTACAAGATCTTCAGCCGATAATAGTAAGGAAGCCTTATTATCTCTAATCAACCGATTACACCCCTTTGAATATTCATCATTTATCCGGCCGGGAAAAGCAAAACAATCGCGATGATAGCCTTCAGCAAGTTCAGCAGTGATTAATGAGCCTCCTTTTTCTGCCGATTCAATGACAACCGTAGCATCACACATACCTGCGACAATGCGGTTACGACTGACGAAATTATGTTTGTCGGGATTCGTACCGGACAGAAATTCGGTCAATAGTCCTCCTTTTTCGAGCATATCAATGGCTGTTTTCCGATGGACATAAGGATAAATACGATCCAGACCGTGGGCAAGGACACCTACCGTAGGCAGATCATTGACCAGCGCTTCACGATGCGCATGAATATCGATTCCGTAAGCAAGTCCGCTGACTACCAACACATCAGGACAAAGTGTTTTCAGATCGCGTAAGAAAGAGGCGCAAATCCGGGTACCATAATCAGTGGCATTACGAGTGCCTACCATATTTATTATATGCAGGGAATTCAAATCGGTATTTCCTTTAAAGAAAAGGACAATAGGAGCATCTTCACATTCCCGCAAACGGGAAGGATAAGCCTCGTCATGGAAAGTCAGGCAGGAGATCCGGTTCTTCCGGATAAATTCATATTCCTGTTCGGCACGGATCACAGCTTGCGGACAATCCAACGCATCTACCACCCGTTGACTCACTTCAGGAATACGTTCCGGTATTTCTTTACGCAGACGGAAGATATCAACAGCATTATTCATTCCGTCTATCAGATGTTTCGCCCCTATGTGCCCGATACCGGGCACCATTGTCAGGGCGATACTATAAATCTGTTCTTCCTCGGAACTGCTCATTTCAGGTAAGGGACAAAGACGCTATCGAATAATTCGCTGTCACTCAAACGTCCGTTTACCACACATACCGTTTCAACAGTGGATTTCACTACTACTTTATTATCACTCTTACGGAAAATATCCTGATAGAATACATATTTGATACCTTCCTTCTTCATATAGAGTTTAGAGACAAACTCGTCTCCGCTTTTCAACGGCGTTTTGAATGCCATATTAATGCGTGCCACTACCGGATCGACTCCCTGTTCGTGGAGTGCAGCAAAACTGATGCCTACCGACGTCAGAAACTCATGGCGGGTATGTTCCAAATAATGCTGATAGTTCGCATTATTAACAATCCCTTGAAGGTCGCACTCGTAATCACGCACCTTCATTTCCAATTCATAGATATAGTTCATCAATTAAAAATTAAAAATTGAAGATTAAAAATTAAAAGTTGAGAAATAGCAGTTAGCCTCTTTTTTGCTCAATATCGAGTCCTTTGAACTTCTTCAGTTCTTCGGTTGATACCAGTTTATACAGCTTGTCACTGGGGCGTATCTTATCTGATTTCATGGAGAAGTGCTGGCCTTTCTTCACAGTCTGCACGGATTCCAAGTCAACACGGGCTTCTTCCAAAGTCATGAATAGAGCACCTGTGGTCGGTCCGGTAATGAGAAGTTTATCGCCTACGCTAACTTCCGCAGCCTCTACCAGAAATTCGGAAACTCCAATGTTAGAGAAGTATTTGATGCCTTTACCCACATATATCTTACGCTCAGTGGCTGCCGACCCGTAGTTCTTGGTCCATTCGCCCAAACGCTGTCCCAAATAATAGCCATCCCAGAATCCCCGGTTGAATACAGTCTTCAGACGTTCATCCCATGCCGCAATCTTCTCGTCGGTAAACGAATCATCCAGATATGCCCGGATGGCCTGCTTATAACATTCGACGACAGTACGTACGTATTCGGGACCGCGGGCTCGACCCTCAATCTTGAACACACGTACCCCGGCATCTATCATTTTGTTCATGAAGTGAATGGTCTTCAAGTCTTTCGGCGACATGATATACTGATTGTCAACCTCAAGCTCTACATCGGTATCTTTGTCACGGACGGTGTAAGCACGGCGACAGATTTGCATGCAAGCTCCCCGGTTGGCCGAATGATTCATCTCGTGCAATGACAGATAGCATTTACCCGAAACAGCCATGCAAAGCGCACCGTGGCAGAACATCTCGATACGAATGAGCTCACCACTCGGACCGCAGATATGCTCTTCCTGAATCTGCCGGTAGATCTCCGCCACCTGCTCCAGATTCAGTTCACGAGCCAACACCACTACATCGGCAAATTGCGCATAGAACTTCAGGGCTTCCGCATTCGAAATATTCAATTGAGTAGACAGATGTACTTCCTGCCCAATCTTGTTGGCATAGCTCATCACTGCCACGTCAGCCGCAATCACGGCCGAAATGCCCGCTTCCTTGGCTGCATCGACAATGGTACGCATCAATTCGATATCCTTATCGTAAATGATGGTATTCACTGTCAGATAACTCTTCATTCCATGTTCATCACAGGTTCGGGCTATCTCGCGTAAATCTTCGATGGTAAATGTATTGGCCGAACGTGCACGCATGTTCAGGTTCTCAATACCAAAATAAATAGAATCGGCTCCTGCCTGGATAGCTGCCGCGAGCGATTCGCGTGAGCCAACCGGAGCCATTATTTCAAAATCGTTTATCTTGTACATAGTCACAAATTATAAGTTACGGAGTCGTAACTACTTACTGAACATATCCTTTTTCTTTGAGGTTTGCCATTATCTCCTTGGCAATTCCCATACCGATCTGTTGGCCCGCTTCCATGGCTTCCGCAGTCATCACAGGAGTGGACTCGGCCAGCTTCTTGCCTACCGGCGATTCATAAAATGCAGTGATCTTCTTCAGGTCGCTTATCGTCAGGTATCTGTGATAGATAGACACGTATATATCCAGAAACTGGGTGTTTGCTTTCTCCGATAATTGCTCCTCGAAGTTCTTCCAGAATTCATCCGGAACATTCGAATAAGTATGTTTCATCATCCCGATCATTTGCGGAACCATCGACTTCACTGTAGTCATGGCACCCGAAGCCTCAAGCATCTTGCTTAATGCCTCTCTGTAGGCAGCATCCTGGGCCGAGACGGAAGTGGCAGACAAGATAAAAGTCAGGCACAGAGCAATGGAAAATAGTCTTTTTTTCATAATTTCTATCCAGTTAAATAAATGAATGAGGTGCAAAGGTAGGGGTTTTTTCCGTACTTTTGCAGCCAAATAATGAATAGAAAATCGTAAAAAGATGAAAATAGGCCACATAGACCTGGGCGAACGCCCTGTATTTCTGGCTCCGATGGAGGATGTCACTGACCCCGCTTTTCGCCTGATGTGCAAAAAGTTTGGAGCCGATATGGTATACACCGAGTTCGTCTCGAGTGATGCTTTGATACGTTCCGTCAATAAAACCACTCAAAAACTGACCATCTGCGATGAAGAACGCCCCGTCGCCATTCAAATATACGGTAAAGACACGGAAGCCATGGTGGGTGCCGCCCGGATTGTAGAAGAAGCACAACCGGATATATTGGATATCAACTTTGGTTGCCCGGTAAAGAAAGTAGCAGGAAAAGGGGCCGGAGCCGGCATGTTGCAGAATATCCCCAAGATGCTGGAAATAACCCGTGCCGTGGTAGATGCAGTCAAAAATACCTGTCACCGTGAAAACCCGACTGGGATGGGATGCCGATCATAAAATAATAGTGGACCTGGCAGAGCAACTGCAGGATTGCGGCATTGCGGCACTGGCCATTCACGGACGTACCCGTGCGCAGATGTATACAGGCGAGGCAGACTGGACCCTGATAGGAGAAGTCAAGAATAACCCACGTATGCACATACCTATTATAGGAAACGGTGATGTGACTACGGCCGCTGGTGCCAAAGAGTGCTTTGAGCGATATGGTGTAGATGCGATTATGATAGGACGCGGCAGTATCGGCCGTCCCTGGATATTCCGCGAAGTGAAGCATTATCTGGAAACCGGAGAAGAACTTCCGCGGGAATCATTCGAGTGGTACCTCGATGTGTTGCGCGAAGAGGTGCTGAACAGTGTAGCCCGACTGGACGAACGCAGGGGGATCATCCATATCCGCCGTCATCTGGCAGCAACTCCCCTATTTAAAGGAATCCCCAATTTCCGTGAGACACGCATTGCCATGCTACGCACCGAATCGGTAGAAGAACTCTTCCGGATATTCGACGGACTCACCACAGAGTAACACGGAGTTCCACAGAGTAGAGTGGACAAATCGATAGTTAATATGAGAGTTAATGTAGATTTATTTTAGTATATGTGTACGAACTTTATTTTAATAAAGTTTATTTATTCTTTGTGAGACTCTGTGTTACTCTGTGGTAAGTCCACCCCATCACTTGAACATCGGCACTGCGAACCACTTCTTGAACATCTTCGTCACCAATACATACAACACGAAAGCAGAAACAAATCCTGCGATCGCATCAATCAGATAGTGTGCCTGAATGTAAACAGTAGCTCCACAAAGCAACAGATAGAACGGCATCAGGCAGGCAAACAGTTTCTTGCTGGCACGCCATGCCATAATCATCAGAATGGTCGACACGCCCACATGCGAACTGGGAAAAGCGGCAGTCGGACGTTCTCCTACTTGCTGTGAGCCCTCCACCAGGCTGTAAAAGAATCCATGCTGATAACCGGGTC
>OHNQ01000441.1_pt1 | contig 23723 bp, 21 predicted proteins | sample 1569621 | NCBI WGS metagenome assembly OHNQ01 (sample SAMEA3879516, study PRJEB24766) | human gut metagenome | biome: human-associated habitat; feature: feces | place: USA | collected 1985/1987
CAGCGAGGGTAGGGGCTGGTACGCTGGTCGTTTTTGGCGATTATCAAATCGCGCCTTTGCCGCCGCAAGGCGGCAAAGGTAGGTGTGCCCGTCGGGCACAGGATATAATTATTTCTTAGCCTGCGACGCAGCAGAATGAATGTTTTTTACCGTAGTAACGGGCAGCGGCAGCGGAAAGCTGTGCTGGCACAGTCGGCGGAACGACAACGATCAGGAAAACGCCGGTTACGTGAGGGAAAGCGCGGGTGGCAGCGAACAGGTATAGCGCGCTGAGGAAGTGCAGAAACGCAGTTTCTGCCGGCGTTCTTTCCCCCATTTCTTCCGCTGTTGGAAGAAATGGGGCCGTCGGAGACAAAGAAAGCGCTCGCGCCGGGGCGCGAAACTATCCGCTGCGGCGGGGACGGGGGACCCCTCATCCGTCAGCTTCGCTGACACCTGGCTCCCCGCGGGTCGGTCCGCGGGTCTGACACGCCACCGGCGTGTCATTCAACACCGCGAACCCCTCAAGGGGAAGGATTTGGAGGTGCGGCGGTAGGAGAGAAAAACACCTACCGTGGCTGAAGCAAGCGGCCGCGTCAGCCTCCGCGCCGGTGAGCGTACACGCAGTCCTTTTGACCGACAACGGTGATGAAAGGTTATGCCCGCGAGAAGATGCGGGAAATCACTGTCGGCCATAGCGCGCTGAGGAAGTGCAGAAACGCAGTTTCTGCCGGTGCTTTTGGCTACTTTTGTCACCGCAGACAAAAGTAGCTCGCGCCGGGGCGCGAAACTATCCCCATCGGAGACAAAGAAAGCGCTCGCGCCGGGGCGCGAAATAGCCCCTGCGCCGTCTGCGGGCGGGACGGCGGTGCGGATACAGGAAAGGAGAAACGCTATGACGAAAAAACAAAAGAAAATGCTCATACGCATACTCATCACGGCGGCGATGCTGGTCGCGCTGTATATTATCCCGGTGACGGGGTGGCTGCGGCTGGCGCTGTATCTGACAGCGTATCTGGTCATCGGCTACGACATTCTGAAAAAGGCCGGGCAGGGCATCGCCAACGGGCGGGTGTTCGACGAGAACTTCCTGATGGCGGTGGCCACGGTGGGCGCGTTCGCGCTGGCCATCTATGAGAAAAGCGGCGACTACAACGAGGCCATCGCCGTGATGCTGTTCTATCAGATCGGCGAGCTGTTCCAGAGCTACGCGGTGGGCAAGAGCCGGAAGAACATCAGCGCGCTGATGGACATCCGGCCGGACTACGCCAACATTGAGCAGGACGGCCAGCTGGTACAGGTGGATCCGGACGAGGTGGCCATCGGCACCGTCATCGTGGTACAGCCGGGCGAGAAGGTGCCCATCGACGGCGTCGTCACCGAGGGCAGCTCCACCCTGAACACCAGCGCCCTGACCGGCGAGAGCCTGCCCCGGGACGCCCGGGAGGGCGACGAGGTCATCAGCGGCTGCATCAACATGACCGGCGTGCTGAAGATCCGGACCACCAAGGCCTTTGGTGAGTCCACGGTATCCAAGATCCTGGAGCTGGTGGAGAACTCCAGCTCCCGCAAGTCCCGCAGTGAGGACTTTATCGCCAAGTTCGCCCGCATTTACACGCCGGTGGTATGCTACAGCGCGCTGGCGCTGGCTATTATCCCGCCGGTGATCCGGCTGGTGGGCGGCATGGACGGCCAGTGGGAGCAGTGGGTATACCGTGCGCTGACGTTCCTGGTGACCAGCTGCCCGTGCGCGCTGGTGGTCAGCATTCCCCTGAGCTTCTTCGCCGGTATCGGCGGCGCCAGCCATGAGGGCATCCTGATCAAGGGCTCCAACTATCTGGAGACGCTGTCCCAGGTAAAGACGGTGGTGTTCGACAAGACCGGCACGCTGACCAAGGGTGTGTTCGAGGTGACGGCGGTACACCACAGCGACATGGACGAGCAGAAGCTGCTGGAGTACGCGGCGCTGGCGGAGTGCGCCTCCTCCCATCCCATCAGCAGGAGCCTGCAGAAAGCCTACGGCAAGGCCATCGACCGCAGCCGCGTGACGGACATCCAGGAGAGCAGCGGCCACGGTGTCACCGCCGTGGTGGACGGCCACACGGTGGCCGCCGGCAACAGCAAGCTGATGGTCCAGCTGGGTATTCCCTATCACGACTGCCACAGCGTGGGGACCATCATCCACATGGCGGTGGACGGGCAGTACGCGGGGCACATCGTGATCTCCGACGTGGTGAAGCCCAACGCCAAGGCGGCCATCGCCGCGCTGCATAAGGCGGGCGTGGAAAAGACCGTCATGCTCACCGGCGACGCCAAGAAGGTGGCGGACGCGGTGGCGGCAGAGCTGGGCGTGGACGAGGTACACAGCGAGCTGCTGCCCGGGGACAAGGTGGCGCAGGTGGAGCAGCTGCTGGGCGACCAGCGCGGGAAGGCCAAACTGGCCTTCGTGGGCGACGGCATCAACGACGCGCCGGTGCTGAGCCGGGCGGATATCGGCATCGCCATGGGCGCCATGGGCAGCGATGCGGCCATCGAGGCGGCGGACGTGGTGCTGATGGACGACGAGCCCATGCAGATCGCCAAAGCCATCCACATCTCCCGGAAGTGCATCGGCATCGTGTATCAGAACATCGTGTTCGCGCTGGCGGTGAAGTTCGCCTGCCTGGTGCTGGTGGCCATCGGCGCGGCCAATATGTGGGCGGCCATCTTCGCCGACGTGGGCGTGATGGTGCTGGCGGTGCTGAACGCCATACGGGCCCTGCGGGTGAAAAATCTGTGAGTGAAAAAAGGACCGGCTCTCGCCGGTCCTTTTTAGCGCCTAACATTTTTGTATGAATTGCGTAAAGTGTGAAAATGGGGGTAGCATTTTCGAGGGGAGGCTGGTATAATGTGCGGGTAACAGTTGTTGATTTATGTTGTCAACATAATATAGCATATTAGATATGCTTGTAAAACTTTCACATTTATATTAGTTGCATAGGAGAAACATATGGAGACCTATAAGAGACGGCGGGGAGACCGGAAGGACGGCCGGCTGCTGCGGGAACTGGATTCCCTGCACTTCATCACCGGCATCATCTACCCAAACCGGTGCGATAATGAGGCGTACATCTCCGTGAAGGTGGACCTGACCGCCATGAACGCGTATCTGGCCAGGAAGAACGAGGAGGAGAAGGACTTTCCCTACACCATGTTCCACATCGTGGTGGCGGCGCTGGAGAAAACCATCACCCTGCGGCCGAAGCTGAACCGCTTTATTGTGAACAGCAATTTCTATCAGCGGAACGAGGTGTCCGCCGCGTTCGTGGTGAAGAAGCAGTTTTCCGACAAGGGCGCGGAGGCGCTGGCCTTCCTGCACGGAAAGGAGACGGACACGGTGACGGAGGTACATGACTACATCCGCCGGCAGGTGACGGAGTGCCGCAGCGAGAAGGTGGATGCCTCCACCGCGGGCATGGATATGTTCAATAAGATGCCCCGGTGGATGGGAAAGGCCATCGTGCGGTTCCTGATGTTTCTGGATCGCCACGGCTGGGTGCCGTCCGACCTCATCGCCACCGACCCCTATTACAGCTCTGTGGTCATTTCGAACCTGGGGTCCATCAAGCTCAAGTGCGGATACCACCATCTGACCAACTGGGGCACCTGCTCCCTGTTCTGCATCATCGGTGAAAAGAAGAAATCGCCGTTTATCAATGAGGACGGCACCGTGACCATGCGGGAGACGCTGGAGCTGGGACTGACCATTGACGAGCGGTTGGCGGACGGCTATTACTACTCCAAGTCCGTGCGGCTGCTGGAGTATCTGCTGACACACCCGGAGGAGCTGGAAAAGCCCATGAGCGAGGAGGTACAATATGAGTGAAGTAAAGACCCCGTGGAAGGACTATATGGGCGATGTGCCCATGCACCTGGATTATTTCCAGGGAAGTATGTTCGAGGCCGTGGAGCGCATGGCCGAGCTGTATCCCAACAACATCGCCTTTGATTTCATGGGCAAGTCCACCACCTATAAAAAGATGGTGCAGGAGATCGAGAAGTGCGCCAAGAGCCTGAAGACCCTGGGCGTGCGGCCCGGCGACAAGGTGACCATTGCCATGCCCAACTGCCCCCAGGCCATCTATATGTTCTACGCGGTGAACCTGGTGGGCGGCATCGCCAACATGATCCACCCCCTGTCGGCGGAGAAGGAGATCGAGTTCTATCTGAACGCCTCCGAGTCCACCACGGCCATCACGCTGGATCAGTTCTACGACAAGTTCGAGCATATCCGGCAGAACACCGGCATCATCAACATCATCATCGCCTCCGTAAAGGACGCGCTGAGCCGCACCATCCGGGCGGGCTATATGCTCACCGAGGGGCGGAAGATCCAGAAGATCCCCGAGGATGCGCCGGTCATCCGGTGGAAGGAATTTATGGATATGTCCCGGTACTGCTTCTACAAGAACTACCGGGTGGAGCGAGGCTACAACGATCCCGCGGTCATTCTGTACTCCGGCGGCACCACCGGCACCACAAAGGGCATCGTGCTGACCAACGGCAACTTCAACGCACTGGGCCAGCAGATCATCGCCACCAACCCCATGTTCCGGCCCGGCGACCGGATGCTGGCGGCCATGCCCCTGTTCCACGGCTTCGGTCTGGGCGTGTGCGTGCACTCCATGCTGAGCCAGGGCGGACGGTGCATCCTCATCCCACGGTTCACCGCCAAGAGCTATGCCAAGCAGATCGTGAAGTATAAGTGCAACTTTATCGCCGGCGTGCCCACGCTGTATGAGGCGCTGCTGCGCCTGCCCAGCATGGACGGCGCGGACCTGAGCAGCCTGAAGGGCGTGTTCTCCGGCGGCGACAGCCTGTCTATCGAGCTGAAGAAGAAGTTTGACAAGTTCCTGTACGATCACCACGCGGTCATTCAGGTCCGCGAGGGCTACGGCACCACCGAGACGGTGACGGCCTGCTGCCTGACCCCCACCAACATCTACAAGGAGGGCTCCATCGGCCTGCCCTTCCCCGACACCTATATCAAGATCGTGGAGCCGGACACCGACAAGGAGGTGCCCTACGGCACCGAGGGCGAGATCCTGCTGGCGGGCCCCACCGTCATGAAGGCGTACATGAACAACCCCGAGGAGACGGCCCGCACCCTGCGGACGCACGACGATGGCCTGACCTGGGTGTACACCGGCGACCTGGGCACCATGGACGACCAGGGCTTCATCTACTTCAAGGGCCGCGCCAAGCGGATGATCATCACCTCCGGCTACAACGTCTATCCCGGCCAGCTGGAGAACATTCTGGACGCCCATGAGGACGTGCAGATGAGCTGCATCATCGGCGTGCCCGATCCCTATAAGATGCAGAAGGTCAAGGCCTTCGTGATGCTCAAGCCCGGCGTGCCCGCCAACGACGCCACCAAGCAGACGCTGCTGGACTACTGCCGCAAGCACGTGGCCAAGTACGCCATGCCCTACGACATCGAGTTCCGGGATGAGCTGCCCAAGACCCTGGTGGGCAAGGTGGCCTACCGGGTGCTGGAGGACGAGGAGAAGGCGAGGATCGCCGCCCAGGCAGCGCAGCCGGAGGCGTGAGCGCCCTCCCCGCCGCATAAAACAGAAAAGGAGACTGCCTGCCATGGAAGTGGAGCTGATACGGCAATACACACTGATCGTAGACTTTCTGGGCCACGTGCTGGGCCCTGACTATGAGATCGCCCTGCACGAGCTGGAGGACGACTCCAACCGGATCATCGCCATCGCCAACGGAGAGCTGACCGGACGGCACATCGGCTCCCCTCTCAGCAACAAAATGCTGGAGTTCGTGGCTGGGAACCTGTATGAGACGCAGAACTATGTGCTGAACTTTGAGTCTGTGTCCGCCACGGGCAAGACCATGTGCTCCAACTCCATGTTCATCAAGGGACGGCACGGGGAGCTGTCCGGCCTGCTGTGCATCAACTTCGACGCCAGCCGGTACGAGGAGCTGAGCCGCAGGGTCATGGAGCTGTGCGGCGGCGGCGTGAAGCGGGGCGTACCCAGCGGCACGCGGCTCATCGCCGACAGCAACGACCCGGTGGAGACGCCGGTACGCAGCGGTTATCCCACGTCCATCGCCGGCGCCACCGCCAGCATCGTGTCCCAGGTGGTGGCCAACTATCCGGTGGAGGTGGACCGCCTGACCCAGGACGAAAAGATGGAGATCATGGACATTCTGAACCGCAAGGGCGTGTTCCTGCTGAAGGGATCCGTGAGCCATGTGGCACAGACGCTGCACAGCAGCGAGGCCAGCATCTACCGATATCTGGGCAAGCTGAACAACAAGTGAAAAAGGGCGCCCGCGGGCGCCCTTTTTTCCTTTCAAACATTGACCGGAAAACAGAAATGCTATATAATGTATAGTCACAAACAAGGACTGGAGGCGACAGGATTGAAAACAAAGACCATCGTCCATAAATCAGCCGCACCCATCTACGCCGCGGCGGTGACGTGGGTGCTGTACGCACTGCTGTTTCCGCTGTATCAGGTGGGACACTTCCTGCTGGCGGCGGCGGCTTCCGCCGTGGTGGCACTGATCGCCCGGATGTTCTGCCGGGATGTGACCGAGACCGTGGAGGTACCGGAGGAGCCGGTGAGCACCGGCAATGTGGACCTGGACAAGGCCATCGCCGAGGGCGACGCGGCCATCAAGGCCATGCGGGCGCTGAACGACCGCATACAGGACGAGACTATCTCCGGCCAGATCGACCGGCTGGAGGAGGTCAGCGGCAAAATATTCGACTATGTGAAGGCGCACCCGGAGAAGCTGCCGCAGATCCGGAAATTCATGTCCTACTATCTGCCCACCGCGCTGAAGCTGCTCCGCAGCTACGACGAGCTGAGCCGTCAGGGCGTGTCCGGCCAGAACATCACCGGCACCATGGAGAAGGTAGAGGGCATGATGGCCACCATTGTACTGGCATTCGAAAAGCAGCTGGACAGTCTGTTCGGCGACCAGGCCATGGATATCTCCACGGACATCACGGTACTGGACAACATGATGGCACGGGAGGGCCTGACCGGCGGCGACGCCGTGCACCAGGCGGCCCAGGAAAACCCGGTGGCCGACCCCCAGCCGGAGTTGGATATCCGCAATGCCGGGGACGCGCAGACACAGCCGCCCCAGGCGGAGGACAGCGTGGACGCCGGGAACGGCATCACGCTGGAGCTATGAGAACAATGTATATAACTTTGTGAGAATATAACAGAAAGGAAACAACCGCCATGACTGATAACATGATGCCCGAGCTGACCCTGACCCCTGACGATACCGCTACTGCCGCCGCAGTGGAGGTACCCTCCCTGACGCTGACGCCGGAGGCCCCGGAGGTCCCCAAGGAGGAGGAAAAGAAGATCGAGCCGGTGGAGATGGACGACAAGCTGCTGACCGAGGAGGAGAAGCAGGCGGTGGAGGCCTTCTCCCACAAGATCGACATCCGCGACACCAACCAGGTGCTGCAGTACGGCGCCGCGGCACAGAAGAGCGTGGCGTCCTTCTCTGAGAACGCGCTGAACAACGTCCGCAGCAAGGACATGGGCGAGATCGGCGAGGACCTGAGCCGCCTGGTGGTGGAGCTGAAGGGCTTTGGCGAGGAGGACGAGAAGAAGGGGCTGTTCGGCCTGTTCAAGAAGGCCAGCAACAAGCTGGAGACCATGAAGGCCCAGTACAGCAAGGTCGAGGCCAATGTGGACAAGATCGCCCAAAATCTGGAGAACCATCAGATCACGCTGCTGAAGGACGTGGCCATGTTCGACCAGATGTATGAGCTGAACCTGAAGTACTACAAGGAACTGACCATGTACATCCTGGCCGGCAAGAAGCGCCTGGCCGAGGTGCGCTCCACGGAGCTGGAGGCGCTGCGGAAGAAGGCGGAGCAGACGGGTCTGGCCGAGGACGCCCAGGCCTACAACGACCTGGTGAACCTGTGCAACCGCTTTGAGAAGAAGCTGCACGATCTGGAGCTGACCCGCATGGTATCCGTGCAGATGGGCCCCCAGACCCGGCTTTTGCAGAACAACGACACACTGATGATCGAGAAGATCCAGTCCTCCCTGGTGAACACCATCCCCCTGTGGAAGAGCCAGATGGTGCTGGCCCTGGGCATGGAGCACAGCCGTCAGGCTACCGCCGCACAGAATGCCGTCACCGAGATGACCAACGATCTGCTGAAAAAGAACGCCGATACGCTGAAGATGGGCACCATCGCCACCGCCAAGGAGGCCGAGCGCTCCATCATCGATATCGAGACGCTGCAGCACACCAACCAGCAGCTGATCTCCACCCTGGACGAGGTGCTGAACATCCAGAAGGAGGGCGCGGCCAAGCGCAAGGAAGCCGAAGTCGAGCTGGGTAAGATCGAGGGTGAGCTGAAGCAGAAGCTGATGGAGCTGCGGGGCTGAAAATAAGATCAATCTCCTTCGGGAAGGGGAACAGGTATGAAGTTTTTTGAAAAACGCGGCGTGGCACTGGTGGTGCTGGTGCTGGCCATTGCCGGCGCGGTGTTCATCGGCCAGAGCCGCAAGGACGGCTTTATCGCCAAGAAGCCCACGGAGCTGCTGGACGTGCAGTACCAGGACTGGATCTGTGACGAGGCCGGTCTGCTGAACGGACAGACGGAGCAGCTGATCCGGGACTACAACGACAGCTGGAACAGCAAGTATTACGCCATTACGGCGGTGGCCAGCATCGACCATCTGACCAGTTGGGACGCGGAGGACTATGCCGCCAACCTGGGCGAGAAGTGGGGGCTGGGACGCAACGACATGATACTGCTGCTGGTGAAGGACGGCGACTGGCAGGTCTACTGCGGCGACAATGTGGGCTACACCATGACCGACACCCAGCAAAATCAGCTGCGGCAGGCCATTGAGACCACCTATTACAACGGCGACTTCGACAGTGCCGTGACGGCCTTCTTCCGGCAGGCGGACGTGTTCTACGCCCAGGCGAAGCTGGACGGCGGCGACAGCAATGACAGCGGCTGGTACGCCCCGGCGGCACCGGCGGCCAGCAGCGGCGGCACGTCCATCGGCAGCGTGGTGGTGCTGATCATCGGTATCTTCTTGGTGTGGATGGTGCTGGATGCTATGCGGTACAGCCGCTATAAGCGGCGGTATATCGTGGGCGCACCGGTGAACGTGGTGCGTCCAGTGTACTATCCCATTTTCTGGGGCAGACGGTACGCGCCGCCCCGGCCTCCCAGAGCACCCCGACCCCCACGTCCGCCCCACGGCGGAGGACCGCGACCGCCCCACGGCGGCGGGCCCCGGCCTCCCATGGGCGGCGGTCCGAGACCCGGCGCACCGCGACCGCCCCGGCCCAATAGCCGGCCCGGCGGCGGTCCGAGACCCAGTGCGCCGCGGCCCAGCCGGCCCAGTCGTCCCAGCGGCGGCAGCGGATTCAGCGGCGGCGGCTTCGGCGGCAGTTCCCGCGGCGGCTCCCGAGGCGGAGGCTTTGGCGGCGGCGGTTTCGGCGGCGGCAAGCGTCGGTAAGCATAGTAAAAACACCCGGCCTGACGGCCGGGTGTTTTTCTTGCGCTGTGTGGCCTTTGGCCGGGTGCTTTTACTCCGAAGAGCTGACGGAAGCTACCGCACCTGGGTGATGAACTGCTCCAGGCCCTGCCGCAGCAGGGACGAGGCGGCCTGTCCCTCCCCCGCCTCGATATGGGCGGTGAATTGGGCCAGCCGTTCCAGACAGCGGTCGATGCCGGTAAGCTGGATATACTCCTTCCAGAATTCCAGGTTCACCCGGGTAAAGGCGTTGAACAGCAGCGGTGTGATGGTGTTGCCGCTGAGGAAGGTGATGCCCCGGTGGTAGCGGAACAGGGCCTCGGCCAGAGCATCCGTCCCCTCCTGTGCCGCCTGCTCCGCCTGGCGCTGTAAGGCCTGCAGCGCTGCCATGTCTGCCGGTGTGTGCCGCGCAGCCAGCTCCTCCATGGCGGGGCCCTCCAGATAATAGCGCAGCTGAAGGATACTGCCCGCCGTTTTGGCATCCGGGAGACCGCCATGGAAATCCATGATGGCCCGCAGCGTTTCCAGGCTGCCGGTCTGGGCGTAGTCCGCCACGGTGACGCCGCGGCGGGAGGCGATGTCCAGAAAGCCGAGACGATGCAGCTCCCGCAATCCCTCATGGACCACGGTCTTGCTGATCTTCATTTCATCCGCCAGCTCACGCTCAGTGGGCAGCCGGTCCCCCGGGCGCAGCTCGCCGGAGAGGATCATGCCCTCCAGCTGCTGGATGAATAGCTCCTTGACGGTAGGGGCGACGATCTCACGAAAGGCCATAGCGCATGCTCCTTTGCTTTCTTTTCTGGTCCGACCAGGACCATATAAAAAGTTATCACACCTTTGGCGGAAAAGTCAATAGGATATCGGCAGAAAAGTTGGTATTATAGGTATAATAGAGCTTAAAATCATAACGCTGCTCCCCTATGAGAGAAAAATATCTCTGGTCAGAGCAGCAGATAACGGAGGAGAGAGACGATGCGCGACATCAACGGCAGCAAGCCTACCAACTTCCCCCTGGACGAGGAAAAGCTCTCGTTCAAGATCCCCTGTCCCGACCGGCCGCCCCGGGAGAAGATCCTGAAACTGGGCAGCATGATCACCAACCGCATTGGCCTGAAGGCCACCGTTGACGACCCCGAATACTGGGGACTGGATGCGCTGGTGACCGATGAGATGGCGGACGTGGCACTGAAAATGGGCGTCCGCAAGCCCAAGACCATCGAGCAGCTGATGAAGCTGACGAAGATGGAGCAGGCGCCCCTGCAGAAGCTGCTGGACGAAATGGCCTGGCTGGGTCTCATTGAGTACAACTGGGAGAACCTGGACGGGAAAAACCCGAACCACGAGAAGCGGTATATCCTGCCCCTGTTCGTGCCCGGCAGCGCCGAGTTTTTGAATATGCGGCGGAGCCAGATCGACGCGCACCCGGAGGTGGCGGCGTTCTTTGAGCGCATGACCATGCTGCCCCTGGAGAAGATCACGCCGATGGTGCCCCCCGGAGGCGCGGGCATCGGTATGCACGTGATCCCGGTGGAGAAGGCCATCGAGACGGAGCAGGAGGCCATCGGGCTGGAGAAGATCTCCTACTGGCTGCACAAGTATGAAGGCAAGTACGCCAAGAGTATGTGCTCCTGCCGCGCCAGCCGCGACAAGCTGGGTGAGGGCTGCGGCGACGATGTGGAGAACTGGTGCATTGCCGTGGGCGACATGGCCGACTATGTGGTGCAGACCCAGCGGGGCGAGTACATCACCTATGACGAGGCGATGGCCATATTCAAGCAGGCGGAGGACAACGGCTTCGTCCACCAGATCACCAACATCGACGGCGAGCAGAAGATCTTTGGTATCTGCAACTGCAACGTCAACGTGTGCAACGCCCTGCGGACCAGCCAGATGTTCAACACGCCCAATATGTCCCGCAGCGTCTATGTGGCCGCGGTGGAGACGGAGAAGTGCGTGGCCTGTGGGCGCTGCGTGGAGAACTGTCCCGCCGGCGCGGTGAAGCTGGGCCAGAAGCTGTGCACCAAGGACGGCTATATCGAGTATCCCCGGGCCGAACTGCCCGACGAGGTGAAGTGGGGCCCGGAGAAGTGGAGCATCGACTATCGGGACCGCAACCGCATCAACTGCTACGACACCGGCACCGCACCCTGCAAGACCGCCTGTCCCGCCCACATCGCCGTGCAGGGCTATCTGAAGCTGGCGGCACAGGGCAAGTACCGGGAGGCTTTGCAGCTCATCAAGCGGGAGAACCCATTTCCCGCCGTGTGCGGCCGCATCTGCAACCGCCGGTGCGAGGATGCCTGCACCCGCGGCACCGTGGACGAGGCCGTGGCCATCGACGAGGTAAAGCGCTTTATCGCCCAGCAGGATCTGGACGCGGAGACGCGCTTCATCTCGGAGAAGGTCATTCCCAAGGTGGACGGCGAATTCAGCGAAAAGATCGCCATCATCGGTGGAGGCCCCGCCGGCATGAGCTGCGCCTACTATCTGGCGGAAAAGGGCTATCGCCCCACTGTGTTTGAAAAGGAGAGCCGCCCCGGCGGTATGCTGATGAACGCCATTCCCTCCTTCCGTCTGGAGAAGGACGTGGTGGAGGCCGAGATCGACGTGCTGCGCGCGCTGGGCGTGGAGTTCCGCTGCGGCGTGGAGGTGGGTAAGGACATCACCATTGCCCAGCTCCGTGAGGAGGGCTACAAGGGCTTCTATGTAGCCGTCGGATTGCAGCACGGCGGCGCCCTGGCCGTGCCCGGCGGCGACGCGGAGAACGTGATCTCCGGCATCGACTTCATCCGCGGCGTGCATCTGCGGGACGAAAAGGCGCTGAAGGGCCGGGTGGTGGTCGTCGGCGGCGGCAACATCGCGGCCGACGTGGCCCGCACCGCCGTGCGCTGCGGCGCGGAGAGCGTGAGCCTGTACTGCCTGGAGGGCTATGAGGAGATGCCTATGGGCGAGGAGGACCGCAGCGAGTGCGAGCGCGAGGGTATCGCCATTTACGCCGGATGGGGTCCCAAGGAGGTCCAGACCGAGAACGGCAAGGCCGCCAACATCGCCTTTGTCAAGTGCCTGAGCGTCAAGGACGAAAGCGGGCGCTTCGCGCCGGTGTACGATGAGAACACCGTGCAGATGGCCCCCTGCGGCACGGTGCTGTACTGCATCGGCCAGAAGGCGGAATGGAAGACGCTTCTCGCGGGCACCCAGGTGGAATTCAACCCCAACGGCACCGCCAAGGCCGATCCCGTCACCTATCAGACGGCTGAACCGGACATCTTCGTGGGCGGCGATGCCTATACCGGCCAGAAGTTCGCCATCGATGCCATTGCCGCCGGCAAGCAGGGCGCGATCAGCCTGCACCGCTATGTGCAGGGCGCCACGCTGACCATCGGCCGCGACCGCCGGCAGTTCATCGAGCTGGACAAGAAAAACGCGCTGATCGCCGTGGACAGCTACGACAACACGCCGCGCCAGCGCATCGGCTACAACGACGCCCTGCGTAAGACCTTCCGGGACGAGCGCGTGGCCTTCACCGCCGAGCAGGTGAAGGCGGAGACAGCCCGATGCCTGGGCTGCGGCGCCAGCATCGTGGACCCCAATAAGTGCATCGGCTGCGGCGTGTGCACCACCAAGTGCGCCTTTGACGCCATCCACCTGCACCGGGAGCGTCCGGAGTGCAGCACCATGTACGCCTGCGAGGACAAGATGAAGGCCATCCTGCCCTATATGATCAAGCGGAACATCAAGATCAAGAAGGCGGAGCGCAGGGCCAAGAAAGCGGCCAAGTGATATGCACGAGCTGGGCATTGTTTTCCACGTGATCAAGACCGTGGAGCGCGTGGGCGCGGAGAATGACCTGACCCGCGTGGCGGGCGTAACGCTGGAGCTGGGCGAGGTGTGCGGCGCCATCCCAAGGGAGCTTGTCAGCTGCTGGGACTGGGCCGTGCAGAGATCCGACCTGCTGCGGGGCGCGCAGCTGCACATCGACACGCTGCCCGCCGTGACACACTGCGGCGGCTGCGGTGCGGACTACCCCACTGTGGCCCACGGGCGGGTCTGCCCCCACTGCGGCAGCGAGGATACCTGGCTGCTGCGGGGCAGCGAGATCAGCATTAAAGAGATAGAGGGTGCGTAGTATGGATACCTATAAGATCATCGAAGTAAAAGAGAGCGTGTTTGCCGACAACGACCGGGAAGCGGCACGGGTACGGGAGGCACTGAAGCAAAAGGGGACGTTCCTGCTGAACCTGATGTCCTCCCCCGGCAGCGGCAAGACCACAACGCTGCTGCGGACCATCGAGGCGCTGAAGGACGAGCTTCGGATGGGCGTGATGGAGGCGGACATCGACTCGGACGTGGATGCCGCCGCTATTGCCGGCGCCGGGGTACGGTCTATCCAGCTGCACACCGGCGGGATGTGCCATCTGGACGCGGGTATGACGGAACAGGGCCTGCGGGAGATCGGCACGGACGATCTGGACCTGGTGGTGCTGGAAAATGTGGGGAACCTGGTGTGTCCGGCGGAGTTTGACACCGGCGCGGTGAAGAACGCCATGATCCTCTCCGTGCCGGAGGGGCATGACAAGCCCCTGAAGTACCCCCTGATCTTCACCGTGTGCGATGTGCTGCTCATCAATAAAACCGACGTGCTGCCCTATTTCGACTTCGACATGGAGAAGGTGATCGAATACGCCCACCGGCGCAATCCGAAGCTGGAGGTCTTCCCGGTATCGGCCAAGACCGGCGAGGGCATGGACGCCTGGTGCGACTGGCTGCGTAAGCAGGTGAAGGACTGGCAAGCATGACAAAAGGCCCCGCGGCGAAAGCTACGGGGCCTTTTCTTTTTATGAACGGCGTCTACAGGTCAAAAGTCGGCCTTGTAAATCCCGGCGCGTTGGTTTATAATATAATGTACTGTCAAAACGGCTGCGGAATGCAACGCAGAAGAACATAGAAAAGGTGAGAATGATATGGAACGAATGAGAATTGCCGCGATCTTCGCCGATCAGGAGTCCCTGGGCGGCAAGGACGTGACCGTGTGCGGCTGGGCACGCACCATCCGCGACATGAAGACCTTTGGCTTCATCGAGCTGAACGACGGCTCCTGCTTCAAGAACCTGCAGGTGGTCATGTCCGCCGAGGAGCTGGCCAACTATAAGGACATCGCCGCCCAGAACGTTGGCGCGGCGCTGATCGTCAAGGGCACCGTGGTGCTGACGCCGGATGCCAAGCAGCCCCTGGAGGTGAAGGCCCACAGCATCGAGGTAGAGGGCAAGTCCACGCCGGATTACCCCCTGCAGAAGAAGCGCCACAGCGTGGAATTCCTGCGGACCATCCAGCACCTGCGGCCCCGTACCAACCTGTTCTCCGCCACGTTCCGGGTACGCTCCGCGGCGGCCTACGCAGTGCATGAGTTCTTCCAGAGCCGGGGCTTCGTGTATGTACAGACGCCCATCATCACCGGCAGCGACTGCGAGGGTGCCGGCGAGATGTTCCAGGTGACCACCCTGGACCTGAACAACGTCCCCAAGACCGAGGACGGGCAGGTGGATTACACCCAGGACTTCTTCGGCAAGAAGACCAGCCTGACGGTGTCCGGCCAGCTGAACGCCGAGAACTTCGCCATGGCCTTCGGCGATGTGTATACCTTCGGCCCCACCTTCCGTGCGGAGAACTCCAACACCCAGCGCCATGCCGCCGAGTTCTGGATGATAGAGCCGGAGATGGCCTTCTGCGACCTGGCCGGTGACATGGATGTGGCCGAGGCCATGATCAAGCACATCATCCGCCGGGTGCTGGAGCGTTGCCCTCAGGAGATCGACTTCTTCAACAGCTTCGTGGACAAGGGGCTGAAGGAGCGTTTGGAGCACGTGGCGTCCAGCGACTTTGGCCGGGTCAGTTATACCGACGCGGTGGAGATCCTGAAGAAGAATAATGACAAGTTCGACTACAAGGTGGAGTGGGGCACCGACCTGCAGACCGAGCACGAGCGCTATCTTACCGAGCAGGTATTCAAGAAGCCCGTGTTCGTCACTGACTATCCCAAGGAGATCAAGGCATTCTATATGCGCCTGAACGACGATGGCAAGACCGTGGCCGCGGCGGACTGCCTGGTGCCCGGCATCGGCGAGATCATCGGCGGCAGCCAGCGAGAGGAGCGTCTGGAGCTGCTGGAGAGCCGCATCCGTGAGCTGGGCATGAACCCGGAGGATTACTGGTGGTACTGCGACCTGCGTCGCTACGGTTCCTGCCGCCACGCGGGCTTCGGCCTGGGTTTCGAGCGCATGGTGATGTACCTCACGGGCGTCAGCAACATCCGCGACGTGGAGCTGCACCCCCGCACGGTGGGAAACGCGGAATTTTAAGCGAAAGCCAAAAGAGCACCCATGGGGTGCTCTTTTTATCTGTACGAATAAATATCCCCCGGCTAGGCCGGGGGATATTTATTTATTTTGTCGTGCTCTGCGCCTATGCCAACTTCCGCACCTCATACAAGCGCATTGATGGCATTAGTTACACCATCTACCCCGGCGAATGGATCATGTCTGTGGAGGAATTGTCCCGGTATTTCCGCACTCGCTTCCGCCGCCAGACCTTGGCCGCTTTGGAGGGACTGCAAAAGAAAGGGCTTATCAGTTTTCTTGTTCTCGGACATGGTAAGCTGGTCAAATTCAAGATTCGCGGCTGGCGGCGTCACAACACGATTCTCGACTACAATGCGCCCTGTCAGAAGGATAAGGAGGCCGAACGATGAAAAAGACTGCACAAGAACCCAAAGTGACCGAGAATCCTCTGTACCATGATAAGCCAGCACTTTCAGACCGGTAGAAATCGCCGCTCCCGCATGATATGATAAGCTTGAAGAAAAGTTTTCCTGTCCACGCAATGAACGGTTATTTTTGTTGTCTATATAAGTGAAAGGCCTTTACGCAGAAAGAAGGGAGGGCGCAATGAAAGACCATGAGATCATAGAATTGTACTGGGCGCGTAACGAGAGCGCGATTACCGCCACCACAGAAAAGTACGGGAACTACTGCCATACGATTGCATATAACATACTGCGTAACAAAGAGGATGCGGAGGAATGTGCCAACGACACATATCTCGGCGCATGGAATTCGATCCCGCCGCAGCGTCCGAGCCGTTTGTCGATCTACTTAGGGAAAATCACGCGCAACCTCGCTCTGAACCGTTATAAGCGGTATACTGCCGAAAAACGCGGACACGGACAAGTAGTCCTCGCGCTGTCTGAGTTGGAAGCCTGCGTTCCTTCGGAAACGACTGTGGAGCAGACCATAGAAGAAAATGAGTTGGCTGCCGCCATTGACCGCTTCCTGTATGCAAAGCCCAAGCTGAACCGTAACATTTTTGTCCGCAGATACTATCATCTCTATGCAATACGGGATATTGCGGACGCATACGGAATGAGCGAGAGCAAGGTGACGTCTTTGCTTTTCCGTATGAGAAACGAACTAAGACGATTTCTTGAAAAGGAGGGAATTATGCTATGAAAACCGAAGTTCTTCTTCGTTCGATCGGAAAGATCAATGACGAGCTTATCGCTGACGCGGAAAGCGAAGCAAATACCAAAAGAAAGCCCGGCTGGGCCAAGCTTGGAACAATGGCTGCCTGCCTTGCACTGGTTCTCTGCACCGGCATCGCCACACATGCCATCCGAAGCAATGCGACAGCAGGCACCTTCACAATGGATGTCAACCCCAGCGTGGAATATACGATTGCCAAGAGCGGCGCCGTCAAGAGCATCCGCAGTCTGAACAGCGATGCGGAAAATGCGCTCAGCGATGTTGCGTTGGGAAAGCAGAGTGTCGAGACCGCTCTAACGCGCACGGTCGCCGCCTACGAGGCCTGCGGATACATGGAAAACGGCGAAGCGACGGTTCTGATCTCTTTTGATTCCCGTCTTGATGCGAACGCCGAGCTAAAGGCATCGCTCTCTGCGGAGATCCAGCAGGCCCTGGAGCAGACCGATGCCGTCGGCACGCTGGTTTTCCACTCCGAACTGACGGAAAACGTCGAAGCAGCAAAGATCGCCGAGGAATTCCATGTCTCCCTTGGTCGCGCCGACTGGATCCTTACCGCAGCAAACAAAACCGGTCTACCCACGAACGAGGTTGCCCGCATGTCGTTGGACGAGCTTCTTAAATTCCAAGAGGTCTCCGGCATTTCTTCTGTCTGTGTATCGAAGTTCATCTCCTTGGAGGAAGCAAAGAAGATTGCACTGAAGGACGCCAAACTGGATGAGCTGACGCAGAAGATCGTGTTCACACGAGAGGAGCTGAACCGCAATCAGGGCAAGCCCTGCTACCTGCTGGAGTTCTACACCGGGACGAACCAATATTTCTACCAAATCGACGCAAAGAGCGGCAGCATCATCTACGCCGGAAGGTTCATCACCCTTGCCGACGCGAAGAAAATCGCCCTGGATGATGCCGGATGCGAGGATAAAGTCAGCTTTACCGAGGAAACCCTTGTGAGCGGCGGCATCAAAACGCCTTACTACCGGCTCGTCTTTGCCGATGCAAAAACACAGTGGACATACCGCATTGATGCGGTGCTGGGCATCGTTCTGGAGAAAAAGCAGAAAGAGATCGTGACAGCGGACTTCATCTCTTTGGAGGAGGCGAAGGAGATCGCCTTGAAGGATGCCGGACTTAATGAAGCTACACAAAAGATCGTGTTCACCCGAGAGGAGTTGAGCCGCAATTCAGGCAAGCCCTGCTACATCCTGGAGTTCTACACCGCGAAGAAGCAGTATTCCTACAAGGTGGACGCCAAGAACGGCAGCATCATCGAGGCTTACCACTTCATTCTTCTGGCGGACGCGAAGAAAATCGCACTGGACGACGCCGGGGTCAATGTGAAGGTGGTCTTCACGACAGAGGATCTGGTTGCCGGCGGCATCAAGTCGCCCTACTATTACTTCGTTTTTGAAAGTGACTCAGCTCGCTGGACTTACAAAATTGACGCCGTTCTGGGCGTGATCATGGATAAGACCTGCGATAAGATCATTCCCCTTGCTCCGGAGTTTATCGGCTTGGAAAAGGCAAAGCAGATCGCATTAGAGGACGCGGGACTTGATGAAGCTACCCAAAAAATCGTGTTCACCCGAGAGGGGCTGAGCCGCAATCAGGGCAAGCCTTGCTACATTCTGGAGTTCTACACGGACAAGTGTGCGTATTCCTACAAGGTCGACGCAGTATCCGGAGACATCCTCGAAAAGAAGATCGAGTGGCGTTCCCTTCAGGAGAGCGAGCCTGTTTCGGAAACCGTTCAAAGCTCCGATTCCAATCAGCGCAGAATAGGTTAACCCACGATAAGGGCCTTTTGAGAAAGTGCGTACCCGCAGTGGGCGAGGATATGCCCGGCGGCGTTCCAGCTATGGCAGCCCGTTCGATGCCGCAGCCATGCTGGGAGAAGATGGCTTCCATTCGCTCATGGACTCATTGGCTGCGATACAGAAGCCGTGAAAGCGGCAGGTGATCATATAGACCATACATCGGCATACATAAATTGCCAGGAGCCGGACTGCGCGTATCACGCAGTCCGGCTCCTGACCTGTAAGGAGACAATGGTCGAAAGTAGCCTAAATTGGAAGTAAGATGAAGACTTTTTATTTGGCGATACGCTCCAGGATTTCGATCAGCAGCTCGGTGGTGATCTTGACGTCCTCGATCTTGCAGGTTTCATTGGGCGTATGCACGTCAAGAAGCGTCGGACCAACGGAGATCATGTCCAGGTGGGGATTCTTCTCCGCGAAAGCACCGCACTCCACACCGGCGTGTACCGGCTCCACGATCATATCCGTGCCGGTCAGATGCTTGTAGGCCTCGTAAGCGATATGGGTCAGCTTGCTGTTGGGATTGACCGCCCAGCCGGGAACATGACCCTCGCTGTCGAAGGTGAAACCGAAGCTATTGGCCAGTGCGCTGCAGATCACACCGATCTGAGTGGCCTGATAGGCAACGCTGCTGCGGGCAAACACTGTGAAGCGCACCATATCCTCGTCCACGGACACCACACCCAAGTTGGCGGAGCTCTCCACCAGCCCGTCAATGAACGGACTCATGGTATGTACGTTATTGGGAACCGTGGTCATCAGCCCTACCATACCATAACCAACCTCCCCTGTCAGTACGCGGTCGGGCGCGGTATCACCGAAGGTGGTGGTGAACACCATATCCGATTCGATGTTGCCAAAAGCCTCCACGAACTCTGCGCGGAAGGTCTCAATGATAGCCTTGGCCCTGTCCTCCTCAGTGGCAGACAGAACAATGGTGGCGGTGCCAAATGCGGGGATGGCGTTCTTCGCCTGACCGCCGCTGAAGGAGACCACGCGGTAGCTGACGCCGCCCTGTCGCAGCATAGCCAGCAACGTAGCGATGCTGACCAGCGCGTTGGCGTGACCCTTGTTGATCCCCACGCCGGAGTGATCGCCCAGCAGACCACTGAGGGAAATGGTCAGCGTCTTGCAGCCCACAATAGGCTTCTCCCACTCGGCCTTGTGGCTGTAGTTGAAGAAGTCACCGCCAGCGCAGGAGTTACACAGAGAGCCCAGCGTTTCCCAGTCCAGATTGACCAGATAGTCGCCATCCAGATACTTGGGATCAATGTCCATGGAGTCCATACCATCTTCTTCGTTGGTGGTGAAGATGGCGCGGATGGGGCCGTGACGCAGGGTGTCATCCTGCAGCAGATACAGGCACATCGCCACGCCGATACCGTCGTCGGCGCCCAGACTGGTGCCATCTGCGGTCAGAGTCACACCATCGTTGATGACCTTGATAGGGTCGTTCATGGGATCGTAGGTGACACCCTCTTCGCAAACACACACCATATCCATGTGCGCCTGGAAGATCACACGAGGTACATTTTCACAGCCGGGGGATGCGGGCTTGTCAATGATGATCTCATTCATGTTGTCCTTTTCCACGGCCAGACCATGGCGCTTGGCCCACTGGAACAGGTACTCGCTGACGCGCTCCTCGTGATGTGAGGGGCGGGGTACCTTTGCCAGCTCCAGAAATTCGGACAATACAATATCTAACGCTTTGTCTTTACTCATAGCAAACACTCCTTACTGTGCGACGGAGCAGGCTTCTTCGATAGTCATATCGCCGGAGCCGGCCAGCTTGGTATTCTTCAGCAGGGAATAGAGGATCCAGTAGGCCACAAAGGCGATGATCACGCCGTCCAGTGCGGAGGAGAACACTGTCACCACGCCCAGCGTCTCCAGCAGCGCGAAGCCGCCGCCGATGACCCACGCGATGATGCCGATCCAGTTGATGCCGCGCACGGGAGACCAGTTCTCCTTCTTGGCCTTGCAGATGACCCAGTAGTCGCAGATAACGACGCCCATGATGGGAGGCACCACCGCGCCCAGAATGCTGATATAGGTGTTCAGGAAATCCGCCAGACCGGCAATCGCCAGAATGACGCCCAGTACGCCGCAGATCATGGTGACCAGAGGACGCTTGCTGTCCTTGATGGAGAACATCTTGCAGTCGGCCAGACCGGACATATAGGCGTTGCCGGTATTGGTGGTCCAAGTGGCGAGAATCAGCACCAGCATGGCAACGATGGGGGGAATATCCATGGAACTTGAAAAGAAGTATGTGCCGGTGACGGTGCATTTTGACGCCAACGGGAAGATGCGTCCTATCGAGATCGAGTTTGACGAAATGCGCAGATATCATATCGACAAGATACTGGACATGCGCCGCGCAGCCTGCCAAAGTGTAGGCGGCGTGGGAGAGAGATATACCTGCCGCATACGGGGCAGGGAGAGTTATCTCTGGTTTAAAAAAGGCCGCTGGTTCGTAGCAGCGAAGGAAGGAAAATAAGAAGGAGGCTGCCGGCAACGCCGGCAGCCTCCCTTGCGTAGAGAAAACTACTTACCAATACTTGGGATACTTGCTGGTGCTCTGCTGTTTTTCGGCATACTGCCACCAGGGAACTTGGGTGGCAAAGTCCGTCAGCTTGTCCCAGAACTGATCGGCCAGCGTCCCCTTGTCCACGTAAACCGTGACAGTATAGGTCTTGCTGCTGCCATCCTCCATGACGGCGGTGTAGGTCACGGCATTGGTGAAGTCCACCGTTACGCCGTTACCGGGCGTCAGAGACTTGACGCCGTTTGTGGCGATAACCGGGGTCAGCTTCGTCACATCTGTGCCGCGGGGCATGGTGATGGTAATGGTATTGGTGCTGTTGTTCACCGCACCGGCCACGCCATTGATGGAGAAGCTGGTGATGCCCTTGGCAGTCGTGGTGGCCGTCTCCCACTGGCAGGTGATGTTGATGTCACCGGCAGGCATCTTGAAGCGGTTATTCGTGATAACCTTGTCCATCGGAGCCCCACCCTTAGCAAAGCCATAGCACAGGGAGCCCTCCACCATCTGATAACCGCTGTCGGGCGTTATGGTTTCACAGTACCCGTATGAGGTATATGTATCACTGCCAGCAGCAAATAGCTGACAACACGGCATGAGCGCAATGCCCTCAAACCGGCATTAAAATGGATGCGGCCGTGAATTCATTGTGCTCGGTATGTATTATTACCCCAAGAAGAGAAGCGTAAGGTAAAACTATAGGAAATGACCGCATATTCATCATAGTCACTGAAGAAAAAAAGATGCAGGGACGAGAGCTATCAGCACTCGTCCCTGCGTCTTTTGTTTCATGGTCTGGCTCCGGTATAGTCTATGTTGAATATATGCAAGCGTTGTCTCAGGCAAATGATAAGACATCCACTTTCTGCCTGCAAACAGTGTTCACAGCGCAAAGGGCGTTGGCACTTTTTCGTTTCCGCAACCGGTGTGTGCGCTGAAAGGTCCACTCGCAGCGAAGATCTCTTCTATTTGCAGATCGCATCAGACACGGCGAAAGCCCTCTTACCTTGACGCCGTGCAATGCGGATAGTCCCGCAGCCGTCCGGTGTACAGCCGGGTGTGGGGCAGCTTCAGAAAGTGGATGGGCTGGACGACACGGGCGCGCAGCTCACCCGCGCCGCGCACCTCCGCGTGCAGCAGCATATCCTCCACAAATTCCGAGCAGTAGTAGCGGTTCGAGCGCTTCCAGAGGATGCGGAAATACGCCAGGAGCAGGCCGCCCAAATTATAGGAAAACTGCTCCCGCCGCGCCCACATGGTCTCCAGCGTCGCCTCCAGCGCCGCGTACCGCTCCTCGGTGATCTCCACCGCAAGGATGACGGCGGTGGTGTCGGAGAAGCGGCGGAACGTCCCCACGTGGGGGGATTCGATGACGAAGCCGCCCCAAAAGGGGTTATAGGGGTGCCTGCGCCCGAAGGAATACATCCTCGTCAGGTCCTGGGACAGGCTGAGGGAGGCGTGGTTGTACTCCGCGCCGGTGATCCGCTTCAGAATACGGGACAGCATCGTACCCGTTTGTGTGATGACGATAAAAATCTGCTTGTGCGTTCCGTTCATAAGGCTCCTTCGCATGTTGGACGGCCTGTGCGCCGCCGCGATGTGTGGGTCATTCGCGGTTCATTCCGACGGCTCTCCCGTCAGAAAGGTGCGTCTATCCTATCAATCACAGCGATGGATGTCAAGGCAGTTCTATGTCAAGGCTGCCTTGAAAAGTGGCGGCATACCGACTTTGTGACAGTTTTGTGACACTTTCTCCGCACTTTTGCGGGGGAAGTCAGAGACTTCTTCTGATATGATACAGACAAGGTTGATACACAACCACAAATATTTCAAAAAAGGAGCGTAACATACCATGAAAAAGAAAACAGTTTGGAGCCTTTTACTGGCACTGGCAATGACGGTAACGGCCATCGGAGCATCGACTGCGGCATTTGCCGCTGCGCCCAATCAGGCAGAGCCGCAGACCCTCATCGCTACCGAAAACGAGGATGCCATTTGGGATCAGATCGAGGCACTGGAGGAAAAAAGCGATGCCGTATTCCAGAGAAATGAAGTACTGTGGGACAAGGTAGACGAGGCCTGCAATGCCCTGCCTGATGACTACGATTTCGAGAACTTTGACGAGGCAGCGTTCATCCGCAACATGACTACGCTGACGGAGGCGGAGAAGGAAACCCTTTTGAATGACATCAAGGAGCTGAACGAGCTGGATGCCCAGATGGAGAAGCTGTATGGGCAGCTGCCCGCCTGCGACAATATGCCGCTTTACGAGAAGGCACTGGAAAAGGCCGATCCCAAGGTG
>OHNQ01000483.1_pt1 | contig 22572 bp, 19 predicted proteins | sample 1569621 | NCBI WGS metagenome assembly OHNQ01 (sample SAMEA3879516, study PRJEB24766) | human gut metagenome | biome: human-associated habitat; feature: feces | place: USA | collected 1985/1987
CTGTTTCACATGATCCGGAGGAAAATGGTCTGCTCCAGAAAGCGGATCTACCGGCTGATGCGGCAGCTGCACATCCAGTCCGCACGCAAATTCGCATACAAGCGCACCACAAACTCCAGGCATTCCCACCCTGTTGCACCGAATCTTTTGAACCGGAATTTTCAGGTTTCTAAGCCAAATACTGTCTGGGTTGGTGATATTACATACATTCCAACCGGGCAAGGATGGCTGTATCTGGCGATCGTAAAAGACCTTTGCACCAAGAAAGTGGTGGGCTATGCATTTTCCAACCGCATCGATACGGCGCTGACCCTGGCGGCACTCCGCATGGCTGTAAAACGGGAGCATCCGGCGCCAGGGCTGATGTTTCATTCGGATCGGGGCGTGCAGTATGCGGCAGCGGCGTACCGGGAAAAGCTCGAAAAACTGGGCTTTGTGCAGAGTATGTCCCGGAAGGGCGAGCCCCACGACAATGCGGTGGCGGAAAATTTCTTCAGCTGCCTCAAGTGTGAATTGGTATATCTGACCAGCTACGCAACCCGTCGGCAGGCGCAAAATTCAATTTTTCGATACATTGAGGGCTTTTACAATCCAGTGCGTCCTCATTCTTCCATTGACTGGTTATCCCCGATGGAGTATGCCCGACAGTTGAATCGGCAAAATGTCGCATGAGCATACCGGAGCAATCCGGTGATTCATTCGACTTTTGTGTGCTTTTTCGTGTCTATTTTACCGGGAAGGGGGCACCCACACATCGTGGACATTTGTTGCAATCTGCTCTGTAAGAGCTAATAAGTCCTCCGAGAGTGTGATATCATCTGTGTTTATAGGATTGGGTGTGTACATTTTATTTCCTCCATTTCATATTCACACCCTCTTGCTTAATACAAGAGGGTGTGGTGCTTGATTTTGGTGTTTCGTGGGTGTTCGACAATTAAGTGTGTGATTTTTTCTTTTTGAACAGCCATATGCTGACTCCTACGAGTGCAGCGATAATGAAGCCCAATAGGATTCTAAACCACAGACAATAGAGAAGTCCTACTTGAATGAAAGATACTTCCTGTACTGTATAAAGATTTCCCGCTTCATCAACTAAAACAAAACTCAGATTATGTCTTCCCTTATCTAATGTGTATGATAATGATTTATCCGCATCAGAATAAGTGAAATCGGTCATGAGTACTCCATTGTCATAAACTTTACACTCGTCAGGATTAAGAGATTCACTGATATCGGTAATGGTATATGTCTTAGAATTCTTGATAAATGCCGCTCCTTTTTTCAGATCACTCGGTAATTTACATGATGGAGCAAGTGCATCTATCCTTATCCATGCAAGAGATATGTTTGAAGTTTCTCCATTATACGTGTTCTCAGCTCTTAAATATATGTCCTTATTCGTTCCTTCAGGATAATTATCTATGAAGAACTGACCTGGTAATGTGTAATTATAAACACCTACCGCATACATATCTTCGCTGTTATCTGCTGTTAAACCGGTATCATCTGTTTTGCCATTTTGGTCTCGTAATACGATATTGGTTTTGGAATCTGTAGGAGCGAACACTGTGATTTTTAAATCCTTAAAATCGTCAGGACGTTTGCTTATCGGTGTTTTCTCGTCTTTCTGTAACGAGTACCAACCTGTAGAATCCTTGATGTTATCGGCTTTTTTGCTTTCTGTGATATAAGCGAGTACGTCGGAGTTCATCATTAAGACTGATGTGTTTCGACACAGTACACTCTTATTTCCCGCTTTATCAACAGCAGTTAAATCAAAAGAATAAATACCATCTTTCTTGAATTCAGGGAGTGTGAATATCGCTTCTTTTGTCTTAGCGTTCTCATTACCTACCTCAACAATCTGCTTAATTGCGTCATCCTCATACATTGAAGGAGTAATTGTACCGATTTCTTTTCCGTTTGTGTATTCTGGTGTGTAAACAGTTAGTACATATTCTATACGTTCAAGATTTTTATCACTCATTGCTACAGAAGGAATAAACCCCTCTTCAATACCAGTGCTATCGGTAAAAATTTCCAAATTTGTATAGGACTTATCAGCATTACTTACAGAATTTCCATTTCTCTGCGATATGACTGGATTTGTGAAGTCAATCTCAAATATTACAGATTCTTGTGATGGAGCTGAATTGGATGCCATATCAAATGGAGTAACACTTACGACATAAATACCATCATATGTATCATATTTACCGTTTTCTTTCTTGTTTGAGAACGGTATGGTAAATGTGTGTTTATCTTTATCCTTCTCATCTGTACTCCAATCACCTCTTGAAATAATTTCCATTCCGGTCTCATCATGTGCTTCTCCGGGATCTTTTCTCTTTATTTCAATGTGTGCCAGTGAAGGATCAAAATTATGTTCAGTGATTGTTATTACAATGTTTTTGTCAATTTGACTAACACCAAAATAGTGCTCCTTATTTGATGTTTTAAACTCATTGAAATTAGTCTTAAGAACCGGAGGTGTCTGGTCTACAACGAAGGAAGTGGTCGAACCATTTTGACTGTGATTTCCAGCCATATCGATATAGGAAATATTATAGCTATAAACTCCGTCTTTCGAGATTGTATATTTTCCTATATGTACATTGGCGTTATTTTGATCATTCTCCCACGATGTAACTTCAACTTCATCACCATTCAACGTAAAATGTACATCTTTGGATCTGAAATTTCTTTCATCTATAGTAATCGTAACAACTTGATCTCCGTTGTAATAAGCTGCATTTGAAGTTAGAGCTGATGAAATAGCGGGAGCAGTCTTATCTACATTATAGCTCTTTGTAGTTGCAGCTTCGGCTTTGTTATTTGCATTATCTGTCAAATTAACAGAAACAAGATTGTCATTTGTATCACTGGTTACAGTCACCATGAATTGTAAACTCGTTACAAGATTAGAGTCCCTTACTATAGATTCATTGATGATAATAGCCTCATCACCTGTGGTTTGAATATCCCCGTTCTCATTTACCGTTATAATGCCTTGTTTGTTATCATTTGCAATCGACCATTCTATTTCAGAGATGCCTGAAAAAGAATCCTCAACGGTAATAATAAGCGGAACATCTTTATTGTAGAATACAATATTCGTGTCATTTTCCTGGTACACATTTGATGGAGATACTGTGCTTGATTCTTCAATTCTAATAGACGAAACATTCGTGTGAAGTACCGCATCCTCAACTATAGTGCCGTTTGCATATTTCAATCCTGATGTATGTCTATAATTATCGTTTGAGTAATTAGAGGAAGCCACATTATCAACGACAATCGCCCATATTTGTCCCTTGAAGCCTTTCTCAATCTTAAACTCGGCGTATCCCTCCTGAGAATTCCAGTTTTCTGTACCACTAGCATATACAGTTGCTGAAATAGGGTTTTCTTGACCGGATTCACGGCGATATAATGTGACATAATTTATGCCTGACGAAACATCCTCATCTTTTACATAGACACGCACAATTGTATCTTCCTTAAAGAAGTAGCCATAAGTCGAATATTCAATATCGCTGCCGTTTTCACCTTTAGATTCGAATCGAAATTCAGTTATCATCGGATCTTTAGTATCGATATGAACAATCTTTTCACGTTTGTTTTTCAAGGATAACTCAGTATCTTCAGAAGCGCTATTACCAGCGTTATCTTGAGAATCGGCAATTAAGAGATAATGCCCCTCGGAGTCTATGCTATAGTTATATCGCGCTTCATCAGTATATTTGGTTTTGGTGTCAGGAGAAGCAAACTTAATTGTTTGACCATCAACAACTACTCCATTTTCAGAATGTGAGTACTGATCATAAACAGCATTATTATTGGAATCCCTCACATTCAAGGAAACATTATTCAAACCTGAGTCTTTGTCGGAGGCAACTACTTCATAATTGAACGCAGAAGGATACCATATTTCGCCATTAACAATGTACTGGTTATTCTCTGGTAGTATGATTTCAGCTCTCGGCTTTACATTTTCCAGCTGCAACAATGTCGAACTAGATTCATTAGTTGAAACCACACCATCTATTATTGTAAGATAATAATTGGATTTATTTCCGAGTGCGTCTTCAATTATAAAATAAGCAGTACCAGAAGCATTTATAGGGAGATTATCAAACACGAATTCTCTCGTCTGTCCATTAGGAGAAGATGAACTCACTTTATACTCTTCTTCGCCCCACTTAAGCTTAACTTTTTCATCGGTTTCATCAGAAAAGCCACACCCAGATTCGTTATCTTCAACTTTAACAGAAAGGCTAACGGAATTATTGCCAAAAATTCCGAAAGTGAAGTACTTCAGAATAGAGGGTGTATAAGTATACCGATCTTCAATAACTGTAGGTGCATCTGTATCAACGTAAAACTCATATGTACCGTTGTTTTCATCGGTTATATTTCCAGCGAGATCTGTTGCTTGTACTTTTAATGTATAGCGTCCATTTGCCTGATATTTGTCACTATTAATTTCAATAATATGTTCCTTACGATCTACGGGAACATTATACGAAATATCTACCGACTTTGTAGTTATTACAGTCTCACCATCAACTATCTCCTCACTATCAACTTCAATCGTTTCAGTGGTTAAAGCTCCAGAAGATAAATCATCAGGAGGGAACGCCTCAACTATCTTTCCGTCAGGACCGATTACGGTGCAAGTATAATTCTTCAGTCCTTTATCATCTTTTATGGTAATTTCAATCTCTTCCGAAAAAGATGATCCACCATAATATTTTTTACCATTCTCATCAACATATTGTGGTGTGGCAGAGAAAGACACAGTAGAATCATAATGGTCTTTAGGATCGTAGAATATATCACAATGATTATTTTTCGAATCGAGAAGATACGACTCTTCACTTTTCGTATTATTGTGGCTCTTTATCAAAAAGCTGATAGTGTTAACTCCTTGCTTATTAAGGCCATTTAGTTTGCTAACTGGGATGTAACAGTTTTTATATCTATAGTTGGACTTATCAGAGTATACGATTATTCCATTTCTTTCAGCATCTTGCTGGTTTCTAACGCTCAAGCTATGTTGCTTTCCATTAACATTAACAATAATACTATTAAGTGATGCATCATCAACTTCAAGTTTGATATAGTCGTTATCACTTGCATATATTGCATTGGAGTAAGGATTCGTCTTTGAGTTTTCATCTCCAAATATAAGTGAAGGTTTGGCTGTTGCCTTTTCAAGATCTTCTGTTTTATCATAATAGACAACAGAAGCTTTTTTTATAACTGGCTTTGAACTCTTGATGGCATTAATTACAAAGGTTTGTTCGTTTTTCGCTCTATCCCTAACAATAAATGTAATTGTATTATTAGCTAGACGGTCATCATTATTTATGTTAGTAGTAAATACGTACCCACCATTTGATTCATTGAACTCTACATACTGTTCTCCCTCTCCGCCAATATTATATGTAACCGATTCAATTCCAGAGCCGCTCTCATAAAACGGTGCATCAGTCGTAAAGCTACGCTGCGACCACCAGAAATTTCCGGGTTGTGGCCAAAACGGATCAGACATATTGACAGCGAACTCTGTAGGTTTTGTTTTATCGAAATTATAATGAAAAGTCTCCTCTGCCACTTCATGATCAGTGTCATTGTCATAGGCAGCCCAAAAATGAACATAATGATGATTTTCCGGAATAACATCGGCTAACGCCTCAGAGTCCCATTCAGGATTCCACACACTTGCTGATCCATACGCACCCCAGTCATGCTCATCTGTACTTGATGTTTTGTAATAGATTGATACATCCTCTGTCGGAATTGATGTTACAAGCCAGTTTAAACTATTATTCCACTTGTTTTGATCCGTATCAATTCCTGATACACTCAGATACGGCTTAGAAGTATCCTTTATAGCAATAGATGTGTGCTGAATATTGCCCGCCTCATCAATTACATAAAAAACCACTTCGTGATCTATCATTGATGACTCGCCATGAAGAATGAATCCGTACTCGCCGTTATTATCATTAAGTGAAATTCTATTGCCTACAGCTTCGATTTCGGACTTTTCTGTCACCTCGCTGTTATCAAGTACATAGTATATTTCAAGATTAGAAGACAGGTTATCATTTATTGAGGATGAATTTTTTATATCAAAATTCTTGTCATCGATTCTGATTTTTTCTACACTGAAAGCGTCAGGGATTGTTGTATCATACATATAAGGTAAAGCCTGACAATCAACGACTTCATCCTGATCATCTTGTTTTCTAACAGCCCAGAACTTAATATATCCCTCGCCGTCTTCAAACGTCGTACCATCATTCCAAAGTTTGGCATCAGAATCAGAATAAGTTCCCCACATATGATTAGCAAGAGGAGTTTCACTTGTCTTGTAATATAACGTTGCATCCATACTAACATCTACAGTCCACTCATCAAAATTATTTGTCCAGTTATTGGGAATGACAACATTTAACTCCAAGTCATTTTCTTCAGTGGTGGGCTCAGATACATCCGCGATTTGCTGCTCAACACTATCTTTGAGATCTACAGTATCTTCAGCAATAGCCACAAAACTTGGGGCATTATAACTGAAAGCAAGTGCAAGTGCTGAGATAAAAGCAAACATTCTTCTTGCGTTTTTCATTGATGTACTCCTTTCTTAACTGCAAATGCGTAATTATTTCCATTTAAGACTGAATGAATATAAACAGAGAATACCAGTAGTGATAGCGTTATGCTCAATACCAATATCTCACTAGAAAACGAAGTCTTTACAATAATAAAAGCAATTGCCGAAATGATCATAAGAATATCGATATATTTGCTTTTCTTATTTTTAAAGAAACAAAGGATTCCTGGAAGGACGTATTTTCTATAATTATGCTTCTGACGGATCTTACCTAGATAATGCGTTAGTATTAAACCTACAATTAGTCCTATCCAGAATATGAAACCGACCATATATGCTATTGCTTTTTGCAGTTTTGTTCCTTCAAAATTAGAAAAAGGAATCAGAATAAATGATAAAGCCGATATGAGAAATGATATCACACTATACAGCAAAATACCGCAGTATCTGTTTTTACTCATGTTTATCATCATCGCTTTCTTCGTGAGAGTTATCGCTTTTCGTTGGCTTTAATAGATTATGCAAAGCTTTATATGAAGTTCCATTAATATATTCTTTTTTGAACAAGCTGTTTCCCTTCCTTCGATAAGGAAAGTACGCAAATGCTCCTAAAACAAATGCGATCAATGCAACGAACAGCGAAAGCATCATGAAAAGGTGCCAAGATTTGTAGTTAATTCCAAGCGTGCTATGAAGGCCCGTTATGACTGCAAATATAATAAAAACACCCAGCATGCAAGTGCAAGCAGCAAATCCGGTGAAAATGCCGTAAACAATGTTACCTATAACAGGTTTTTTCTCGAATCTTCTGTCAAAAGTCATCTTGATTCGTTTTATGAATTCCACATTTGCCACCTCACATTTTTTCAAGACTATTAAGCGTTTCAATAACCTCTGAACGTTTCACGCTTTTTTTCTCAGCTATCTGATTTATGACATAGTCGCCTTTGTTGTTTAAGGTAACGGCTAGCATCTTGATAATGGTACGGTACTCTTTTAAGTTAGCATTTTGTACAATCAAATCATACGCATCTACATAATCATAATCATTTTCTCGATCAACGCAGTAAAGAGCTATTGCCAGCTTGTAACCAATATCGTCTGTAGAAAGGCCTAGCGAATTGACACTCGCCGCAATTGAAGGCAACTCAACTGGATTAGCATGCTCAATAATCTTATCAGCATATTGGATCTTATCATTGTTATCATCAAGATGATTAAGTAATGTAATCATAAGTGTCGCCTCTGAGGAATTAATCACATTATCATTACATAAGAACACGAACGTTTCATCACAAACTTCAAGTTCCTGTGCTCCAGTTGCCAATTCCATTCGTTCAAGTGCGATTTCAGACAGCTCCCCCTGCTTTGTGGTTTGATATGCAGAATCTCCTTGTTCTATGTGATTATTTATCTCACTGACCAGGTTATTCCAGTTGCTTTTTGCGATTCGAGCACCAATTGCTCGATAAACACCCGATATCAGTAGCAACGAAAGGAAACAACCAATGCAAATTCCAAATGTTATAGAGGAATTTTTTACTTGTTTGTTTTCCCCCTTTTTAACAGTTGGAATAGAGTCTCTTGCATCTTCCAAATCACGAATTATCTCGTCATATCCATGATAGAATGCTGGATCATTCATATACCCATCTAAGCGTTTGCGAGTGCATTTCTTTATAATATTCTGTAAGGCAAGATTATATCTTCCACCTAATGGTCCAGTACATTCAAGAGATAAATCTCGCTCATAATAAGAATCGTGATTCAGCAAATGCGATTCATAAAAGCGTGATTTACGGTTTAAAGTTGAGAATTCTTCGCTGTTAGTTACTAATTCAACAATATTTAGGCATTCCCAGAAGGTTGCCCCAAATGAAAAAATATCGCTTTCAATTGACATTCTTCCAATTTCAAAGCCATTTGTTTTGTCTTCACTTTTATCATTGAGTAGAGTTAATGGGAAACTGTCATCTATTGCAGCCCTAAAAGCTTCCGGGGCTGCATAACCAATCGTTCCATGACAAAATGGATGGTTGATGTCTTCTTTGACTCTGACACCATTATCATTTATGTACTTAAATGGTGCGAGCTTATGATATATATATCGATCACGCTCATCTAAAAATTCTGATCGTCCAAAATCAATTAAAACTAATTCTTCGCTTTGGCTTGTGACCATGATGTTTTCGGGTTTTATATCAAGATGCAGCACTTTCTTTTTGGATGTCATGCTTATAAATTGTAATATACCACACAGACTCAGCATATAATGCAACATTTTATCTTGATATCTGAAAAAAGTTTTTTCATCTTTGTATTTTTTTAGAACTTCTTCCTTTTCAAAGTCCTTAAACTCATGGTATTTAATCCAACGATTATCTTTAAACTTCTCAAGTCCCCAAAACTGCCTGATACAGTATTGTTCCAAAGACCAACCGTCGATATATTCTTCAACAACACAGAAGCAAGGTATCATTGCACCATTTAATTCAATGCTTTTACTTCGGATGTGCTTTGATATTTCTGGCGTTTTCAAATCAAAACTTTCGCCAAGATCTTCTATAACATCATATATCCGAGCCACACTACGACACTCTTGAAGTTCTTCAAATATTCTAAGTTCATTATTCGTAAATCGCTCAAAGCGAGAACGAGAGTAGGGCTTAAACTTCAAAACACAAGAGAATGATAACTCTTCTTCATCTTGACCGTTTACAGAGATTTTTCTGCCTTTAAATACAAAGCTTTCAGTTCCCTGGGCAATAAAGCCATGTGGGAAATCCTTTTCATCTATCTCATAAATGAATTTACTGCCCTTTATCTGGGTACTCACCGAATCACATCTCTTTCTAATCCAAGTTCTCTGGTAAAGCTAAAATTCCAAAAATAGATTGATCTACCTCGGTATCGTTGCATTCAAAAAGAACGATCTCAGTCTTAATGTCATCGTTGGTTTCATCAAAAAGTTCAATATTTCCGAGATCGTCTGAACTATTAACCGTTTTGTTCATTAATTTCCACCTTCCTCAGAAGTTGGATTTTCATTGAACGCAGCTAAATCGGCATCAAGCTGCAAATATGCATCTCTTGCACTTTTTACAGCCCCTTCATTTATCGCATCGAGAACTTCTCCAACACTTCCGATTTTTTCAAGAATGTGTTCAACCTCTTTTCGATATTGATTAGCACCAGCACCTTGCCATTTTCCGAGTAATGCTTCGTTAATCCGTTTGAATTCCTTTATAATATTATCAAAGTCCGTTTTGGCTACCTGACTATCCTTTTCAAATTGTACAAGCTTTTCGATATCAGCACATCTGATATGATTACCATCAGCCATTACTATTACCTCCATTTGTCTTGCCTAATAAACTTCATCTTCATGAGCTTGTCAGCTTCTATATCATAAAAATAACCATCCCCAGTTTCACATCGAGCATATTCTTCCCTTAATCCTTTTACATCCATACTGCCGAATACTGTCTTTTGTCCTCGTTCAGCAGCAAATTCTGCGATACTATCGAGTAAGAAAATAGCATTTAATGAATTATTAAAAAAGTTATTGCTTTCTTGATCTGTAATTTTTTGCACATCAGTGAAAATAAAAATCAGATCTTTTTCTTCGGCGATGGCTGCGAGTTTTGGAAGAATGTTGTTTATAAACTGTTTCTCACCATTAGCGCTTAAATAAAGCATTTTACTCTGAAGAATAAATACCGTCGGTTTAATCGGATTTAGTTCTTCGTTGTAAGACGGCATAAGTCCTGCCATCTCCTCACCGTATATATAAGTTGCCACAGGAGATTTAAGTTGATTATTAGAAATTCCATTCCAAGTGAGATCCATGTAATAATCATTAATGAAATGGTAAAACTGCTGAAACGGTGATAAAGTCTTCTTGAAACCAGATGCAGTAGTCGGTTTATCTATAATGTCCATAAAATCAGTTGGGGTTTTTTGATTCATTCCACTATCGTTATTTGGAGGGAGCGGTGAGTTTCTCTTTGTTTCATAAAACTTTATACAGTCCAAACCAAGTGATTCACATCTATTATAGAATTCTTCAAGCTGCTTTCTTCCGTCATCAAAAAATACAAACCTCGAAGATGATTTCTTTTTAAATAAATCCTCAAGAATGACTCTAAGCAAGTTTGTTTTTCCATATCCTTTTTTTCCATAAATGCCGAGTACCCTTGATTCTGAGAAATCGATTGTCACCGGACAAAAGTCAATGTAATCCAAACCAACAGAAACAGGACAAGGAATCCAAGGAATATTTTTTTTCGTTGTTATAGGTTCTTGTTTTAAACGTTGATACTCGTCACGAGTCAAATCGCCATTGAATGTCAGATGCTTCTTTACACACCTGTCAAACTTGCCATTTTCTTCTCTACCACTTTCTTCGTTGTAGTGATACTTACTCTTTAAGCAGAACAAAAAACTACTATCAGGCTCCATCTGATCAGAAATATAGCATTGAACCTCATATGGTGCATTCATTCTAAATGTACCTTCAATATTATCAGGCTTTATGGTTACATTCGCAAAGCCGCGCCCAGGAATCGCTCCGATTTCTGATACTTTTGAATTGAATATCTCGATATATTTATCCGAGGGCATTTCAAATGCGATTTTCTGCCCAAAATTGTTGAGATATGATGATAACCCTTTAGTATCTGATGCAGTAAATACAATTGAAATGCCTTTTGACAAACCATCTCTGCACATTTTGGCGAATTTTTCTTGATATGCTGAATACCTCGGTTCATCTTGGAACGAATTAAGATTATCAATTATAAATGTCGTGTGAACAATCTTTTTTTCACCGAAATATGAAGAAAATCCGGTTCCCTCCAGAATCTCAGTATTCTTCTTGATTCTTTCTTCAAGTATCCTGAAAACACGCTTAACATATTCTTCATTGGAATTATCAAAGTATGCTGCAACGAGAGGCATAGTTTTATAGGATGCAAGAGCTCCACCAAAATCTAATATAAAAATTTCCTCATCATCAGGATTAGTGATAATATGTAGCGTTTGAATCAGTAATTTAAGGAAGTTTGTTTTTCCACTCATTGCTGCACCGAACAGAGCTATATTTTTGTCGAGTAAGTCAACTTTAAAAAGAGGTTGCTTCTGTACAATAGGAATATCGTACTGACCTAACGTACAAATCAAGTTTCTCTTGTCCATTGCTGTATCAACTCCATTCTGTTGCATTTATAAGCTTAGGTTGTTTTATCTTAGTTTTTAATGGGGGAAGGAATATTGTCTCTGGAATTTGTTTTCCTGTATTAACTGCAATAATAGTGTCCACAACAAACTTCAATTGAGTAGCATTAGGATCAACATTTTTTTGTTGTGCCTGCAATACAGTATTATCCTTATCTGAACGATAGAACTTTTCATTAAAAGTTCCGCTGTCAGGCACAAATGTGATATTCACAGGATCTTCAATGCTTGTATTTTGATTAGAACCTGTATAGGCAGATTGAAAGTACTCAAAGCGAGAGCCTGTTCCTACAAGTAAATAGGCTCGTCCGTTCAGCGGCATTTTCGGAGCAGCCGCCACAGGACTATCAATCATTTCCTTGGAAGCTTGCTTCGTGGCAACCTTTAGGCAGATTCTTGCTTTAGAGTTTACTCTTATATCGTCAGTGATAGCACCCTCGATATTCTGTGATACAAGAATGATATGAAATCCAAGCGTTCTGCCAACACGGGCAATCGTTGTTATTTCCGCAATAAAGTCAACGTCATTGCTTTCGCTTGAAAAACGCTTTAATTCAGTAAACTCGTCAACTACAAGTACAAGATGAGAAAGACTTTTGATTTTATCCAGTCCTTTATTAACAAATGTGTCCATCTGTTTAGCGTTAAGTTTACTCATTTTCTCAAGAATCTTCTTGACTGTTTCAGAATAATCAGCATCGTCTATGGCTATTTTTTGCTGTTTGAGCTGAATTGAAATTTCATAGAGTTCTTTCAAAGACTTCGTCCCATCAGCTTCGATCATTCCGGAAATTTCTACCATTATTCGTCTTGCGCGAATATATGCATCCGCTGTATCTATTCCAAATTCCTGAAGAAGTAGTTTTCTCTTTTTAATTTCAGCATTAAGCGTCTCAAGAAATCGTTTCAGCATATATGCGGATGATATTCCTTCACTTTCACCTGCCGTATCGGTAACTACGCCGACACAATGTGGCAAATCTCCTAAACGATCTGAAAAACCTCCACCTTTCATATCAACTAACATTAAGTTTAAATCCATGGGAGAAAACTTCATACACAATCCGATTAGATAGGTGATAATAGTTTCGGATTTTCCGGAACCAGTAGTACCTGCAACAAGCATATGAGGACCGTCTGCTTTCTCATATAAGTCAAGTGACATTGATCCATGTTCATTTGCACCAATCTTAACACGTAAATTTCTGGTGACGTCATATTCTTCTTCACTTGATTCCCAGCACTCAAGTATGCGTTTTGCAAAAGGTGAGGTAGATAATGGATTATCCACACCATTTTCAGGAATGATATCATCACTAGAAATGTCATGCAATTTAAATAAGGTAACCATGCTTGGCACCTGACCGTTCTCTGCAATACGTGTATAATAAATGGCTGCAAGTCTTCGGTATGCAAGCTCATATTGTTCTTTGTATTCTTTAGAAGAGAAAATATAGTCATTCCAGAAATTGGGATACTTATTTGTCTCCGTCATATTAGCTAAGATGTTCTCTCGTGTCATAACGCTATAGCGTGGTACAACGTAGCCATATCCCACTTTTTTAGCGTCTACATTCATGTAAATTACATCTCCACAATAACGAGGAAGCTTATCCTTATCATCGCGGCAAAAAATAAATGTTAAACCGAGTTTATTCTGGTAGTCTTCACCCTCTTTGGGAGCTTCGGGAAGATATTTTGAAAAACCAGTAGACTTGATATTATAATCTTCAAATACTACACACACTATCTGGGTGTTATGTTCAGATTCAACTTCGTTTTCTTCATCGGATTGTATGTCCTTGGCTCTTTGAGTCATTATGTTCAATAATTGACCATAAACAAGACCAGCGCTCTCTTTGTCGAAAACGAACTGAGATGTATTTTCTAGTAATTCGTTGCAGTGAGGAAGAAATTTATATATATCAATCCTTTGTTTTTGCTCCTCTATACTCAATCCCTCTTCAAAGAAAAATACAAATTGAATATCTTCCGGAGAATGATAATAAGCGAGTTCTAATACAATGTGCTTAATAGTATCATGTGCAAAGGAATTGTCAGGAGAAACTATACCCAAGGCACCGGCATTTCTTATATCAAGCATATATGGTGCCTTAATACCGCTCTTACCCCATGTTTTACCATCAATATATCGGAAATATTCTGTGGAAAACCTGTATGGCAAATCAGAAAGCAATACTTTTTCTTCTGAGATCAGCCCTTCCCTTTGAGACTTCTTGAGTTTTGCTTCCTCATCCTTCCGTGTATGTTTCTTTATAAATGCATACCACGGTAATTCACTTTCAGGTGTAAGAATATAGATCCCTGCGATTCTCTTATCAGTTGTTCTCTCGTCTTTGCTATTAGTGCATGTTTCGTACCGTAAATAATAATAAACATCAGAAAAAATCTCATCTTTTTTCTCATATTTAATATCGAATAGAGGTTTCACATGCTCGGATACGCCTAAAGTAATACGCATGAAATCGTTATCATTTTGTGATCTTGAAAAAATAGCAGAATCTAGTGTAGATAACTGTGTGAACAGTTTTAACATATCCGGATACAACGACTGAAGATAGGTGAGGTCAGCTTTTTGCCAAATACCTATCTTTTCATCGATCAGACGTTTAATATATTTTTCGTAGTTTTCTTTCCATTCGGTTTTCTTCTTAGTGTTCGTTGCTCCTTGTTTAAAATAGTTGTAGGTGGATGTAACCAAAGTCATTACACCGGTAGCAGCCGTCATCATCCACATCATACCACCCATACCACTCGAACTGGCGGATTTAGACATCACAGCTCTAACGCCTATCATTCCTCCTGTAGAAAGAACGGTAGGTATCAAAATGTCGGCTAACGTTCTTTCGTCTTTTTCAGGTATATCACCTGGAGGGAGAATTTCAATATCCGATGAATCGACCGCTTCAAGAGTACGACTGCTTATATTGTATTCAAGGGGATTATCATCGGAATCAAGAATATAGCTACTTGGAATTTTATCAAAGAGCAGTTGACTCTCCAATTTACGCTTCATAGTTATCAGTAAAACGCTTGAAGTAACAAAGCCTAATTCAATTAGTGTTACCTTATTAGACAACAATTCTTCTTCAAAATTGATAACCTTGAATTTGCCTTTTCGAGAATAATCGACAACAAACTGCTTACGGTGTTTTAGATAATCCTTAAAAAGAATAAAATGTTCTGGAAAATTATTATGAAGTCCATAATACAGGCCTTCAATAAAAGCTTTTAGTGTTATATCATCCTTAACAAGGAAAGCGAGACTATCAGTGATTCCAGAGAATTTTTCACCATATTTATTCGAATCATTAGGAAAATCAAATTGAACTGAAATCATGATTTCATTATTTTTCATTTGCTACGCTCCTTGCATAATAGTATTATTCTTTGAATAACATCTGTAACCGTTTCTTTAGTTATCGATTGAGTTGCAGGTATGTTTATCTCCGGCATATCGGTAACCTTTACCGAATCAACAGGCTGAATCTGGGGAAGATGTGCGATGGCACTATCAGACTTTTCAGGCATACCAGTGATCCTAACTGAACCTACAGACTGAATCTGTGGAAGTTTTACGATAGCATTATCCGGCTTTTCAGGCATACCAGTGACCTTAACTGACACCACAGGCTGAATTTGATGAAGTTTTGTGATAGAACTATCTGGCTTTTTCGGCATACCAGTAACCTTTGCTGAACTCTCAAGCTGAATCTGTGGAAGTTTTGCAATAGCATTATCCGGCTTTTCCGGTATACCAGTAACCTTTACCGAGCCAGCAGGCTGGATCTGAGGAAGTTTTGCAATAGCACTACCTGACTTTTTAGGAATACCTGCAAGACGTATTTTCCCTATGGGCATGACTGTTGGCATTATCCTTACAGCACCGCCTCGCTGATCTGACATTCCTTTAATGTGGATCTTACTAGGCGGAGTAAAACTCGAATAAGAAACAACCACCTTACGCATCTTATCTAATAATCCCTGTGGAAAAGAAACTTTCTTTGGAGCGACAATATCACATTGTGGGACATCAATTTTGGGAATTGGGTTAATACCACTGAACTTTGGCTTTCTATACTGATAATCAGCACCCTCGATTCTCTCAAGCTGTCCGACAAAAGCCATCCTCTCTTTATATAGTAGTAATTCTTTGTTATATACTTCTTTCTCAGAATCACTTAGTAAAGCAAGTTCTGCATCGGTTAACTCTCTAAACATATATTGCCACCTCCTAATAAAAAGTACAGCCTCAGCCAAATAATAGCACCGAGGCTGTACGCAATCCAACCAACTATTTTTTATAGTGCGAAGGTACATTATACACTTATGTAGGTGGGTTAATTGCCACCATTGCCTCCACCATTTCCTCTGATGCTATTCGCAAGCTGAGCATCAACATCATCAAAATTCTGCGCATTCGCCTTGAGAAGTTCTGAAAGGCCCTTAACTGCACCAGGAATATCCTTAGTTACAAGACCTTCAATATTAGTCTCAAAAAATTCAACTAAAGCATCCTTAGCGTCGCCTTCCATTGCCTCGATAGCAGCTTTAAAGGCGGCAACAAATGTCGTTGCTGCTTCTCCATACTGGGTTGAATAGTTCAAAAGATTTGTTACGCTCGTATCCATTGACGCTTTTACTACTCTACAACCTGCCATATTAGTATCCTCCTATAAATTACTTGTTATTTTCCGTTCCGAGTTGCTCATCAACGCCTTCAGTATCTGGTATAGCAGATTTGATACTCTTGCAAATTGATTCAAGCATCTCAAGCGCACCTTTGAGACTTGAACCTGTTGCAGGTTCAATATTGTTTGTGTAAAAGTTAACGAAGCCTTTCGATGCTGAACCAGTGAAATCACTCGCTGTAAGGGTTTCAACCTCTTTCTTTACAGTACCATAGAGACCATCAGAACCATTACCGTCAGCAGCACCAAAAGCGGTGGTACGGTATGCCTGAATGGCCTTGATTGCTTCATCCATCATCTCAGGTGTGATATTCACTGTTCCTGTTTTGCCCATGCCTGCCATAGTTAATTCCTCCTAAATATCGTTTTATTCATTCGTTCAGTTCCTCGAACTTAACGAATATATCCTTATAGTATCCTGTGCCTATTATAGTATTTAGCGTATCAGAAATATGCTGAATAACTGCACTCATATCCTCAATCGGCTGCAGAAGAACATTTTTAGCTGTAAACTGAATTTCATCTCCTGCCGAAGTATCCAATGCACTTGTTACATCTTCGTACATTTTTTCAAGCTTGGTTTTAAGATTAGCAGCTTGCTGTTTCAGCGATGCCATATCATCGGACGCCGTTTTAAATGCTGTATCATCAAGTACAATGTCATGAAAAAGAAATGCCATATTACTTACCTCCGTTCTTAGCTTCGTTCAGCTCTTCCATAAGAGGTTTCTGTAATTCTTCCTTGAGATACTTGCACTTTTCTTCTGCTTCATCAAACTGCTTAGTATCGATTAAACATCTCACTCGAAGCATCATTGCATTGATGTCTGTAGGATCTTTCAGTATATTATTTCTCAGCTTTTTAATAACTGAACCATACTGATCCTGCCAACCATCCAAGTTAAGATCTCGCATTGCTCTCGCTTCCGTGTACCAGCCGAGTTCAATCATTGAAGGCTCTTGACTCTTTTGTAACTCTAAAGCATAGTACATTATCTTACGATTGTCTTCAAGTAACGTATACGCACCAATGTACATACGATTGATTCTGTCTCTATCCTCAGCAGAAATATCAAACGCCTCGTCAGTGAGCTTGTATTCGTCGTTGTCTGCTTTAGATTCCTCAGTCGGAGTGATATATGTACCGCTTTTCCTCATCGCTTCCAGTTGTTCAACACTCAATTGTTCATAGCGATAAAGATTGGCATTCATCTCATTTAAAATCGAGTTTGGATCTAACTGTTGAGGTGTATACTCTCCAAACAGAACGCCGTTGTTATAAGAGAACACAGGCTTTTCCGCTGCAACTAAGCACTCTATGACTTTATCAGCATCTTCAAGCTGAAGATAGAGATCGGCGGCAGTTAAATAGCACTCGACAACATCAGAAATACTCGGTTTCTCTTTTTTCAGGAAATGCTTAATATAAGCTAACGCTTTCTCAAAATGAATCGTGTCGCCATCTTGTTCATGCTTAACAAGTTCGTAATTCACCATATCCCCGCAAAGAGCGAAAGGGAAGGAGGGGAGGTTCATTCGAGCATAACGCAATTCCTTAAACGCATCGTCTATACGTCCAGCCTGTTTGAGCAAAATGTAAGCAGCTTGATAGCCGGAATAGTCAGATGGTGCAAGCAGCTTCATCTGATTAGCAGTCTGCAAGCCATTTGTAATCTCATCAAGAAGCCCATAGATAACCGCCTTGCGTTTCAGTATATCCATGTCTGCCGGAATGATAAGCTCCGACTTTTTCAAATTGATGAGAGCATCATCAAGCTTTCCAAACTCCTGATTTACAATTCCAAGGATATGATACATCTGTCCTGCGGCATCTTCATTCAGCCCAAGCTCATCTGCTTTAGCAAAATTCTGCATGGCTTCAGCAATCTTATTTACGCTTGCCTGTGCATAGCCGAGGCTGAAAAAGCGATTTCCATTGTTCGGATCGCAGTTTACAGCTTTTTGGTAATACTCAATTGCATCCTCATATCTACCAAGTGACATACATACATTAGCTGCACACTGATAAGCATCTGCACAGTTTTCATCAAGCTTAATTGCTTCTTTTGCGAGTGTAAAAGCTTCTTGGAACTGACCATTAATAAACGCCACTTTTGAATTAGATATAAACTCAATGAGTCTTTCATTTTGTATATCTGACATTTTATCACTCCATTCTCTTCTGGACTGTTTACGAATCATTATACGAAATGAACCATATCATATGGATAATATTGCTCATTTTTCAAATCGTCATCTATAAAACCAAGTCTTTTTGCAATAGCACCAGCTTCAAAACACCAATATCCATAATACTGATATTTATTCACCAGTTCATGTGTACCATACCAAGCACTATCTACAGAGCCTTTATACCATCCTCTCAAATATTTTAGAAAAGCATCTCTATCTTCATCGTTAATGCTTTTTACTAACTTTTTGTATGGACGAGGAAAGGATATTTTCGATGTATCAAACTCACTTTTATTTCCAATGAGGATAAAATCTAATAATGAATCATATGTTTCAGATTTCCTCAATTTATTTTTTATTATATTCAACTTACCATCGTCCAAATTCAGAAGATATGCTAAAGAAGCAAAAATAATATTGCTCTCGTATACTGAATCATCCCACGCTTCACCAAACAAATCTAAAGAAGATTCAAATTCTTTTTTTATTTCTTCAATTGAATCACCTTTTGAATACTTAGCGATTATTATCCCGATTTTTTTTTGTAAAATGTAATCTTTTACAAAAAGTATCTTGTCATTTAAGTATTTTCCAGCAGCAATACCCTCTTCAAATCTTTTGATTCCTTCTGACATTTTCAAAATATACTCATCAAAATACTCTTTTGATTTAATTGTATCTCGCATAATATTCTCCTTAATATCAAAAATTCTTGATGTAAATAATTGTCTACTTTAATGACTTAACACTAGTTGTAACATTTACTAAACCGTTATCGTTACTTACATTTACTCTGAACAATTCCTTAACAGTATCACCAGTTGCAAGTCCTTCGATTATGTCATCTGGGTCATCGACTATTTTTCCTATATTATTTTTTATCCATTTATCACCCATTTGCGGACCGCTCTTTTTGGTGTTACCTAACTGCGAAGAACCATACTTTGCCTCTGCTATGATAAATTTAGGATCTCCATTTGGATCCTTATTCTTATATACGCCATCTATACCATGATGAATTTTATCGTCCAGTGATTCAACACCATTATGCATTTTCTCAAATCCCTTGCTGTCATAGTGTTCATCCATCTTCATTTCACCATAGTTGCCTTTTTGTTTTTTTGTTTCCAGTTCTATTTCACCAGATTCGACTTTCTTTACACAGTCATTGTTATGAACCCAAATCTTGCAATTGCCAACAAAGTATGTATGGTAATCCTCAACTTTGAAGTTATAAACAGTTATAGGCTTCTCGCACTGCTCAATATCATGTGTTTCAACGATAAGATCTTTACCGTCAACACTTATGAGTTTATCACCTACGAAAAGACCTTCTGCCTTGATAAATCCTCTGCCTTGTACATAGAATGGGTGATTGTCAGTAGTTACTATCTTCTCACCGTTTATTGTAAGATGAACAAGCTTGTATACCTTACGTTCAAATGCTTCAAGAATGGTTTTCTCACCGACTTCAAATGACTCAGGATCAGCAGCTAAGACCTTATCACCAGCTCTAAGCTTTTCAATTGCAAGTAAACCAGCAGTTGTAAGAATCAATGTACCAGCAACAAAGCATGCCATATTCTGAGAAGCAGCACCTGAGAACGAAGATACCAAGCTAACACCCATCTGGAACTTGTTGTATACATCGCTCTGGTGCATTTTGTTGTTCAGTTCTGTAATAGGATTGTTAGGATCTATCATTCCAAGTCCCAATGAAACCATGTCGAAACCATCCATACTATTGGAAATGGCTCCGCTGATTTTAGAGGTTGTCTGTATTGCGTTTCCTAATTTAGAACCGCAGGTTATGAATTTGCCAGCGATTCCACCTACGCCGCCCAAGGCACCACCCATTATGGCACCATCTAATGCGCCTTGGGCAAATCCTTCTAGGAATGACCCTCCGGTTAGCATACTGGTAATTCCGCCGATCAAGCCGCCGGTCAAAGCACCTTTTAAGGCTCCGATAAGAATACCAGTGCCTATACCCTGTAAGCCAGGAACGCAAAGGCAGACAACAGCCGCTACGATTTCAATTACAAGCACAATCTCTTTCCAGTGATCTTTACACCACTGACCGACCTTCTTTAAGCCTTCGCAGAACTTTTCCCAGTCGGTCTTCTCACAGTCAGGCTTAAGATAAGAGTATTGTTTGTAAAAGTCCTTCTTGGCACGAGATATTTCAGAAGAAGCAGAGTTATCACGATCTACTGTCAAGTTAATGAATTCATCGACTTCTCTTTGTGTAGCTTCAAGACCTGCAATCTGCTGCTCTTGTGTCTGAGATGAGGTCGAGATGCTCGTGACAACACTATCGCATACACTGCTGTTGATTCCGAGAACTTTCGATTTTAGGGCAGACAAATCCACGCAGAAGTCTCCAACAGCAGACTTAGCTTGGTTAATATAGTTAGACATATTGTTTATCTTACTTTTATATAACTCAATCGTTGCCATGTACACACCTCCTATTCCTCAATATTATTACGTTACTGCCGCATCCATAATCTTTTTATAGTAAGCCATATTTGTTAAACAACTTCGTTTGCTTGCTTCATACTGGTCAATCATAGCCTGTGCTCTGCTTATTTCTGAATCAAGCTCTTGTATACGAGCATTCAATGCTTGTAATTCTTGGTTGAGTGCTTCTATAACTCCGGATACAGTCGATGTCCCTTTTGAGATAGCATCAAACACTGCTGTCAATTGAGAGTTAGCACTTGTTGCTTTTTCACCAAATGCATTACATAAATCAAATGAACTGACAGTGCTTGAGCTTACCATTGTCTTAAAGTTTGAGGCGGCATCTTCGACTTTACTGTTTATTTTAGTAAGGTGAGAAAAAAGGTCATCATGAACACCAGTTGTACCACTTATAGCTTCAAAAAGCTCTTTATTCTTTTGAATTTCCGTTTGCTTATTCTCCACTTGGACGCATTTATTCTGACGTTCAGACTGATACTCGCCTATTTTATTCTGATAAGACACAACATATCCGCAATACTCATAATATTTGTGCTGCTCAATATTATAAAGCTGAGTAGCTTCTTCTGGAGTCATATTTCCACCCCCTTTTTTCTCATAGTTAATATGATTAGCAAAAATTTTTCCTTTTTGCTAAAGCCATCAGTTTTTTTATATTTAGTATACCACAAATCTTTGAAAATTGCAATAGGTTCGGAAATGTTTTTAGAATTTTTTTGTGTACCCTCTATTGAATTTGGTGCAAAATCAACAATATGGAAAGGCTAAAAGAATATGGCGATAACTCTTTATCGAAAAACAGTTGTTATATATCGATAGTACAAAACAGTTTCAAAAAGGATTGCGTATATGTCTTTTGAAAAAAGCTTCCGTGATACGCCTCTTTGATATTCAACTAAAATATGATTATACGCCTACGAACGAATCGGCAACTATGAAAGTATCGAAATAAGTAAACATTAAGTTGCACTCAATTTTTCGTAGAAGCGGTTGAAAATCCCTCCGATCTATGCTATAATAATAAGTAAAGCATTTATCCCCATAAAAAGGAGCGTGACCGAAATGCCGACACTTGACTGGATAGGCAAGGATAAAGTCATCAATCATCACATGGACGTGCCGTACCGTGTGCTTGATGCACAATACGAATACGGTGAAGCCGACGGCAATATGATAATCTACGGCGATAACCTTTCTGCGCTGAAATCCCTTTTGCCGCAGTACGAGGGCAAGATCCGCTGTATCTACATAGATCCGCCATACAACACAGGCAACGAGGGCTGGGTTTACAACGATAACGTCAATGATCCCCGTATAAGGAAG
>OHNQ01000505.1_pt1 | contig 21693 bp, 21 predicted proteins | sample 1569621 | NCBI WGS metagenome assembly OHNQ01 (sample SAMEA3879516, study PRJEB24766) | human gut metagenome | biome: human-associated habitat; feature: feces | place: USA | collected 1985/1987
TTAATCTGATGCGGTTGTCCGACCCGCAAGGGGTCGTGGGATAGGGGAAATGACCGTTAATTCCCCAGTCGTTCGGGGCTAACGCCCCTCCGACGTGGGGGCTAGGATCCGTCGGACCTCTGCCGAGGTCCTTACTTATAGACACCCTGTTAAAAAGTATACGGTAAGAACTTTCTAATGCGTAACCCCTGGGCCCCCTTGTGGGTCGGATCTCCTGATTTAGTACTAAAATGCTATTCTTGGAACAGCCATAAAACCTCTATACAAGTAGAGCAAAAGTTGAGATGCAACTAAGCATTTGCTTAGTTGCAACTCGCCGATTGCTTAGTTGCAACTCGCCAATCGCTTAGTTGCAACTCAGTTTTCTTTTTTATATAGTATTGAATATCAGTTTGTTATAAATGGTCTTTTTGGGCCACTTCTTCCTCCTATTTTATAGGGTCATTAACTTATACATTTACTCCTAATGCGTAACCCCTGGGGAAGTCGGTGTGGAAGTGGGTTTGGAGGGGGTGGTGTATCGTCTATGTATCTTGAGAATGTTGCACGAAGTGCCATTCATCTCTGGTAGTATTGAAGAGCGTGTGTGTAAGGTGCTTGGGGTGAAGGGGGATGGGCAAAGTGCTTTAATGGAGGCGGTGAAGGCTGAGCTGGAGGAGTAGAATGTTTTGTAATTCAAAATAATTGTGCTATATTTGTGGCGTAATTCAAAACTTTTGATGTGAGGATAATTAGTATAAGACGTATTCGGGAGTATTACGAGGCACACCCTGAGAGCAAGGTGGCTTTGCTTTACTGGGTGGAGGTTGTAAAGCGAGCTAAGTGGAGCAATGCTATGGATGTGAAGCGTAGTTTTGGGAGTGTAGACTCGATTGGCGGTCTGAGATATGTCTTTAACATAGGGGGCAATAAGTTTAGGCTTGTTGCGGTTGTGCAGTTTAATCACGATTGTGTATATATTCGCTTTATAGGCACACATAGTGAGTATGATAAGATTGATTGTAGGACTATATAGATAGAGGGGATTATGGATATTACGAGAGAAAAGTATGAGTATGCCCTCAATAGGATTGAGGAGCTTTTGCCACTTATGGAGCGTGGTGAGTTATCTACTTCGGAGGATAGCGAGTTGGCGATCATGAGTGATATTGTGGAGGCGTATGAGGCGGAGCATTATGCTCTTGACACTTTGTCGGTGGGAGAGATGATTAGGTACGCTCTTGATGAGTGTGGCAAGAGTCAAGCGGAACTTGCCCGTGAGCTTAATTTGTCGGCCTCTCGTATTAGTGACTTTGTGAATGACCGGAGCGAGCCTTCGTTACGTGTCGCTGGTGAGATTTGCAGGTTGCTAGATATTAGTCCTCAGATGATGTTGGGGGTGTAAATAGATTGTTTTAGGGTGAAAAGAGAGGGTGCTACTGTGTGGTGGCACCCTCTATTGATTTCATGAGACTGTTGCACGAAGGCGATCTGCTGAGCCTTGGCTTCCGTAAGGATGCCAAGGCACATAATGTTGCTTTCGGGATTCGGGCTCGGTCACGTACGTGAGTACGCTCCCAGCGCCCTAGTTGGGCCTTGGTGCCTTACGGCACCTTGCCCTCACCCTCAGCGCCTTGCATCTCATCCTTCGTTCAAAGTCTCAGTGCAATTGATTCAAATGTGCGAGAATGGCACTTCGTGCAACATTCTCTCTGTAGCTAAGACAATAAAAAAAGGACCCCCGAGAGGAGGTCCTTTATAGTTATGTATTAGGGATCGTAGCTTAGAAGGTGAGGGTAGCACCTACTACGAAGTGAAGTGGTGCGGCAGGGAAGTAAGTAGCCCATGCCTTATGCTCCACTTTCCCATCCACTACTTCTACATAGCCCCCGCCAAAGCCATTGGTCACGTAGCTACTATTGTAGAGGTTGAGCACCTGTAGCTGAAGCGCTAGGGTCTGCCCATTTCTGAATGGTTGCAGATAATTGGCCATGAATTGACCTGTATAGTAGTGTGGAATTGATCGGTTCTCAAAGCCCGAGTTATCCAAATACTGTTTGCCTACATAGTTGCCACTGAGTGCCAAAGAGAGGCGGTCAATGGGCGACCAAGTTAGCGAGTGATTGAATAGTAGCTCAGGGCTCTTAGAGAGAGGAGTTCCCTTGAGAGGGGTCACTTCTTTTTTCTCGGTAGTATAATTGTCCTCAACAAGTGTCATCTCCACTACTCTATTGCGGGAGAGGGTACCATTGGCCGATAGCGTGAGCTGAGGGGTGATCGCCCAGGTAAATCCTAGCTCTGCACCAGCACGGTAGCTCTTAGGTACATTCATAAGGAGTGGTTCGCCTACGTCACTCACCTTGCCATTTTGCACCAATTGATCCTTGTAGTACATTCCGTAGAGATTGGCAAATAGGCTGAGGTTCTCCCCATTATTCCAATTGCCCCCTAGCTCTAGGTCGAGCATATACTCGGGACGAGGCATGATCTCATTGCCATTGGCATCGTACTCCTTGCTCTCAGTATAGGCCTTGCGATTGGGCTCCTTGCCAGCAGTGGCTAGCGAGAGGTAGAGAGAAGTCCGATAATTGGGGCGATACTGAATGCCCACCTTTGGGAGGATAAAGTTGTAAGGTAAGCGGTAGTCGAGCTGATCTAATTTCTTATCGTGCTTGCTCCACTTGTCGGTAGATCCGTTCATCACGGCATAGACGTGACGATACATCACATCGGCATAGAGCATCACCTCATAGGAGAGATCCAGCTCCCCCTTTAGGTAAATGGAGGCATCGGTACGGGTGGAGTGGTTGCGATAATACTCCTGATTAGGCGTGTACTCAATTGACTTATCCTCTACGTAAGGGATCAATCCATAGTGGTCGCCAATGTAGCGATTGGCTGCCAACCCTCCTGATAGGCGGAGATGGTCTACAGAGTAACCGATATTGAATATTCCACCAAAGAAGTGGTTGTCTAGGTACTTCTCTCTAATCAGCGTTCCCTTGGACTTGTCCGAAGCAGGCAATAGACCATACTCTCTTAGCTTCCGCTCGGTGCGGTACTCGTGAGTAAAGCCTTTGCCTCTAGTATAGTGAAGGGTGAGGTCGTACTTGAGGTTGGGTAAAGGGTAATGGCGGAAGATAGCGTAGGTATGCTGCTGGTCGTAGTTGTCGTTGTTGTCGTAGAATTGATGTTTGCTGGCATCCTTCTCATCAGGGTTCATCCAACCTGCCGAATTGAAGCGCCGACCAAAGTCTTTCTCTTGGTCGGGCTCTAGACCATTCCACGCAATTCCTGTCTTCTGAATTCCACGGTGGTGGATCAGGCGGAAGCTATAGTAGTTGCCTTGATACATTGCCTGAGCTAGGTAAGATAGCCCCTCGGTGCCAGAGCGATCTACATAGCCTTTGCTACGAATGTGGGAGAGGTTGCCCCCGAGTCGCCAGCCACTAGCGAGCTGACCACTCTCTAGGGCTACTCTATTGCGGTTAAGACCGTACGAGCCCCAGTGGGTGCTCAGGCTTCCTCCCGCTTTTGAGCTAGGGTCGGCACTCTGCATATCCATCGTTGCACCAAAGGCACCGGCACCGAAAGAGGAGGCACCAGCTCCGCGGACAATTACAATATCCTTCAGACGCGAACCGAAGTCGGGCATATTGGCCCAGAAGACGGTCTGGCTCTCCGAATCATTCACTGGTACGCCATTGACTGTGATATTGACACGAGTGGGATCCACACCACGAACCGTGAAGTAGGTATAGCCTCCGAAGACGCCACTCTCATTGGTGGTGACGAGCGAAGGGGTGCCCTTCAGAAGGGAGGGAATATCCCACGCTGTGGTCTGTTGCTGTAGCTTCTTTACCGCTATCTTTTGCTTGGTGATGGGGACCCTTTCACCAGGGCGAGTACCAAGTACTACCACCGTCTCCAGATCTCCAGTCATTTCCACCTGCTCTTGTGCCGAGGTGGCTACTGGCAATAGCATTAAGAGCACTCCCGCAAGGGTGGCTCTCAATTGTTCGGTTGTTCTCATTATCTTTTCTCCTTTTTGTATTTGATAAACATTTCATTTGAGCTGTAGCCATATCTTTTATGTCTCAAATAAGGAGTGATATTGAAGATAAGAGAGAGGCGCGACACTCAGCGGTCGCTCGCCTATTTGCATCCCTACGCCGGCATTGTCCGTACAGGTTGGAGGGTCTCTTCTCAGCCAAAGCAATTGCCTTTAGCACCCCTTGCGAGTTTAGAATATATGGTAGCACAGCTACTTCATTTGCAAAGTTACGTGAAATAAGCCGACCTAGCAAATAGGGCATCGTGAAGAGGCTCAGTGAATAGTTTGTATTTATTATCTTTTACTTGTAAATTTGCAATGGATGCTAAGTTGGTACCTTAAATAGGAAGTGTTATGATAACAATAAGTGCAAGAGACTTTAGAGAGAGTCAGGGGAAATACTTGAAAAAGGCACTCAACGGCTCGGACTTAATATTGACAACTCGAGATTATGGCTCGTTTCGCATTGTACCAGTCAGAAGTGATGATAAGGTGTATAATGATGCTGAGTTGGACGAGATGGTTCAATCTGCTATAGAAGAGTATGAGGCGGGTGAGACTATTAGCTATACAGCTAAAGAGCTCAGAGAAATGGCCAATCTTCAAGTCTCTGAGGAATGAATATCAAGCTAACTAAGGAGGCGGAAAGGGACTATAAGAAGATTATCTAGAATGGTTAAAAGAGTAGCCTTAAAAGGATAGTTCAAATATTTGAGGAGCTGGAAGTGAGCCCAAGAGAAGGAATAGGCCAGCCTGAGCGATTGAAACACTTCAAAGATAAGGAGGTGTGGTCGCGTAAGATTGATAAGAAGAATAGGATTGTTTATCTCATTAAGGATGATGAATTGATCGTCTTAGTTATTTCTATGCTAGGGCACTACGACGACAAATAACTCATCGCATTGTTCTACTTAGTGAGATATCCCTCACTCACACTCCGATTCAGGATCCACCACTCTAGGGCTATTGTGGAATCATCTCTGTTGCTTGGTCGATGAGCTGTAGGAGCTCTGCTTCGGTATTGGTGCGGAGCATTGCTACACGGTGGCTTTTGAAGTCGGGAATGCCTTTGAATAGGGGCGTAATGGCGAGGTGTCGGCGGAAGTGGAGGATCCCTTTGAGTTCGTTTTGGCACTTGGTAATGCTCTCGTGTAGCATCCGCTTAAGCACCTCTACGTACCACTCCGTGGGGTGCTGAGGTACCTCTTTGCCGTCGAGCACCGCCCGCATTTCCTCAAAAATCCACGGCTGACCGATCGCGCCTCGGCCTACCATCACTGCATCCACTCCCGTGGTTTCAAACCGCTCAAGAGCTATCTCGCCACTCGTTACGTCACCATTGCCGATGATCGGAATGGAGATGTTGGGGTTTTGCTTCACCCGAGCAATCGGTTCCCAATCGGCCTCTCCCTTGTACATCTGACTTCGGGTGCGGCCATGAATGGTGAGTGCTTGGGCACCTGCCTCCTGTATCTGCTCCGCCAGTTCCTCGATGATGATATGGTCGTTATCCCAGCCGAGTCGTGTCTTGACCGTCACCGGTAGCTCTACCGCATTAGCCACCGAGCGAATGATCTCCAGCATCAACGGGATATCGCGTAGCATCCCAGCCCCTGCTCCTTTGCCTGCCACTTTCTTCACGGGACAACCAAAGTTGAGGTCAATCAGCTCGGGACTTGCCTCTTCTGCCACCTTTGCTGCCTCCGCCATCGTCGTGGCATCTCGCCCGTAGAGCTGTATGGCGACAGGTCGCTCCTCATCTGCTACCACCATCTTCCGTAGAGTACTAGGGATAGAGCGAATGATGGCATCGGCATTGACAAACTCTGTCACTACGATGCTGGCACCGAATTCACGGGCGAGTAACCTAAAGGAGGCGTCGGTGACGTCCTCCATCGGGGCGAGGAATAGGGGGCGGTACCCCAAGTCGGTCTTACCTATCTTCATGCTTCTTGGTCCATTGCTCATAATCGTGAGGGTAGTGGGTCTTGAGGAACTCCATTGCCCGCTCCACAGCTAGTGAGATGTGAGGCGTCACGTTTTCCTCACCGAGAAGATCCACCACTCCACTCTGTCGGAGCGTCTCCAGCACCGCTGGTTGCACCCCACTGAGGATAATCTGCGTCTGTGACTCCTTGTGAAGCTCAATCATCGTTTTAAGGTTGTGAATGGCGGTGGTATCTACAAAAGGCACCATACGCATACGGATAATGCGAGCCCTTGGGTTACCCGGCATATTTCGCATTGTCTCATCAAACCTATTGGCGATACCAAAGAAGAATGGCCCTTCAATCTCGTACACCTCTATGCACTTTGGAAGGTCTAGCTTAGTCGACTCTGGGTGCCTATTTTTATCATCAATCAGGTTGATTTCCGAGGCATCAAGCACTCGCTTCAGAAGGATAAGAATGGCGAGTACCATACCGATACCAATCGCTACGGTGAGGTCAATCAGTACCGTGAGAAGGAAGGTGATCACCATCACGAGGGAGTCGCCCTTCGGTCCCTTAAAAATGGCGATAAAGGAGCGCCACCCACTCATATTGTACGAGACCACTACCAGCACACCAGCCAACACCGCCATAGGAATATGACTGGTGAGCGGGGAGAGTACCAGCAATATCAGTAGCAGCACCACCGCATGGATAATACCAGCAACGGGTGTTCGACCGCCATTATTAATATTGGTCATAGTTCGAGCAATCGCACCAGTTACAGGAATACCTCCGAAGAAGGGCACCACGATATTGGCCACCCGTTGTCCCACCAACTCCATATTGGAGTCGCTCTTAGCCCCAATCATACCATCGGCTACAGACGCAGAGAGTAGGCTCTCAATAGCACCCAGCATTGCAATGGTAAAGGCAGCGGGAAAGAGTTGCTGTAGTCGCTCAATGGTCACCACCGGCATCACCAGGTTAGGCAAGCCCGCCTCAATGGTGTAGCGGTCACCGATATTCTCTGGACGAGCAATTCCGAGATAGCCGAGCAGCACGCTCACAAGGGTGAGGACGATCAGAGCAATTAGCGAACTCGGTAGATTTTTATTGATCTTCGGCACCAAAATAATGATCGCAATGGCAGTAAGCCCAAATAGGAGTGCCATCCACGAGGTAGTGCCAAAGGCACCGAAATAGGCTTCCCACTTACCGAGGAAGTCGCCTGGGAGGTCGGTGACTTGTAGTCCAAATAGATCCTTGACCTGTGTAGTAAAGATGGTGACGGCTATACCAGCGGTAAAGCCGACAATAATAGGGTAGGGGACAAACTTAATCAAAGAGCCAAGTCGTAAGAGCCCTAGCAGCACCAGCATCACTCCTGCCATCAGTGTGGCAAGTGCTAGCCCGTCGATGCCATGCTTCTGGATAATCCCAAAGACAATAACGATAAAGGCACCCGTAGGACCTCCAATCTGCACTTTACTCCCGCCTAGTAGCGAGACGAGAAAACCTCCGATAATGGCGGTAATCAATCCCTCGGTAGGAGAGACACCACTGGCGATACCAAAGGCAATGGCGAGCGGTAGTGCTACCACACCTACTATGATACCAGCGGTAAGGTCTTTGAAAAAGGTCTCCTTATTATAGTCCCTAAGATCCTTAAATAGTTGTGGGACAAGTCTATTTTTCATAATGAGTAAGTAGTAAATAGTTACCTGATCATAACGTGTCGAAATGGTAGGCAGCTATAGCTATCGTACCTCACGATAGGGGGAGAGGGGGTTACATCACCATACCTCCACAGACATTGATGGTCTGACCAGTAATGTAGGAGGCAGCATCGGAGGCGAGGAAAGCCACCACTTGGGCTACCTCTTGAGCCTCCCCAGGACGGCGTAGGGCAATCGACTTGCTCCACTCTGCCACCACCTTTTCATCTAGCACATCGGTCATGTCGGTACGGATAAAGCCAGGGGCTACTGCATTGATTCGGATGCCTCTCGAGCCTAGCTCCTTCGCTGTAGACTTGGTAAATCCAATCAGCCCCGCCTTGGAAGCTGCATAATTGGCTTGCCCAGCATTGCCCGTCACACCTACAACCGACGAGATATTGATGATGGCACCACTTCGGGCCTTCATCATCGGCATCGTGACCGCCTGAGTGAGGTTGAAAGCACTCTTGAGGTTGACCCTCAGCACATCGTCCCACTGCTCCTCCGTCATACGCATCAGCAACGTATCCTTGGTGATACCGGCATTATTAACCAGAATATCTATCTTGCCAAACTCCTTGAGCACCTCCTCTACAAAGAGCTTTGCTGCAGCGTGGTCGGCGGCATCAGTGGCATACGCCTTTACCTTTACCCCAAGCTGCCCCAGCTCCTCCTCTAGACTACGGGTGTTCTCATTGAGCGAGCGGCCTGTAAACGCTATATCGGCCCCCAGCTTTGCCAGTTCGGTAGCTATGGCTCTGCCGATTCCTCTACTTCCTCCCGTTACGATGGCCACTTTGCCCTTTAATATATCATTCATAAATGTATTGCTTGTTATTTTTGTAATCCTTCCATTAGTAGGCTACGCACCACCCGATAGGTCTGCGTCACCGCCTTCTCTGTGCGACCCAATTGACCGCGGATAAAGGGCACCTCTAGCCCCTTCAGGCAAGCGTGGATCAGCACGGCACTCGTGCGGATATCTATCTGCCTAAACGAACCATCTGCCACACCATCGGTCAGAATCTTCTGTATCAATCGACGCTCCAGCACATCAAACCTCATGCGGGCTCGCTCTACCGTAGCAATGTCGTTAAAAAACTCCGCCTCTAATGTGCCATTACGCTGTACCACCTCATTGACCGCCCTCTCCCGCTTAGCTATAAAGAGCATCAGCTTTGCAATGCCATTCATCGGCTGATCCACAAACTCCTTCAGCTCCTCATAGAGTACCTGCAGCTCGCCCTGAATCACAGCGAGGTACACATCGCTCTTAGTGCCGAAGTAGTTGTAGAGAGTTCTGCGCCCCTTGCCCGCTGCTACTGCGATGGCATTCATCGTCGTAGCGTGGTACCCTTGCTCCGCAAAGAGGTCTCTAGCCACCTCTATAAACTTCTGTCTAGTCCTATCTATCGCCACCGCCTTACTTTTTATCTCTGATGAATATATTGATCGGCGTACCCGAGAAGTCCCAATTGCTACGCACTTGATTCTCTAGGAAACGCTTGTAAGGCTCCTTGACCCACTGAGGTAGGTTGCAGAAAAAGACAAAGCTAGGCACCTGCACCTTGGGGAGCATCGTCACATACTTTATCTTGATATACTTCCCTTTATTGGCTGGTGGTGGTGTCTTCTCAATGATAGGGAGGAGCGTGCTATTGAGCTTGGCGGTAGGGATGCGCTTCTTTCGCTTGTCAAAGATCTCCTGAGCCAGATCTAGCACCTTCAGGATACGCTGCTTCTCTGTTGCCGAGATAAATAGGATCGGGAAGTCGACAAAAGGAGCCAGACGCTCGCGTATCGCCTCCATATATCCATTCATCACCTTTTGGCTCTTCTCCTCTATCAAGTCCCACTTATTGACGCAGACGATCAGCCCCTTCTTATTCCGCTGAATGATGGAGAAGATATTGAGGTCTTGCCCCTCAATCCCTTTCGTCGCATCCAGCATCAATATGCAGACATCGCTATTCTCAATCGCACGAATACTCCGAAGCACCGAATAGTACTCCAGATCCTCATTCACCTTGCCCCGCTTACGGATACCAGCTGTATCCACCAAGCTAAACTCGTGTCCAAACTTATTGTAGTGCGTGTAGATAGAGTCGCGAGTAGTGCCTGCAATGTCGGTGACAATGTGTCGCTCCTCGCCTAGAAAGGCATTGATGAGCGACGACTTCCCCGCATTGGGTCGCCCTACCACTGCGATACGAGGGTAGTTCAGCACCTCTTCCTCCTCATCGCTCGCCTCGGGCAGCGACTTCACTAGTAGATCCAGAAGTTCGCCAGTCCCTGTGCCGTTGATCGCCGAGATAGGAATTGGGTCGCCCAATCCGAGCTTATAAAACTCCGCCGCATACACCTCCATATTGAAGTTGTCCGACTTATTCGCCACCAGAAGCACTGGTTTGCTGGTCTGCCTCAGTAGCTGAGCAATCGACTGATCAAGGTCGCCCAAGCCCGCCTGAATATCTACCATAAATAGGATCAGGTCGGCCTCCTCAATAGCGATCTCCACCTGCCGATTGATCTCCTCCTCAAAGACATCGTCCGAATTATCTACCCAGCCCCCAGTATCTACCACCGAGAAGGTGACCCCATTCCACTCCGACTTACCATATTGGCGGTCACGAGTGGTGCCAGGCTCGTCAGTAACGATAGCAGTGCGGCTCTTAGTTAGCCGATTGAATAGTGAAGACTTCCCCACATTGGGTTGCCCCACTATAGCCACCAATTTATTAGTTGCCATATCTTATACCTCTCTTTCTTTCTTAATCCAATTTGTATCCGAAGTTGCGGAGCATCTTGTCGCTGCTCCTCCACTCCTTCTCTACCTTCACGAATAGCTGTAGGAATACCTTCTTATCAAAGAAGCGCTCAATATCCTGCCTTGCCATCGTGCCAAGCTTCTTAATCGCTGCCCCCTTGTGCCCTATCAAGATACCCTTTTGCGACTCCCTCTCCACAAAGATATTAGCGGCGATACGGATGAGGTTTTCCTCCTCCTTAAACTCCTGCACCACCACCTCCGTGGCATAAGGGATCTCCTTTTGGTAATAGAGGAATACCTTCTCCCGAATAATCTCCGAGACAAAGAATCGAGCCGGCCGATCGGTGAGGGCATCCTCCTCAAAGTAGGGGGGCGAATCGGGCAGAAGTGCCTCTACACGCTCCGCAATATAGGCGATGCCCGCTCCGTGCAGTGCTGCTACGGGTAGCACCTCTAGGGCATTGGGCAGGAGCGACTTCCAAGTCTGCACCAACTCCTCTAGCTTTTCGGGTGTCGATAGATCCGCCTTATTGATCAGCACCAATACTGGTACCTGTAGCTCCCTCACATCGGCCAGAAACGCCTCATGCTTCTTAGGCTCCTCTATCACATCGGTCACGTAGAGTAGCACATCCGCATCCCCCAAGGCACTCTTCGAGAAGCCGAGCATCTGCTCCTGCATCTTGTAGGCCGGGTCCACCACCCCTGGGGTATCGCTATAAACTACCTGCACCCCAGGTTTGTTCACAATACCGATAATCCTGTGGCGAGTCGTCTGTGCCTTATTGGTGATGATGCTGATCTTATCCCCCACCAATTTATTCATCAAGGTCGATTTACCCACATTAGGGTTGCCTACCAAATTGACAAATCCCGACTTGTAACCTCCTGCACTCATTATCAATATCCTCCCATAATTTATTGACCGATCTTATCGCCATCGTACCCCCACTTGAGGTAGATAGAGCCCCATGTATATCCTGCACCAAAGGCGGTGAGGATCAGATTATCGCCCTTGCGGAGCTTGCTCTCCCACTCCCACAGACAGAGAGGAATCGAGACCGAACTGGTATTGCCATAGCGGTCAATATTCACCATCACCTTATCCAGTCCCAGACCCATACGCCGTGCCGTAGCATCGATGATCCGCATATTGGCCTGATGAGGCACCACCCACGCAATATCCTCAAAGGTGAGCCCATTCCGCTCCATCAGCTCCACAGAGCAGTCGCCCATCTCCGTTACCGCCTCCTTAAAGACATGGCGACCATCTTGATGCACAAAGTGCAGACGCTGCTGTACCGTCTCCTCACTTGGAGGAAGGGTCGATCCACCTGCCGGCATAATCAGATGCTCCCGACCATCGAAATTGCACTTAATCAGGGCATCCATAATACCTACCTCCTCCTCGGTTGGCTCCAAGATAGCACAAGCTCCCGCATCACCAAAGAGCGGATAGGTATTACGGTCTTCAGGGTCGGTGATGGCACTCATCTTCTCAGCAGCCACCAGAAGCACCTTTTTATACAGACCACTCTCCACAAATCCCCTTGCAATCTGCAATCCATAGATAAAGCCAGGACAGGCCCCTTGGAAGTCAAAGCAAGGCACACCAGAGATACCGCACTCACTAGCAATCACAGAGGCAGTGGTGGGAAAGTGGTAGTCGGGCGTATTGGATGAACAGAGCACTAAGTCAATCTCCTCAGGCCGAACTTTGTGCCGTGCCATCATATCCTTCACCGCCTGAATGCCGAGGTACGACGATCCCGCCCCCTCCTTATTGAGCAACCTCCGCTCCTTGATTCCTACACGAGTGGTGATCCACTCATCGCTCGTATCTAATCGCTGAGCGATCTGCTCATTGGTGAGCACCTCATCTGGGACATACCCACCAATGGCTGTGAGGGTGGCAAATCTTTTCGTCGTCTTATTCATCTCTTACCTATGCTATGATTTAAAATAAATTATCATTTCTGCAGAAGTGAGCAATCTTGATAAGTCACTTCTGATGCCACAAAGATACCAAAATATTTCCATTTGCTTGGGAAGTGTGCAATCTCCTGTTCATCTCCTTGCGGAGGTGCCTTGGGCGCGGGTGCCTTATCGGACGAGTCAGACGAGTTAGGTGAAAACCCCGAATGGGGTTTCATGGTGTACTAACCCAAGCTTCCCCCTGAAGGGGAGCGTTAGCGAGCCCGAAGGTGAAGCTTGGGTAGGGAAAGGACTATAAATAAGCTACCCCAAAGGGGTTGCATATACACCATCGCTTATGGATGTAAAAGTGCAACCCCTTCGGGGTAGTTGATGATGCCTTGCACCTCTCCCCAACCTTCTCCTCCTCAAGGTACGCTTCGCCTACCTACGGAGGGGGAAGGCTGGGTTAATAGACCATGGAAGCCCTCGGGCTTCTGCTATTCCTGCTTGAGGAGCTGAAAACCATACGGTGTGAACTTTCTAATGCGTATCCCCTGTAGGTATTGCGAATGACACTCACAGATTACGATAATTTCAGTATCTTTGCTACAGATTTTCAATACTTTAATACCATGTCAAAGCATAGGGGACTTTTGATTTCAGGGGGTGTGGCATTACTTGCCTTGGGAGGGGTTTGGCTCTATACCAAGTATGGAGATAGAGGTGCCAGCGACAAGGAGATTACCACTACTACGGAGCGGGTAGTACGGCCAGTGGATTCGCTTTCTTCCAGTCTCTCTGTAGACGAAGCGGAGGAGCTGATCGCCGAAGCCAATAATGAGGTGCCAGTCTACGATCTTTACAAAGATTATTATACCAATAATATGATTTTTGAAGATGTCGAAGCACCTTTTAATCAAGGCAGTGAACCGCTATCTCAATTTATAGACCGATTTAGAGAGGATGCCACTTTTCAGCGTGCTAGGACCTCCCTTGGCGAGGGGTCAAGTACTCCAGACTTTGGGAAGCTACAGATTGCGATTGCCCCTCCCGATAGCACTTACTTCTTTGCTGCTTGGCGGGAATTAGCCCCAAATGAAGCTGCCTTTTGCAAAGGGTATCTAGGGTCGGAGATGATTGAGGAGTATCTATTTGGCAGAAAGGATAGCCAATCACCATGGATGCTGATTGATTATTTCCGTGCCGATGACGCTATTTTCTGATGGGGTGGTTGTCCCCGCTATAGGTTGTGCGACCACAAGGGTCGATTGATATTATCGCACTATTTTACCCGCCGGTCGTTCGGGGGCTATCTGAATGGCACCCTGTCGGGTGCGTTTATGGAACCTCTTCAATCGGGGGACGCGAGGATTAGAGGCGAGGATCTTGACCCCACATGAGCTTTTGGCGTAAGGTTTGGTAAAAGGAGTAGTGCTGTGAGTGGAGCACCTTGAGTCGCTTTTCCGACCGACGGATATGCACCGTGGCTCCGACAGTCTCGGGGTGGCTTTTGCCGTCGATAGCGAGGAGGAAGGCACCGCTTCGGCTCTCTATATGGAGCTCTATCTCGACGCTATTGGGGAGCACGATGGGTCGCATATTGAGGGTATGGGGGGCGATAGAACATATCTGCACCACTGGGCTATGGGGGTGGACGACGGGTCCATTGACACTGAGGGCGTAGGCGGTGGAGCCGGTGGGAGTGGAGATAAGTTGACCGTCGCCATCGGTATTGGCAATCAATTCGCCATTGATATAGGTGGCGAGCGAAATCATACTGGCGGTATCGCGTTTCATCACCGCCACCTCATTAAGTGTGAGGGCACGGAAGGTCTCCCTACCCTCTTGGTCCGTCACGAAGCACTCCAATAGGTCTCGCTCCTCCGCAAAGGCGGTGCCCTCTTCTAGCTCCTTCCAGAAGTGGGGAAAGTCCTCTGGCTGTAGACTTGCTAGGAAGCCGAGATGACCTGAATTGATGCCGATAATGCCTGCCTTCGTTCCGGCAATCAGCTTGGCAGTGCGTAGGAAGGTACCATCACCGCCCACACTGATCAGCAGGTCGGTATCCACCACTCCTCTAGGAGTGCAGATAGAGATACCCCCAAGTGAAAATCCTTCGGAAAGGAGATAGGTGTAGAGGCGCTGCTCGATCTGCAGAGAATGCTCAGGGTGGAGCGCAAGTATCGTCTTGATGAGTTGTTGGAAAGTCTCTGGATCGCTCTTTTGATGGACAGAGCCACAAAGTAGGATTTTCATAGGGGGCAATGGATTATAGTGTTCGTAATTTCTGAAAGTCGATGGTGAGCCCTTCCTCAGCTGCCAAAGTGGGTGGGAAGAGGGCTTGCGTTTCTTTTAGCAACTCCTGTACTAGAGCAGGGGAAGCATACCGAGCACTGTAATGCCCAATGAGGAGGTGCCCCACCTCGGCCTGCTGGGCAATGGTAGCGGCATCGGTGGTGGTACTATGGAGGGTTTCGGCTGCCCGCTCAGTCATCTTGGCACCTAAGGTAGCTTCGTGGTAAAGCAGATCCACCCCCTTGATCGTCTCCACAATAGGAGGGAAATAGGCGGTATCGCTACAGTAGGCGAAGCTATAGGGTGCTCGGGGCGACTTGGTCACCTTGTGATTGGGAATCACGGTACCATCTTCCCGCTGGAAGTCGGCTCCCTGCTTAAGTAGTCCGAAGTAGGCGATGGGTATTTGGTAGAAGTCGCACATCTCCCGATCAATGTGGCGGGACTTTGGTTTTTCATCAAAACGGTAGCCGATGCAGGGCACCCGATGCTTGAGGGGGAAGGAGGTGACGAGTAGCGAATGATCTTCATAGACCGTTTGCACCTGCCGATGATCAATCTGGTGAGGAATGATTCGCTCGGCATCGTCGCGACAAAAGGTCTCCACGATAAAGCGGACATAAGCCTCAATCCCTTCGGGCCCATAGATATGCACAGGGTGGTCGAGACCACTCAAAGACATACTGCTGAGCAATCCGGGCAAACCTAGACAGTGATCGCCGTGTAGGTGGGTGATGAATATGCGGTGAAGATTGGCCCACGAGCCACCGAAGCGGAGCAACTGCATCTGAGTGCCTTCACCACAATCAATCATATAGACTTTTTCCCGCAGACGCAATAGCTGTGAGCTATGTTGCTGTCCAGGCTTGGGGAGTGCCGAGCCACAGCCCAGCACCTTTAGGTACATTCCATCGCCAAAATTGGCATCATTCATTACTGCTGTTTGCATCATTCAATTGTTGGTCTACCACCCTCTTTAGCTCTAGCACTTTTGCTCTCACCTCCCATAGTTTCTCACGGATCTGAAGGTCGGTATCTACCGCACCTCCACTCTGCAGCTGCTCCGCAACCGCCTGTAGTGAGAGCCCTTTATCAATCAATAGGTAGCGAATCCGCTCCACCAGCTTCAGGTCGTCCTGAGTATAGAGACGAGTACCCGACGATGCCGCCCGCTTAGGTGCCAAGGGCGTGTGTCGCTCCCAATACCTCAGCTGCGTTTCATCTACCTTAAAGAGCCTCGCCACCTCGCCTATGGTATAATAGGGTTTCTCCTGAGCATTGGCTTGAGGATTCTCAAACCTCCAGTGGGTGTTATTCTTCCTTTTCTTTGGCATAGAAAAAAATAAGTAGAGACGTAACAATATCCATTACGTCTCTACTTTTTTCATCTCAAAAATAAAAGCTAGTCACAGATTAATAGGTACGCTCCAAGATCCAAGCATCCTGGAAGAGTCCCTTATCGGCATACATACTCTTAATGGATTCACGGCTTCTTACAGCGTCGCTCTTATCGTCGAAGCTAGTGACGATCACACGATACATACCTTGCTCATTCTGTGCTAGGATAGGGTTGTACCCTTGATCAGCCATACGAGCCTTAAGAGAATTGGCATTGGTAACGCTTAGGAAGCTACCAATCACCACACTGTACCTACGAAGTCCGCTGGCATCCTCTCCTACTGCTGGAGTCACCTTTTCAGGTCGTACATCGGCATTGTCGGTCACCACTGGGATGATCTCATCCTTAGGAGTCTCCTCAGCCTCTTTAGCGATTTCTCTCTGCTGAGCACGCTCCATTACAGCCTTATAGGCACTCTGCTTTGGTTTACAAGAGGTCATGGCACCTGCTGTGAGCAGGGCGATTGCTACGATTGCTACATACTGTACTTTCTTCATCATATTCTATATAAGTCGGTTTGAATGATTCCTTTTCCTATCAAATATAGGAGTTTTTCCCTCATTTCCCACAAAGTTAGACTTTTATTTTGTAATTTAGCCATTCAAATGAGAATATTTCTATTTTTATCATTTTTTATACGATGAGAAAGAACATTTTAACCGCTGTTTCTACAGCTTTACTCATGAGTAGTATGCCAATACTTCACTCCACAGCAGCACCCGTAGGTGGCACACAGCCCACTGAATTTACACCCGAGGTGTTGATGCAAATGTGGCGACTATCAACGCCGGTGCTTTCGCCCGATGGCAAGTGCTATGTGTACACCCGCACCCTTCCAAATGTAAAGGAGAATAGCAGTACCACTGAGATGGTGCTATCGACTTTGGGCAAAGGAGGAGAAAAAAAGGTGCTTCCTCTCAAGGGGCACTCGCCTATTTTTTTGGACAATGAGACCCTAGCCTATATCTCTACGGAGGGGGTGCACGCACAGGTGGGTATCATCAAGATAGATGGCACTGGGAAGAAGGCGCTTTCGGACTTTGACTTTGATGTCACAGGTTTCCTTTTTGCACCCGATCGCTCTAAGGTGGTCATCAGCCGGATGGTGGAAACGCCTAGCATTATGCGGCAAGAGAATCCCGACCTTGATAAGGCAACGGGACGGATCTACGACGACCTAATGTACAAGCACTGGGATCACTGGACCCTTGAGTACCCACAATCGTACATTGCAGAGGTGGGTGAAGGGCTTGCGATCTCCCAAAAGCTCACTAATGTACTTCCTAAGGGAGAGAGCTATGAGCTACCTATAGAGCCTTTTGGAGGTATAGATCAGCTGGCTTGGCACCCCAATTCAAAGGCGATTGCCTATAGTTGCAAGAAGCTGAAGGGGTTGGCCTATGCACGCTCTACCAATACTGATATTTATCTGCTCGACTTAACTACCGGCACCACCACTAACCTGACTGAGGGAATGATGGGCTACGATAACACACCAAAGTTCTCGTCCGACGGTAAGTATATTGCTTGGACCAGCATGGAGCGGGATGGGTATGAGGCAGACCTCAACCGTCTTTTCATGATGAATCTTGAGACCAAGGAGAAGACCTTTGTGACCCGCGATTATGAGCTTTGGGTAGATCAGTTTGAGTGGCTAGAGGGGGATAAGGGCTTCCGTTTCCTTTCCAATGACCAAGGGCTAGGCAATCTATTTGAGATAGATATTAAGAGTCTCAAGGCAACTAAAATCACTGACTACGAGATGGCCGATGTTGTGGGCTTTGCTGGTAATAGGAAGGACTTCCTCTACACCTTGCAATCGATGAAGCACCCCACCGATATTTATGCTTTCCAGGCACCAAAGCGTAGGAGAGCGAAGGCAACGATGGTGAAGCTGAGCACTGAGAATGATGCTCTTCTTGCTACCATTCCAAATATTGAGATACAGAAGCGGTGGATCACAACTACCGATGGCAAGAAGATGCTCACGTGGGTGGTGCTTCCTCCTCACTTTGATGCTAATAAGAAGTACCCTGCGATCCTTTATTGTCAGGGTGGACCACAGAGCACGGTGAGCCAATTCTGGAGCTATCGCTGGAATCTCCGCACCTTTGCCTCTCACGGCTATATTATGGTGGCACCTAACCGCCGTGGTGTGCCTGGCTTTGGCAAGGAGTGGAATGAGCAGATCTCGGGCGACTGGGGCGGACAGAATATGAAGGACCTACTAGCTGCTATTGATGAGGTGGCAAAGGAGCCTTATGTAGATGCCGATCACTTAGGATGTACGGGTGCTAGCTATGGTGGTTACACTACTTACTGGATGGCAGGCCACCACGAGGGTCGTTTCAAGGCTTTAGCTGCCCACGCTGGTATCTTCAATTTCGATGCTCAGTACCTTGAGACGGAGGAGAAGTTCTTTGCCGATTGGGATATGGGTGGTGCCTACTGGGAAGACAATGCCACAACTCGCCATACCTACGCCAATTCTCCACACCGCTTTGTAGATAAGTGGGATACCCCAATCCTCGTTACTCACGGTGATAGAGACTACCGCATCCTCTCTTCACAAGGGTTTATGGCGTTTGATGCTGCTAAGCTGAGAGGCATCCCAGCTCGTATCCTTTACTACCCCGATGAGAGCCACTGGATTCTTCAGCCACAAAATGGCATTCTATTCTACCGTACTTGGTTTGATTGGATGGATCGCTATTTGAAGAAGTAATCGCAACGTATGTATAATGAAGGCGGGCTATATGATCACTCATGTAGCCCGCCTTGCTTATTGAGAACTTACAAAACTATAACCAAATCCAGAATGTAGTGAGGATAATCCAAAGAGCTATGATCACTATCTTGGTGCCCGTATTGAGCGACTTGGAGCGTAAGATGATGCTAAACGGCCAGATATAAACCAGCGTAATAATCCCTGCTAGTATCATCAAAGCTAAAAGCAACCCAAAAATAGCAAGCAGAATGGACAGCCCTACCACCCACACGGTGGAACTACTGTCACCAAAGGGAAGACCAGGGAAAAATGTGCCCTCACCTATAGCCACAATCCCCCAAATCAAAGCTCCCACAATAAATAGGACTAGGAAGAAGGCCACCATCCACCAAAGGATATTATTCCGACGCTTCTCCTTTACTTCCGTCTCTGGCTCCACAGAAGTTTCATCCGTTTGGACGCCTGGTGTTTCACTTGAAATCGTCTGCCAAAGGTTTTGGCTAGTGAGTGGCTTACCCTCCATACGCAGTCGGTCGGTTGCCTCAGTGGCTTCAGGGAGCACCATCCACCCCACAATATAGAGCACCACAAAGATCCAATTGAGTGGTGTAAAGAGGAGTAGAACAGCCACTAGTCTGAGAAGTGCCACATCCACACCAAGGTGCACAGATAGTCCTGCGATGATACCGCCCAACCACTTATGCTTGGGGTCGCGGTAGAGCTTCTTATTGAGCTTCTCAGCAAAGGTCTCCTCCTTTTTCGCCGAAGCTTCAGAAGTCTCTGGCTGTGAAGACTCTCCCGAAGGTGATTGCACTGATGGCTCTTCTTCTCCTCCTTCCGGAGCCTCTAAATCCTCAATTCGCCCCAGCTGAGAAATCACCTCTTTCGCTAGGTCGAGGGTCACTACTTCGTGCCCCAGTCTCATTTTTTCGGCAAATAACTCCCCGAGCCTCATCTCAAAATCCCCAACGATCTCCCCTTCTGGGTCATCGGCAAGATAATATTCGCGGATCCCCTTGATATACTGGTCTAGCACATAGTAGGCATCCTCCTCTACATAAAAATTGCGATTGGCTAGATTGACGCTTATTGTCTTTTTCATATTGGTAATGTGTGTGTGGTGTTACTTCTCTTCTTGATCATTCACAGCCTCTTCATCCTCTTTTTGGATAAAGCGATCATCATCACGGGTGGAGATAACATACTCCCCTTCGGCAAACTCCAAACCAGTTCGTGAGGTGCCAGTACCCCAAGAGGGTGTCTCGCTATCTAGTAGGTCTACAGAATCTCTCATCGATACCCATAGCTTTCGTAATTCATCTAGGTAGGCCCTACCTGCATCCGTGATGACGTAATACTTACGAGGAGGCCCTTGCGAGCTTTCCACCCACGTGTACTTGATCAGTCCCTCCTTACGGAGCCTAGTGAGTAGAGGGTAGATAGTGCCCTCCACCACGATCAGGTCATTCTCCTTAAGGATATTGATGAGATCTACGCTATAGGCCTCCCGATGACGTAATATCAAGAGAATGGCATACTCCATTACCCCCTTGCGCATCTGCGACTTAGTTTTTTCCAACGACTCTTGCATCTTATACTTCATCTAATAGTGAATACATTTCCTTTTCGCTTGCAAGATACAAAGAATTCGGTAGTTTGCAAAACAAACAACCGAATATATACTCTTCTTTGGTATAAATATGCCTATAAAAAGAATGTTGCAAGGAGTTTTTAATGCTTCAGTCCTACCTCCAAGATAGCCACGAAGTAGGTATTATCAAGGATAGGAGTAAGCAAATAAACACCTTCTACCAATGTGGAATCGTCATAGAGGTAGAGCGGGTTAGAATCAGTCAACCTCCGAATAATAGGATCATCACGCCTCGCGATCACAAAGCGTCCACCCCTATTACCGAGATACCTTTGGGCTAGAGATAGAGCTACAAAGCCCATTGTAGGGCGAATATTCACCTCCAAACAAGGAACAAAATGCAGTGAGCCATCCTCCCAATGATAAAGGGCTGTATCCACCCCGATAATTCCTTCATAATCGTAGAGCTCCATTTCTTGCAAGGATTGGCGTACCCATTCTGCGTAGGCATCAATATCTACTCCCAATGACACTTCACCTAGATAGCTCCCTATGTACTGTGCTTTGTGGGTGATGGCTCGATGATAACCTAAATATGCTACCGCTCCATTCTTCCGCTGGTATTCAAAGCCCAATTCATAGACAATCTCATAATAGGGCTCAATAAATAGTGACCTCGGAGGGGTCTGAACCCACTTTGTCTGCAACACCTCAGCGATATCCACGTTGCTACTATCCAGCATCTCAATGCCACGACCCGAACTGGTAAAGTCCTCCTTAAGTACCCACCGACCTCGGGATAACGTCAGCGGTGGCACCACCTTACGAGGGGGAGCATCTCGAAAACTCTTTGGCGATGCCTCATAGACTTTATGCCAAAGCTCCACCCCTCTTTCCCTACTGGCGAAGTAAGCCATCTCAGCAGAGCTATACGGCAATTCAATAGATGGAAAAAGCCCACGCAATTCAGGTCCCCACCCCCACGGCTTCAACTCCGCCCCCACAAGCAGATGCGCCGTCAGCCGAGAGTGCCGTAACTCCTCTGGCAACCTCCTTGTGACCAAGACCTTATCTTCATCTCCTGCATAGTAGATAGGAAGCGTCTGTAGGTCCTCCCTCAGCCTACGAACCATTTTAGGCGGGGTATAATGCTCTACACCTCTAAGAATAGAGGCTTCGTAACCAGGATTAAAGAAGTGTACTACCATACCATTAAGAGAATGTTGCACGAAGTGCCATTCTCGCACATTTAAAGTAAATGTGCTGAGACTTAGCACGAAGGATGAGATGCAAGGCCTGAGGATGAGG
>OHNQ01000563.1_pt1 | contig 20360 bp, 8 predicted proteins | sample 1569621 | NCBI WGS metagenome assembly OHNQ01 (sample SAMEA3879516, study PRJEB24766) | human gut metagenome | biome: human-associated habitat; feature: feces | place: USA | collected 1985/1987
GAGGGCGACAAGGTAGAAGTACTGTCGTCCGGCGCGACGGTGACCTACCCCACCCCGACGGACCTCACCGAACAGATCGACACCTACACTTCGGCCGAACGCAGCTACGTCACCGTGACCGGCTTCTTCAACGGCAGCACCGTCTCCGTCGCCGACGACGCCAAGTATTCGGTGAGTGCCCTGGATATTCCCGAAGAGATGGGTCTGGCCAAACTGAACGGCCACAATATCACCGTATCGGGTTACTACGCCGGTCTGGCCGAGCCCGTACACCGGATCATAGTGACTACGATCGTGGACAAGGGCGCAGTCGAAACCGTCTACTGGACCGAAGATTTCGAATGGCTCGAACCCTGGGCTATCGCAGGCGACAATAAGGGCAAACAGGCCGGTCAAACGGTGGAGAAAGACGACCTCGATGCCTACTGTCCGCAGCTTCCGACCTCGATAGTTGACGGAGTATCGACTTTGCAGGCGCTCGAAGCCAAAGGGTACGAGTTCCTGCGCGTATGGGATCCAAGCAAGGACGAAGACGAATGTATCTATCTTCAGAAGAACTATCTCAAATTCGGCAAAACCGCTTATCAGGCCGGTATCGTTTTGTCGAATATCGAAGGCGTTCCCGAAGGGGAAAAGACAACCTTCTCGTTCGACTGGTGTCCGATGCGACAAGGTAGCGGCAAGATCGATCCGGTCAATCTGATCGTTATCGTGCAGAACGGCAGCAACCAACAGCAATTCGAAATTCCCACCCACGGCTGGGAAAGCGGTCATAAGCTCGAATGGATCAAGGCTGAGATCGATCTGGCGGGCATCACGATCGACAAGAATACGAAAATCACCATCAAGCAAACGCAATGGCCTGCTAAAACAGCGAATCGCTGGTTCCTGGACAACATCAAGATCACCAAGGCCGAATAAACTCCGGTCAACTCTCTCTTCACGGCAGACGGCCGTCGACCTGCACGAGCAGCGTCGGCGGCCGCTGCTTTTCCATTGTTCCCGCACTCCGAGAGGTGCCGGAGAAGCACCTTCGCAATTTTATCTCCGGAAATATTTTTCTATCACTAAAAAACTTTCTATCTTTGAATAGCGAGTCGTATCAAGGCCGAGCGAAAAAACACAGGACTTCATGAAATTCACCTTTGGTAGACAGCAAAGCGACAGCTCCCTGATCTCCGCAGTCAAAAAGGGCGACAAAGGAGCCTACGAGCAACTCTTCGTACGCTACTACCCCACCTTGTTGCGTTTCATACACGGTATGCTCAAAGATAACCACATGGCCGAGGATATCGCCCAGAATATCTTCATGAAACTTTGGATTCACCGCGAAAAGCTCGACAGTACGCAATCGCTCAAAAACTACCTATTCGTATTGGCCAAACATGAAATATTCAACATTTTCAAGGCCAAGCGTACGACCATGCTCTCCCTGCTGCCCCAGCTCAACGACCGCGATATCGAAGATCGAGGCTATTCGATCGAAGAGCAATACAACTATGCCGAACTGAACGAGCTGCTCATCCAGAACATCTCAAAAATGCCGCCCCAACGGCAATTGATCTTCCGCATGAGCCGCTGCGAACATCTCTCCAACCGCGAGATCGCCGAACGGCTGGGTCTCTCGGTGCGCAGCGTCGACAAACACATCGAACTGGCTCTGAAAGATCTTCACAACTCCATCTGCTGATTCTCCCCCTCCTTCCTTCGTTTTTCCATTTTTTTCGCCATTCCGATTACGCAATCGGGAGCGTTCGGTTGTTCTTATTATAGCAGGACGTCCGGAAGAGGCACGCGTCCGGCGAATAACAAGGGAAAAGGGTCATGACCAAACTAAACGAATATTTCGAAAACAAACTCTCCGCACAAGAACAGCTCGAAGTGCAAATGTGGCTCGCCGAGAACGGATACAATCCGGATGCCGAAGCACAACTGGAAGAGCTTTTCGACAAGCTGCACGTCGACGACGAAGCGGCAGCCAGAGCCGCCTTCCAACAGGTCGCCAGCCGGCTCGGCATTACCGCAGAAGCACGAAACACGACCGCCTGCCGCTCGCGTATCGCCGCATGGAGCCAACGAATCGCCGCAATCCTCATCGTTCCGCTCTTGTGCGCAGTCTGCCTGCTCTACGCCACCCGTCAGCCGGAAGTAGAGTGGTTCGAGAAACAGGTACCCTACGGAGAAATCGCCTCTCTGACCCTTCCCGACGGCACGCACTTGCACCTCAACTCCGGCAGCCGCATTACCTATCCGTCGGCCTTTACCGGCAAGGAGCGTCGCATCTTCGTCGACGGCGAAATCTTCGCCGATGTGGCGAAAGATCCCCACAAACCCTTCATCATTCGTTCGGGCGACGTCGGCATTCGCGTTCTGGGCACCAAATTCAACTTCAAGTCCTATACGAACACCGACTGCATCGAGCTGTTGCTGGTCGACGGGGCGGTCCAGTTCGACATCGACACCGATACCCGCAAACAGCAATTGCGGATGGAGCCGGGCGATCTCGTACTCTACGACCGCGTCTCGAACGACATCAACCTCTCGACGTTCCAACCCGAACATTTCAAATCGTTCGCGGACAACAGGGCCATCCACTTCTTCAATCTGCGTATGCATGACATCGCGTTAGACCTCGAACGACTGTTCGGCACCCGCATCGTCATTCTCGACGAGGCGCTCGCTCAGACACGTTATTTCGCCTATTTCACCAATAACGAAACGCTGGATCAAATTCTCTCGGCGATCAATTCCGACCGCAAGATGAAGATTTCCCGTCGCGACGGAGTCGTCTACCTTTCGTTGAAATGACAAACCCGAATCCTGCCGACAACCCAAACCTAACGCCTATGGAAAACTGACTATCACTACCTTCCGCTTTTTCCTGATCCTTTTCCGTTATTCGTCCGGATGCCGCCGACCCCGGCATCCCTGCCTTAAATTTGAACCTTAAACCAGCCTAATCATGGGAAAAGACTGCAATCGTCGAGGATTTCGCTCCACGAATTTCCTCTATGTAGTTATTCTCTGTTTGTTGCTCAGCCCTGCCACGGGTTTTGCTCAAACAAAGAGAATCAATCTCGAATTGAAGAACGTAACCGTTCAGGAGGCAGTGACCTCGCTGAACCGTACCGAAAACTACTCCATTCTCGTCAGTTCGGACGAGGTAGATCTGAACAAACGCATATCCATTTCGGCCCAAAACGCCACCATCCGCGAAATTCTCGATCAGGTATTCGCGGGGCAGGAAGTCAATTGCACGATCAACGGAAACCGCATCATCGTCACCAAGCGGCAATCCGCGCCCATGGCCGAAACGCCGACCGCCCCGGACGACTCCGTATACGGCCGAGTGACCGACACCAAAGGACAGCCGATTATCGCTGCGACGGTCACGATCGAAGGATCCCAAAAAGGCACACTGACCGGAGCCGACGGGACTTTCGAATTGACGGAGGTGACCTTTCCCGCCCAACTCAACATCTCCTATCTGGGTTACATCACACAAACCGCAACAATCGAGCAGGGGGGGGGGAATCTTCCGCTCAACATCGTCCTGAAAGAGTCTGACAACCTGATGGACGAAGTCGTAGTCGTCGGCTACGGTACACAGCGCAGAGCCAACCTGTCCGGAGCCGTGGCGACTATCAGCGGCAAAGACCTCAATGCCCGTCCGGTCGTTTCGGCAGCCAACGCGCTGCAAGGCGCCGACCCTTCCGTGAACATCACCTTCGGAACCGGATCGCCCGAATCCTCCTATTCGATCAATATCCGCGGTTCGATTTCCCTCAATAGCGGTTCGCCGCTCGTACTGGCCGACGGCGTGGAGGTGAGTCTCAGTCAGATCAACCCCAACGACATCGAATCCGTATCCGTGCTCAAAGACGCCTCGTCATGCGCCATCTACGGCGCCAAGGCTTCGGCCGGCGTAGTGCTCATCACGACCAAAGCGGGCAAGAAAGGCCAACGGGCCCATGTCACCTACAACGGGCGCTTCGGCTGGGCCAAGAATACCACTTCGACCGATTTTATCGATACGGGTTACGACCACGTGCGTATCGTCAACCAGTTCATGAACGACTCGTCGGACGGCACGATGGACATTTTCCGCTACACCGAAGAGAACGGCGGTCTGCAAAAACTCTACGAGCGTCGCAACGACCGTACGCCGCACCCCGATCGTCCATGGGTCGAAGTCGGCAACGACGGCAAGTACTATTACTACGGCAACTTCGACTGGTACGGCTATTTCTACAACCGCGTGCGGTCGCAGCAGGAACACAACCTCTCGCTCTCGGGCAGTACGGACAAAGTATCCTACTACGCAAGCGGCCGTTTCTACCAACAGTACGGCATGTTCAACATCAACAAGGACAAGTTCAACGACTATGCCTTCCGCACCAAGGTATCGGCTCGGATAGCTCCGTGGCTGAAATACTCGAACAACACCAGCTTCGACACCACGGACTACAAGTACGGTGGCCATCAGGACTACGAAGGCACGATCAACGCCCTGCAATCGAACATCTGCGCCGCATTCCTTCCCTACAACCCCGACGGCACGATCGTACAATACGTCAACCAACTGGGCAAGAACTCCCCGATCGGAGCCGGCCGCGGAGGACAGATGACCGCCGACCGTTCGAAAAACACGCGCGAGAAACGCTACCTCACCTTCTCGAACCAGTTCGACGTCACGCTCTTCAAAAAGCTCGTCCTCACAGCGGTCTACGACTACCGTCAGCGGGACAATCTCTTCAAATACCGCAACAACACGTTCGAATATTCGCGCCAGCAGGGCGTCGTGGAGACGTTCACGTCGGGATCGGTCGAAAATTCCTACCGCGAGATACACCAAACCTACAAAGGACATAACGTCAACATCTACGGAACTTACGAGAATTCGTGGGGCGGCCACAATCTGAAAATCACAGCCGGAGGCCAATACGAAGACTACCGCTCAACCTCGCTCGACGCAAAACAGACCGACCTGTCGAGCGACGACATCGACTCCTTCACGGTAGCGACGGGCCCCATCACCCTCTCGCAATCGATCACGGCCTACCGTACGCTGGGATTCTTCGGACGTGTGAATTACGACTACAAGGGCCGCTACATTTTCGAGGCGAGCGCCCGCGGCGACGGTTCGTCGCGCTTCGAGTCCGACCATCGCTGGGGATTCTTCCCCTCTGCGTCGGCCGCATGGCGCATCAGCGAGGAGTCGTTCTTCACCCCGGCACGGGACATCGTCGACAACCTCAAATTGCGTCTTTCGGTAGGCAGTCTGGGCAATCAGCAGGTATCCGACTATGCCTACATCGAGCAGATCAGCACCGACAATCAGATGAACTATACCTTCGACGGACAGGAAAAAGCCTTTTATGCCAACGTCACGGATCCGCTCTCGTCGGGTCTGACGTGGGAAACCGTAACCACCTACGACGTCGGACTCGACGTAGGCCTTCTGAACAATCGTCTCAATTTCACCGGAGACTATTATATCCGCGATACGAAGGACATGCTCACCACTTCGCTCACGCTGCCCAGCGTCTTCGGCGCCAATACTCCGAAAGCCAACTGCGCCGACCTGCGCACAAAGGGCTGGGAGATCTCGCTGAGTTGGCAAGACGAATTCCAACTGGCGGGGAAACCCTTCTCGTACCACGTATCGGCTTCCGTGGGTGACTACATTACCAAAATCACCAAATACCACAATCCTGATCGGGTGATCTCCGACCGCTACGAAGGTCAAACGCTGGGCGAAATCTGGGGATACCACGTCGAAGGTCTGTTCAAAACCGACCGCGAAGCCGCCGAATACCAGGCCTTGATCGACGACAAGGCGGTCAATAACCGCGTCTATCAGAACAAAGGGCCTGCCGGCAACCGTCTTCGCGCGGGTGATGTCCGTTTCGCCGACCTCGACGGCAACAACATCATCTCCGAAGGTTCGGGCACCGTGGACGATCCGGGCGACAAACGCATCATCGGCAACTCGCTGCCCCGTTACAACTACTCGTTCCGGCTGGGTTTCAACTGGATGGGATTCGACATATCGGCCTTCTTCCAGGGCATCGGACGTCGCGACTGGTATCCGGCTGCCAACCAAGCCTCCTTCGACTTCTGGGGCCCCTATGCCTTTCCGCCCACTTCGTTCATCCACAAGGACTTTTATTCGAACTGCTGGTCGGAGGATAATCGCAATACCTACTTCCCCCGTCCGCGCGGCTACAATGCCTACTCCGGCGGTGCGTTGGGCGAGAAAAACGACCGCTATCTTCAAAATCTCGCCTATCTGCGTCTGAAAAATCTCACGATCGGCTATACCGTACCCGAGAATCTCACTCGCAAAATCGGTATCAGCCGCGCCCGCATCTATTTTTCGGGTGAAAACCTCTGCTATTGGTCGCCGCTGAAAAAACACAACAAGACCATCGATCCCGAGCTGGCCGGATCGAGCGGTACGAACAAGGCCAACTCCGGAACAGGATACGCCTATCCCAAAACGCTTTCCATAGGCGTCGACATCAGCTTCTAACGCATAAAGAAAACGACAGATGAAAACACTGCAAAAAATATTGGCAACGATCCTGCTGGGCGCCGCATGTTCCAGCTGCGACCTGACCCTTATTCCCGAAGATACGGTCACTCCGCAGACCTTCTTCAAGACGGAAACCGATCTGCGGCTGTGGACCAACCAGTTCTATACGATGCTCGAATCACCCGACAACGCCGCCGGCCTCAATGCCGACGATATGGTCGACAAGAGCATGGGCGACGTAATATCGGGAACCCGCATGGCCTCCAACGAAAAAGGTTGGACCTGGACCGCCCTGCGCAAAATCAACTACTATCTGGCGAATTCGCATAACTGCACCGACGAAGCCGTCCGCACCAAGTACGACGGCGTGGCCTACTTCTTCCGCGCCTATTTCTACTACGAGAAGGTACTCCGCTACGGCGACGTACCCTGGTACGAGCAGGTCATCGGCTCCGAAGAGGAGGAGTTGCTGAAAAAGCCCCGCGAAGATCGCGGCATCATCATGGATCACGTGATGAACGACCTCAAAAACGCAATCGAAATGCTGCCCCGCGAAAAGGATGTCGCCCGCGTAACCCGTTGGTCGGCCCTGGCTCTCAAATCGCGTATCGCCCTCTACGAAGGCACGTGGCGCAAATACCGGAATCTGCCCGATGCCGACAAGTATCTGCAACTGGCCGCCGACGCCGCATCGACCTTCATCTCCGAAAGCGGCTACTCGCTCTACAAGGAGGGAACGGAACCCTATCGGGATCTCTTTTGCAGCGACGACGCCAAACAGGAAGAGGTCATTCTGGCCCGCATCTACAACTTCGAAGGACTGAATCTCTCCCACAACGTGCAGTTCAACATCCGCAACTCCGCAGCAGGTTTCACGCGCCGTTTCATGAACCATTACCTCATGGCCGACGGTTCGCGCTTCACCGAAAAAGAGGGACACGAAACGATGTCCTACACCGAAGAGACCGCCGGACGCGACCCCCGTATGGCACAGACCGTACTCTGTCCGGGCTACATCGCCAAAGGCGAGGAGTCGGTCACGGCGAACGACATGACGGCGATGACAGGATACGAACCTATCAAGTTCGTCTCGACGGCAGCCCACAGCGGAGCGTCGAAAGGCACCTCCGACTGGCCGTTGTTCCGTACGGCGGAGGTCTATCTCAACTACGCCGAAGCCAAAGCCGAACTGGGAACGCTGACGAAAGACGACCTGCTCATTTCGATCGACAGAATCCGCGACCGGGCCGGCATGAAGGGGCTCGACATGGCCGCTGCCAACGCCAATCCCGATCCCTTCCTCCTGGCCTGCTATCCCAATGTCACCAAAAGCGAAAACACGGGAGTCATCCTCGAAATCCGTCGGGAGCGCACGATCGAACTCGTGATGGAAGGGCTGCGCATGTGGGACATGTTCCGCTGGAAAGAGGGTGCGCAACTGGTCAACGAAACCAACCCCTACTACGGAATCTATTTCTCCGGACCGGGACTCTACGACATGGACGGCGACGGCAGGAACGACCTCGAACTCTATGTCGACAAGCAGACCAGCAGTCCGGCCGACGGATTGACGGTACTGCGCATCGGATCGGACATCATTCTCTCCGACATGGCGGAAAACCGCGGTTACGTGGTGGCGTGGAGTACGCTGAAATACACTTGGAACGAGGAACGCGACTACCTGTGGCCCATTCCGGCCGACCAGCGCGTACTGACGGGCGGACTGCTGACCCAGAATCCCGGATGGACCGACAGCACCGATTTCGACTGACGCTTTCGCAACCCGATAAAATCAAAAGACAATGAAACGAACTCTGATAACATCACTTTTGGCATCGGCTCTTCTTTTCGGCGGCGGATGCAGCGACGACTTCGACGACTCCGCCCTGTGGAAAGGGGTCGACGAGATATACAACCAACTCACGGAACTCGAAAAACAGGCCGATCAACTCAACGACCAGATCCGGCTGCTCTCGTCCATCGTCAACGGCGGAGCCATAACCTCGATCACGCAGGACGCCGAGGGCAACGACGTCATCCGGTTCAAGGGGACCGACAATATCGAACACAGCGTCACCGTCGCCACGAAGGACGACGTCTCCTCGGCACCGATCCTCGGTACGAAAGAGGAGAACGGCGTACTCTACTGGACGACTACCGTCGACGGAAACACCGATTTTCTGAAAGACACCGACGGCTCGAAAATCCCCGTTGCGGGGCGTACTCCCGAAATGGCCGTCGACAAAGAGGGTTACTGGACCCTCAACGGCCGGCGATTGACCGATGCGTCGGGAAACCCGGTGAAAGCCGAAGGAAAGCAGACGTCGCTCATCACAGGAATCTCGCGCGACGACAACGGCAACGCCATCTTCACGCTGGGCGACGGATCGACCGTATCCGCACCGATATTCGACGCCTTCAACATCGTCTTCAAGATCGGCGACACCGCCTTCGACGACGAGTACACCGTCGAAGACGTTGCGCAGCCACTCACGATCGGTTACGAGATCACGGGCGAAAAGGCCGACGAAGCGATCCTGAAAATAGTGCGCTGCGAGCAGCTCGCGGCCGTAGTCGACACCTCGGCCGAAACCGTCGTCGTAACCTTCGAAGCGCCTTTCGAAGAAGGATGCTTCGCCCTGATGCTCTGCGACCTGCAAGAGAACGTGCTGATCCGCATGGTGCGTCTGGCGTCGGCGAGCGCCAAACCCGAATATTACGGTATCAAAACCGCGGACGACCTGCGCGAATTCGCCCGGGCCGTAAATACGGGGCGCAACTATGACCGCTATCGCGATGAAACCGGAGACGTCGTTCTGCTGGACGATGTCGACATGAACGGGATCACCGAATGGACCGCCATCGGAACGACCGAACACCCCTTCTCCGGCAAGTTCAACGGCAAAGGCCATACGATCCGCAACATCGCATGGACGGCCGATGCCGCGAAATCGACGGCGCACGGTCTGTTCGGCGTACTGAATCAGGCCTCCGTCCGGAATCTCACGGTCGGCGGCTCGGGCGATCGGATCATCGTCCGGGGGACTGCCGCAGCCGGTACGGCCATCGCGGGCGTAGCGGCGTTCGCTACGGAATCGGTCATCGAAAACGTCGCCAACAACGTCTCGATCTCGTTCGAAGGCGAAGACCCCGCCTACACGCCGGTGATGCTTGCCGGCATCGTCGGACAGATGTCCGGAACGACTCTCGGCGGACAATCCGCCGAAGCGGGGTGTACCAATAACGGCGACATCACCTCAGGAGCGATCGCCAACACCGGAAACGGAGGCAAAGGCATGCAGGTAGCCGGCATCTGTGCGTACATCAAAAATACAGACGGCAACTTCATGGGTCACTGCACCAACAACGGACGCGTGAACGCACCCTCCGGACGCGGCGGAGGGCTGGCCGGAACTTTCGAGAAGGGAACCATCGCCAACTCAACGAACGCCGGACTCGTCGAAGACGACGCAGTCGGACAGTACGCCGGACAGAAGGACAAATACGGCATCAAACGCATGGGCGGTCTGGTCGGAGGTTCGACCTCGGCGGAGTGCATCATCGAGAACTGTACCAATTCCGGAAACGTCATCTCGCACCTCGGCTGCCGTACGGGCGGATTCGCGGGGCACAACGCCGGCACGATCCGCACCTGCAAGAACACCGGCGCCATCATCGGCAACGTGACCGTCGCCGGTTCGGACTATCACGGTCCCGGATGGGCCTGCGGCTATAACAAGAGTGCATCTCTCATCTCGGACTGCATCGGACACGGATTCGTCGGCGATTACGACACGTACAAAGACTCCCCGACGACGGCTCCCGCAGCCATGCACACCTCGGCCGTCTGTCACAAACGTTCGAACTACGACACAGAGGAAAACACCGTGGACTGGACGCTTCCGTCCTACTACGATTGGGAGCTCAAACAGACCGTCGCACTTCACCCCGGAGTGAAATACACCTACTACGAATTCACCAACCTACCGCGTAAAATGCACGTACTGGAACTCGACCTGACGAACGACGCCGTGGAGATATCCACCTCGATGGCCGACGACCTCGTACCCAATCCCAACGGCAACAACAACAGCAACAACGGCAAAAACATCCGCGAGACACTCTCGGAAAACTGCAACCGGAAGCGTGCCGAAGGACAAAACATCATCGCCGGCATCAATTCGGGCTTCTTCAATTCGCATGACGGATTCCCCCGCGGACTGCACATCGAGGAGGGACGCCCCGACTTCGTCAACAACAAGAGCGTCCGCACGTCGCTGACCAACCATGCGAATGCCTTCACTTTCTTCAAGGATCGTACGGTGAGCTGCGGCAAAAAGACCTTCTCCGGCAAAATCGAAGTCGGCGGTACGGAATACGAATACCACTCGATCAACGACACGATCCTGCGTTCGGGCAGCACGTTGCAAGAAGCCAACCTCTATACTGCACGGTACAAGAAAATACCCCATCCCGACGCTCCCTCGCTGACCAATACGCTCTCCAAAAAGGCGCTCTACGTCGTCGCGAAAAACAAGTCGGGCAATCCCGTGACGGTCAACGACGGCTGGTTCGAAGCCACTGTAACCCAGATCGCGGACGGTCGTTCGACGGAGCTCGCCGAAGCGCCCTATCTGACGGCCCTCGACGAATGGGCCGTACAGCTCACCGGCGCGACGGCCGAAACGCTCGCCGGAAAACTCTCCGTGGGTTCGACGCTCCGCATCCGCGCAGACGTGACGGTCAACGGAATCTCGACCCCTATTCTGACACAGAACTCCACGATGTATCAGTTCATGGTCGACGGCGAAGACAAGAGTTTCGACACAGACAAATACGACCCGATGACTTACGTGGGCATCGACAAGGCCGGAACGAAAGTCTGCTTCTTCGTCATCGACGGCCGTCAGGACTGGATTTCGATGGGCGTAAAATTCTATGAAATGGTCCGCATCGCCCAAAAATTCGACTGCTGGAACGTAACGAGATTCGACGGCGGCGGTTCGACGGCCATGTGGCTCTACACCGACGGCGCCGGCAAGGTGGTCAACCAGCCGTCCGATGCGAAAGGCGAACGCTCGTGCATGAACTACCTCCACGTGCGGATCAAACAATAATCCCATAAACAGCAAGAAAAATGAGAAAGTTTTCGAACATCATATCGCTCGCCGCATGTTTCGTTCTTCTTTGGGGATGCGACGAATACGACGACGGAGAGCTGCGGCAAAACATCGATGCCATCGAGCAGGAACTCACGGAGACCGAAAAGCGTGTCGAGCGACTGAACGAAGAGATGAATTCGCTTTCGGCGTTGATCAACAGCAGCTTCATCTCCTACCTCAAACAGGACGACGAGGGCAACTACGTCATCAGCTACCGCGACCACGGCGGCGAAACGAAGACCGTTACCCTCGCCACGCAGGACGACGTGGTAACCGCTCCGATCGTCGGTGCCGGCGAATTCACCGACGGGAAACTCTACTGGCGCACGACCGCCGACAACGGCAAGACCTATCAGTGGCTGCTCGACAAGGAGGGCAAGATGATGCCCGTGGGCGGCGTACCTCCCGCGATGGACATCGATGCCGAAGGATTCTGGATCGTCGACGGCCAGCGTCTCACGGACAAGGAAGGCAATCCCATACTGGCCAACGATGTCAGCAACACCCTCTTCCAGAAGGTGGAGACCGACGAAGAGAGCGGTATGGTCCGCTTCACGCTCGCCGACGGAAGCACCTTCGAGATTCCGGTGTTCGAAGCCCTGAGCATCCAGTTCGATGCAGCTCCCGTAACGGCCGTCCCCGACCGTTCGATACCGGTCGAAATCGAATACACCGTAGCGGGCAGCGAAGCCGAAACGGCGTATGTCGACTACTTCACGGCATGGAACGTAACGGTGAAAATCGACAAATACACCCGTACGATCTCGGTGAAGCTGGACGAAAATGCCGAAGAGGGCAATGTCGTCGTCATCGCCTCGGCCGGCGGCAATACCGTTCTCAAACCATTATTCTTCACCTATGGAACGGCCCAGATCGACCCTCCGACGTGGGATCCGCAGTTCGGAACGGGAGCGGAGGTCGCCCTCGAAGGCGAATTCACGGAATTCGACATCAGGGTGTCGGCCAACATCGACTATGAGGTAACGATCGCAGAGGAGTGTCAGTCGTGGCTCAAACCCGCCCCCAAGACACGCGCGGAGACGGTCACGACGACCCACTCGTTCGTAGCCGACTACTATGAAAACGACAGCGGCGCTGACCGCAAAGGCTCGATCACATTCTCGAATCGCCCCTACGGCATCACCGTAACGCTCGGCGTCCGCCAATCGCCGGTCGTTCCCGACACCCCGACCGAACCGGGCATCGCAACGGGCGCAGACCTCGTGGCCTTTGCCAAGGCCGTCAACGCCGGCGGAAGCACGGATCGTTGGGAGAACGCTTCGGGAGAGGTGGTGCTGCTCAACGACATCGATCTGACGGAACTTACCGAATGGACTCCGATCGGACAGGGCAAGGCCACCGGATCGCCCTCCTACAATACGTTGACAAACCCCTTCACGGGCGTGTTCGACGGCCAGGGTTTCACGATCAAGGGAATCCGATGGACCTTCAACGTCGAGAACGAGACGACTCATCTCCACGGCCTGTTCGGAGCGATAAAGGACGCTACGATCAAAAACCTCAAACTGGGCGCCGCAGGGGATCAAATTACCCTCGCGGGTACGAGTCAGAACGTCGTATCGGCCGGTGCACTGGCGGGTTACGCCGAAGGATCGACGATCACCAACGTCACCAACTACGTCTCGGTGATCCTCACGGGCGACAATCCCGACGCCACGCTGATGATGCTCGCCGGTATCGCCGGATGCATCAAGTCCACGACCATCGGCGGCGAAACGAAAGACGACGCCGTCATCAACAACGGCGATGTGAAGACCGGTCGCATCACCAACACAGCTAACGGGGGTACGGGTATGAACATCGGAGGCATTTGTGCCTTCACGCTCGGTGCGGGAACCAAGCTCAACTACTGCACCAACAACGGCGAAATAAGCGCTCCCACAGGACGCGGCGGCGGTCTGGTCGGCACGCTGGGCGGCAGTACGACCGAAGAGAACGGCACGGTGATCGCCAACTCGACCAACAACGGAACGATACAGGACGATGCCATCGGTCAATACGGCGGCAGCAAGGACTACTACAACTATAAGCGCATGGGCGGTCTGGTCGGCGGTACGGTTACCAACAACAACCTCCGCATCGAATACTGCACCAACAACGGCAATGTCTTCTCGCAACTGGGATGCCGTACGGGAGGCTTCGTGGGCCACAATCAGGCGACGATCGTCGGTTGCGTGAACAAGGGAACGATCCTGGCCAACATCACCTACGCCTCCGGCGAACCGCAACACGGCCCCGGTTGGGCCTGCGGTTACAGCGGCAAGAAGCTCGTCACACAATGCGCCAAGGGAGGTCGTGTCGGCGAATGGGATACCTACAAGGACAATCCGGGCAGCGCTCCCGAGGCCACGAACGACAACGCCCTGTGCTACAAGAACGGCGATTATTTCGATCCGTCGCAGAACTACTAACGCTTAATTCAGACATCCATGAAACGATTTCTATATCTCTTGCTCCTCACGGCGACAACCTTCGTCTACGGATGCAGCGACTATGACGATTCGCAACTCAGCGGACGTCTCGACGACATCAAGGAGCGGATCGCAAAACTTCAAGACCGCATCGCCTCGCTCAACAGTCAACTCGCCGACCTGAGCGAACTGACATCGGGCAACGTCATCACGGAGATGACCGAAGACTCCGAAGGCAATTATATCATCACCTACAAGGACAACAAGAACGAGGAGAAGAGCATCGTACTGGCCACTGTCGACCAGATGCTCAACGTCCCGCTGCTCGGTATCGAACTCGACCCGCAGAACAATCTATATTACTGGACCGTAACGGCTGACGGCAAGACTTCGCCGCTGCTCGACAAAGCCGGCGAAAAGGTGCCCGTAAGCGGATACACGCCCGAAGTATCGGTCGACGCCGAGGGATTCTGGACCGTCAACGGCGAACGGTTGAACGACGCCGAAGGAGATCCGATCGAAGCCAACGACGGCGAAAGCTGCCTGTTCAAGGATATTGCCCGCGACGCCAACGGCAACCTGTCGCTGACGCTCGGCGACGGGAAGGTCATCACGCTCCCCATCCAGCAGGTCCTGAATCTCACGCTCTCGACAGCAATCAACACCACCGTCGTCGACCCGACGGTTCCCGCAACCATCGAATATGAACTCCACGGCGAACATGCCGCGGAAGCACTGGTCGGCATCGCCGAGGCCGAAGGGGTCGAAATCGTCCTGGACAGGAAACAGCAGCGGATCACCGTCACCTTCCCGACCGGATTCGACGATGGATACATGATCGCAATGGCCTACGACATGCAGGAGCATACGGTACTGCGACCGGTATTCTTCACCAAGGCGACGAGCGATCGGATCGAGATCCGAACGGCCGAAGAACTCGTGCAATTCGCCGAAAACGTCAATGCCGGAACGGGCGCACAGCGAATGACCGCCGTATTGATGAACGACATCGATATGACGAAGATCGCGTCGTGGATTCCCATCGGCAACGGTTCGTTCGTCGCCACGGCTTCGGAATCGAAAGTCGAGGGTGCGGCTTTCGAAGGGACGTTCGACGGTCAGGGCCACGCGCTGCTGAACTGCAAGATGACCGGAGCACTCACCTCGGACAATCAAGTCTACGGACTGTTCGGCATCCTCAAAGGCGCCACGGTACGGAACCTCGTTCACCGTTTCGGGCAACGGAACGACCTCGACCGGCGTCATCGCCGGCGCCTGCGTCGACTCGAAGATCGAGAAATGCACCAGCTATCTACCGATGATTTGCGAAGGCAACAACTCGGCAAACAAGCTGATGACCATGGGGCTCGTCGGCTTCGTCTACGGCGCCGGCACGAGCGAGGATACCGTTTCGCAACTGACCGATTTGACAAACTACGGTGCACTGAAAGCGGATCCGGGTGCCGCCAACGCCAACGGATTCACCTCGACTCAGGTCGGAGGCATCGCCGGATTCTCGAACACCTCCCGCACATCGACCTTCGCCAATCGGTTCCTGCGCTGCATAAATCACGGAGACATGACCGTTTCGACAGGACGCGCTTCGGGCATCGTCGCCGCAGCCAACACCTTCACGCACATCGTCGAATGCGAGAACTACGGCGACATGATGAATACCTATGCGGGCTCCAAGGGCGGACGTCTGGGCAACATCACCTGCATCCTCGGCACCCAGTCGATCATAAACGGCTGCACCAACCACGGCGACGTCGTGACGACCAACTCCCAATCCCACGCCGGAGGACTGCTCTGTCTGTCCAATGCCTCAGACTGCGAAATCATCAATTCGGCCAACTACGGCAACGTAATCTCCGACCTCACGACCTACCGCGGCACGCTCGTAGCCAATATCAACAGCCTCGGAAAGATGGACAACAACATCGCAGGCGGCGGAATAGGATCCTACAACGGCGGCGACTACGAAATGGTCGCCATCAACGAAATGAACTTCATGGATTATATCGGAAAGATCAAGGCCGGCAACGAAGAGCGCGTGACCAATACCAAGTACGGAGGCGAGGTCTCGACGGCCAAAGGCATTCGCACGGCCGACGATCTCGTGGCTCTCGCGGCTGCGGTCAACTCCGGCAAACCGCTCGGCGAATGGCAAAACGAAAACGGAGAGATCTGCCTGCTGACCGACATCGACATGTCCGAGGTCGCCGAATGGACACCCATCGGCAAGGCGACCTTCGTCATCGCAAACAACAAACTCACGGTCTCCGGAACCCCCTTCGCAGGACATTTCAACGGCCAGGGCTACCGGATCCGCAATCTGAAAATGGTCGCTGCGAACAGCGAGGAGGGGGCTACATACGGATTGTTCGGAACTTTGGCACCCGGCGCCGTGATCGAGAATTTCTCGTTCGACACAGGCTGTTCGTTCACCGTCGCGTCCACAGCCGGTTCATCGAACGGCGTAGTGGCCGGACTGGTTTACGACGCTACGGTGCGTGACATCACGAGCAGCGCTCCGATGCTTTTCCAGGGTGCGGCGGGCAATGTCCGCATCACGATGGCCCTGATAGGAACGGCCTTTGCCGAAACAGCCAACGTCACGATCGACAACGTGAACAACAACGGCACGATCACGGCCGAAAACCGAGACAACAATACGAACGGAGGCGCCACGGGCTACCACATCGCCGGCATTGCGGGATTCACCACCAACGACGGGGCTTCGCAGCAGAAAGTCATCATCTCCGACTGCATCAACTACGGCGACATCACCTCCGCGACAGGACGCACCGCGGGCATCGTCGCAGCGGCCAACCGCTATACCCAACTGGCCAACTGCGTAAATCACGGCAAGCAGCTGAACACTTGTCCGAAAAACGATGCGGGACGTTTGGGTAACATCGCCTGCAACATGGGCGCAGGGTCGTCGATGATCGGATGTTCGAACTACGGCGATCTCACCTCGACGACCGGTTCCCGCTGCGGCGGCATCACGTCGGCGGCAGGCGACGCGACCTTCGAGAACTGCGCCAACTACGGTACGATCCTGACCGACAGCCCCTATCGAGGTGTATTCTGGGGGTATAACAACGCCGTGGCACAATGGACCGACTGTACGGCCGGCGGCAAGGTCGGAACCTACAACGCCAATGCTCCCGTTTTCGACTCCTATGCCGATGCCGAGCAAGCCAACTACCTGGGGAAACAAGGAGCGAACCAATCGACCCTTACGAATATCGCCTACCAAATCGGAAACTCGGGCGGAGGAAGCGCGGGCGGCGACGCGGAACTGCGCATTCTCTTCATCGGGAACAGTTTTACGAAAGATGCCGTGGAGCATCTGCCCGGCATTCTGAAAGCCATGGGCATCGACAAGGTGAAGATGACACACATGTATTACGGAGGGCGTACGGTTCCCGAATACAACAACGGCTTCGCCACCGTGAACGACTACCGTTGCTACGAATGCAATCCGGGAGCGGCCGGCTGGACCGAATCGATGAACAAGACGATCAAAGAGGTAGCCGCTTCGGAGCAGTGGGACGTCGTGACCATCCAGGAACACACGGGCAAGGTCAACGCATGGAAGTGGACCTCGGCCGAGAAAGAGGCTTTGCAGGGACTCATCGACAACGTCAAGTCAACGCAAACCGGCGCCATGCCCAAGTTTTACTATATTCTGTCGCAGGCCTATGCCGATCCCGCACTCGTCAGCTATTCGCAACAGACGGTGATCGTCAACAACTTCGCCTCGTCGCAGACGGACATGTACGCCGCCATCGTCGCACAAGGCCAAAAAGTAATGAGCGAAGTCGCGTTCGACGATGTGATCGCCACAGGCACCGTCCTGCAAAATCTCCGCACGTCGAAACTCCAAAACGCGATGGACATGACCCGCGACGGGTACCACATGGACTACGGCATTTCGCGTTATGCCGCATCGTGCGCCGTATTCGAAAAACTGATCTCGCCTGCCTTCGGAGGTGTGACGCTCGACGGGAATCCGTTCCGCTATACGACATCGAATACCACCCACGGCAGCTATTCGACCCCTGTTACCGAGGCGAATGCCCCGATCGCCCTGCAAGCAGCGCGCTATGCCCTGACTACGCCCTACGCCGTCACCGACATGTCCCACATCGGGCAGGAAAGACCCGATAACGGCATCGAGGACACGGAATTCGAGGAGGACCAGAACAAAGAATAATTTTGCAGAAAAAATGAAAAAAACATATATCATCCTATTCGGCGCAGCATTGCTGCTCGGAAGCTGCACCCGAAATCCCGAAACCGACGAACCGACTCCGCCCCACGCCTCATCAGGACTCGTCATCAAAGCCTCCTGCACTCCGGCAACGCGAACCGACATCATCGAAGGAAAAAGCACATGGGAAGTCGGCGATCGCATTACGGTCGTCTACGACGGTACGGCCTATGTCTACACGGCTACCGAAGCGGGTGCCACGACCACCTTCGCCAGCGATACGGGGATCACGGCCTACGACCCCTCGAAACCGCTGACGGCCTACTATCCCGTCACGACCGTCGAAGGCACCGTTGCGGTGGAACCCCAGCGTACAATCACCCTGCAAGGCACGGAGCAGACCAACACGGCCTGCGCACCGCTGGTCGGGACACCGCTCGATAAGAATCTTGCGGAGGGTGCACTCCATGTCTCGTTCCGCAATATCTTCTCGGTCATCGAACTGCGCATCGATGCCGGCGAATTGGATAGTCCGGCGCAATCGCTCGCCGTGGAACCCGCCTCGCAGGAGGACTTTGACGGCTATCTGACCTTCACAGGTACGGTCGACCCTTCGACCCTCGCCCTCACGCCGGCCCCCGGCGGAACGGGATCGAAACTGACGTTGCATTTCCCCGATAACGCCGATCTGACCCGTCCCCAGACAATCAAGTTCCCCGTAGGGCGCTTCATCTCCGAGGCCGGTCTGAAACTCACGCTCACGACGACCGACGGCAGAACCTACACAAAAAACATCTACAAATCGGGAATACGCACCTACAACGAGAAGAACGGTATCTTCTCGGCCCGACATCTCGCCAAAGCGCTCTACGCCTTCGCGTCTCCGGGCGGTATCGAGACGGCCGACGATCTCATCGAATTCGCCGCGGCAGTCAATGCGGGCGAAAGTCTCGCCCCTTGGCAAGATGAACGAGGCTTCGTCGTACTGCTCAACGACATCGACATGACCGGCATCGAAACGTGGACACCGATCGGCGATGCGGTCTGTCCGCTGACGGGCACCAACGCATTGACGATCGAGTCGGGACGTCCATTCACGGGCTTCTTCGACGGGCAGGGGCACTCGATCCGTAATTTCCACATGGTATGCGACAACTCGACTCCCAACCGCGCATGGGGATTCTTCGGCGCATTGGGCCCCGGAGCCGTCGTCGAAAATCTCGTCTTCGACGCCTCCTGTTCGCTGGCGGTCAAAGCCTCGAAAGGAACCGACTGCGGCATTCTGGCCGGCGTGGTCTACGACGCTACCGTGCGCAATATCGTCAACAACGCCCCGATGTCGTTCGACGGCTCGGCAGGCAACGTCCGCATGACGATGGGCATGGTCGGACTCGCCTTCGCCAGCAAAGGCGTCGTACTCGACCGCCTGACCAACGAAGCCGCCCTCACGTCCGAAGACGGCGGCAATACCGGCAACGGAGCGACGGGCATACACGTCGGCGGCATCTGCGGGTTCAGCACCAACCTCGCCAGTTCGGCCAACCCCGTAATCTTCAACGAATGTATCAACCGCGGCGACCTCACGACAAAGGTCGGACGTGCTTCCGGCATCGTCGCCGCAGCCAACCGCTACACGCACCTGACCGACTGTACCAACTACGGACTCAACGACAACGCCTTTCCCAGATCGGGATACGCCCGCCTCGGCAACATCACCTGCATCACCGGACCGGGAATCAAATTCACCAACGTCGTGAACCGCGGCGATCTGATCAGCCGTACGAAGGGGGCCGCCGGCGGCATTCTCTGTCTGGTAAACCACAACGACAACGAATTCATCGGATGCGAAAGCTACGGCCGTGTCATCTCCGACCGCCCCGACAACGACTACAAGGGAACCTTCTTCGGACAGTGTAAAAAAGCCGCGAAGTTCCGAAACTGCATCGCACAAGGTGACGTGGCAACCTACAACGGAGGCGATTGCATCATGACGGGCGTCAACGCCG
>OHNQ01000627.1_pt1 | contig 18994 bp, 13 predicted proteins | sample 1569621 | NCBI WGS metagenome assembly OHNQ01 (sample SAMEA3879516, study PRJEB24766) | human gut metagenome | biome: human-associated habitat; feature: feces | place: USA | collected 1985/1987
ATCTCAAGTTTAGTATCAGTCTCAGAGCGGAAATTACATACTCGATACAAGAAAGCTTTCAATGGGAAAGCCTGACCTTATCGTGCTTCACCCTCTGCCAAGAGTCAATGAGATAGCTATCGAGGTGGACGACGACCCGAGAGCAATGTATTTCAAGCAGGCAAAATACGGTATGTATATCAGAATGGCACTCATACTTACAGTTATAAACGGCGATGGTGCTTCGCAGCCGCTTATGAAGGGCAGAGTGCATAAGCACATTGATTGTTCAAATCCTAACTGTATCACTCACCATGAAAAGTATCTGCCACATTGGTTCAAAGGCGATGGCACAACGCTTGTTTGCGAATATTGTGACGAGAGAACATTGGTGGAATAAAATAAGAGCTTAATGGGGTAAACAAAGGCTGTGTGTCAGTCTTTGTTTACCCTTTTTTATTGTGCAGATAGCGTATATTAATAGACTTGTGATATGCAAAATCGTTAAAAGTAACGAAATCCTTACAATATGGTAACAAACAGTCTTGAAATAATGTTGAGCGTGTGGTATAATTAAAATGGATAAATTTTTTACAGGAGCTTTGATCTAATGAATACACTTTCAGATGAGGAGTTTGAACAGATCTACGGACGAAAGCCTGTCAGAAGGGTGAAAAAGAAAAAAATATACTGGAACAGAATTATTATTGCATTGATAATACTTATCGGCATTGTAACTGGTCTGGTAAAGCTGACAGCCTTGGTAGTATCAAAGATCAAAGGAGACGATACGCAAAAAACAAACAAGGTATTGAATAATACATCTTCTGTCGCTGTGAAGGAGGACGCTTCTTCTGCTGAGGATAAAAAAGACGAGCCTGCGAAGTATTCAAATATGGACTTTACCGTGTGTGTTGACGCAGGTCACGGTGATTATGACGGCGGCACAACTGACGCCTCAGGAAAAAGATATGAAAAAGACGATAACTTAAAGGTCGCACTTGAGGTGCAGAAATATCTTGAAAAATACGGCGTCAATGTGGTGATGATAAGAGATGATGACTCTTTCCTTGAGCTTGACGAAAGATGTGCAAAGGCAAATAACGCCAAGGCTGATATGTATGTTTCACTTCACCGGAACAGCTATGACGGTGATATTTCGGGCGTTGAGGTTTGGGTAAACAATTCTGAGCCTGAATATGACACAAAGCTTGCACAGAATATACTTGATGATCTTGAAAAGGTAGGTATATCTGAAAATAGAGGAGTACAGTATGGCTACGTTGGCAATTCCGGTGTAAACTACTACATAAATGCCGACACTGTTATGCCAAGCTGTCTTGTGGAGCTTGGATTTATAACCGAGGATATCGACAATAAGCTTTTTGACGAACATCTTACCGAGTATGGACAAGCTATTGCTGATGGTATAGTTCAGACAGCTGTTGAGGTTGGTCTTGTTGATGAAAGTGGCAAAAGACTTATGTCTGAGCAGCTTATCTCACCTGAGAAGCCTGTGAACAATAAGGATTCTTCATCTGCGGCTGACGCTATGACAACGCCGATGGAGACGGATTCTTCTGCTGACGTTTATAATACTCAGGAAAACGAGTGGTATTGATAACAAAAAAATAAAAGCGAACACAGTTCGTTTCTGCTAATGCAGAGAAACCGTGTTCGCCTTTTTGTTGCTAAAGCTCTTTTCTGATGAGTTTGAATTTCTCAAATTCTTTCGTCAGGTCTGCCAGAACGTTTTCAAGACCCTTTTCAGAGTATTCTTCGTGATATTCTGCCACAAAGTCTGTTACCTCCGTGACGCACTTTGTGCCGTACCATACTCTGACATAAAGCTCTTTTTCATCGCCGAGAACAGGGTCTATGCGGTAGCTGAAATTGGTGTAATTGCTGCCAGACCAGGTGTTTTTTTCTTCAAAATAGTGAAATGTGGGTATATCAAAATAACCATGGAGCATTGCGTATTTTCCTTTCAAAAATCATTCGTTTATGATATTATAGCATATCACTGTTCCTTTTTCAAGCATTTAGTCTGCTTCTTAATTAAATTAGCCTAAAAAACGTTTACAATTTTGTTAGGAATGTATATTGGAGAATTGTTCAAAATATGTTATAATTGATAATGGTATGACTATTTCAGCGGTATGCTGTCGCAGAAAGGATAAGATCTATGAGCATTACAATAAAAGATGTTGCCAAGGAAGCCGGTGTTTCAGTGGCGACAGTGTCAAGGGTTCTCAACGGAAGCTGTAACGTATCAGATGAGTCAACAAAAAAAGTCAATGAAACTATTGCAAGGCTCAACTATTCTCCGAATTTTCTGGGAAGAAATCTTAGAAAGTGCGAAACGAATGTTATTCTTGTAATTATGCCGACCTCTGAACATTCTCTTTATTCAAAGATAGTCATGGGTATGCAGGATTATGCAGGACAAGTTGGTTACGATATCATAACTGCAGTTTCCTATTCAACCTCGACCGCTGAAACAAGGCAGATGAATATGCTTTTTAACAGAACTGTTGACGGTGTTATCCTTCTTGGCACTCAGTATGACGCAGATTCACTTAATAAGCTCGCAGAGAATTATAACGTTGCTCTGTGCTGTGAGGGCGTGAAGGGCGCAAATGTGCTTACTGTCGCTGTTGACGATGAACAGGCTGCGTTTGACGCTGTCGCTGCTCTTATCAAAAAGGGTCATAAAAGGATAGGCTTTATCGGAACGAACTCTTCGGCTATCTCCTCCACTGCAAGAGAGAACGGCTATATAAGAGCATTAAAAGAATATGGCATAGAGATAAAGAATGAATATATCTATAAAGAGTCCTATGACTATGACTGCGGAGGCAGGGCGTTTGAATATTTCAATGCACTTGCTGAGAAGCCTACGGCGATTTTCGCTGTGTCAGACTTGCTTGCTATCTCTGCAATGCACAAGGCAATAGATATGGGCATTGATGTGGGCAAAGATGTCGCCATAATGGGATTTGACAATATATCCATGTGTGAGTGGATAATCCCAACACTTTCAACGGTTGAACAGCCTTGCTCAAAAATGGGCGAGCTTGTTGTGGCAAAGCTTATTGAGAACATGAATAAGACTACTAAGGATAATCATTATTATACTGTTGACCACAGGATAATTCTAAGAGAGTCCACAGGCGACTAATTACTTTCGTAAAAATAGATAGGGGAGAAATAAGGCAGTTTTTCCGTAAAAACTGCCTATTTTCTGTAAGAAAGGATTTTTTAGGGCATGGAGAAATTTACAAAAATACTTGAAACGATAGATGGCTATGTCTGGGGCATACCGCTTATCGTACTCATTATGGCTGTGGGAATATTCCTCACTTTTAGGCTAAGGCTTCTTCAGATATTCCACCTGCCAAAGGCTTTGAAATTTATGTTTCAGAACGAAAATGGTGGCAAAGGCGAGATATCGAGCTTTGCAGCACTTTGCACCGCACTTTCCGCAACCATAGGTACGGGAAATATCGTCGGTGTTGCAACAGCCATTGGTGTGCTTTCAGGCGGACCTGGAGCGCTCCTTTGGATGTGGATAGCTGCTCTCCTTGGTATGGCAACAAAATTTTCCGAGGGCTTTCTTGCTATCAAATACCGACGTATGGACGCTGACGGACACGTTTGCGGCGGACCATTCTATTACATAGAATACGGCATGGGTAAGAAGTGGAAGTGGCTTGCAAAGGTATTTGCGTTCTTTGGCGCTTGCGTTGGTCTTTTTGGTATCGGTACTTTCTCTCAGGTGAATGGTATCTCATCGGCAGTTCAGGCTTTCTTTGATCCTAAAAAGGAACATACAGTGAATATTTTTGGTACTGACTATACATGGGCTGTTATAATCTCCGGACTTTTGATAACTATTTTTGCCGCACTTGTTATTATCGGAGGCATAAAGAGGATCTCAAGTGTTTCTCAGGTAGTTGTGCCTTTTATGGCGGTCGTTTATATAGTTGCTTGTCTTTCACTTATTGTTATAAACATTCAGAGGCTCCCTCACGCTGTTGCCCTTATTTTTGAACAGGCATTCAGCTTCAAGGCTGTCGCAGGCGGATCTCTTCCTACAATGTTCATTGCTATACAAAAGGGTGTTGCCAGAGGAATTTTCTCAAATGAGTCAGGTCTTGGTTCGGCACCTATCGCAGCCGCAGCCGCTCAGACAAAAGAGCCGGTAAGACAAGGTCTTGTTTCTATGTGCGGCACATTTATCGACACTATCGTTGTATGTACTATGACAGGTCTTGCTATCGTAATGATGGGAAGCTACGAGGCTATCAACCCAGTAACAGGCAAGCCTTTTGAGGGCGTTGAGGTCACAAATCATGCTTTCCAGAACGGCTTCTCGTTCCTGCCGTCAATGATACCTGCATTTATTCTTATGGTTTGTCTTGTGTTCTTTGCTTTCACAACTATCCTTGGCTGGAACTATTACGGTGAAAGGTGTATGGAATATCTTTTTAACAGCAACATGAAGGTGGTCATGGTCTACAGATATCTCTATATCCTCGCTGTATTTATCGGACCATATATGACGGTTTCTGCCGTTTGGACGATCGCTGATATCTTCAATGGTCTTATGGCATTGCCAAACCTTATAGCGTTGCTTGCTCTCAGCGGTGTTATCAGTAAGGATACAAGGCGTTATGTGGCGAAGTATTCCAGAGCAAAACGAATCAATAAGCTGGTAAGAGCGTAGATATCGTATTTTATATGAAGCGGAAACGGCTGAATGTTGTTTCCGCTTTTTTTTATGCTGTAGGCTTAATCACCAAAAAAATGAATGGTTATTTGTTGAAATCACCAAAAGTATTTAAAAGAATGCAACAGTGGTTGTAACTTTGTTGACAACGATTACATTCAGTGATATAATAGCTTTGTAAGAATCAAGGATACGTTTTCTAATGAAAACGATCTGTTACGGAGGTTATGTATAATGAAAAATTCCAAGCGTGTTATTGCCGGTGCAATGGCTCTCTTGTCAGCAGTGAGCGTAGCTTCATGCGGCAGCTCATCAGGCGGCGATTCAAGCAGCTCTTATGTTGATAAGGTAAAGGTAGCAAGCACCGACGATATTGCTACTATCCCTGATGGTTCGGAAAAGGAGTTGGAGTGGCTTTCTTATTTTGACATAAACCCAACTAAGAAAGAGCCGGAAAAGAGAACCGACCTTACTCTTTTTGAGGAAAAGGGCGGTAAGATCAAGTATTCTCAGACATCATCAATGAACAAGTATGATAAGCTCGCAGCAAGACTTATGTCTAACAATCCACCGGATATGTTCTGGTATGAGCAGTCTATGACATTCCCTGCAAACTGTATCAAGGAAATGTTCCAGCCTGTTGATGATATCGTTGATTTCGACAGTGCTATGTGGAGCGATGTCAAGGACGTTGCAGAGCAGTTCACTCTCAACGGCAAGCACTTTGTTGCACCTATCAACTTCCTGCCAGGTTCTGTTATCACATATGATAAGTCTATGATAGACGCTGCTGGTCTTGATGATCCATATGAGCTTTATCAGAACGGCGAGTGGGATTGGAACGCATGGTATGACATGATGTCAGAATATGTTGAGGGCGCTGCTGCTGACGAGGAGAGATACGGCATAAACGGTTGGTTTGCACCATTTATCTTCCAGTCAACAGGTAAGACTCTTATCACATATGACGCTGATAAGGACGAGTATGTTTCAAATCTTAACGACGCTGACTTTGTAAGAGCATCTGATATGCTTTATGATATCGCAAAGAATGGTATGTACTATCCTGATTGGGTAGGACAGGCAGGCGACGCATTCAAGAAGAATATCCTCTTCTATGCAATGGGTCCATGGGCTTCTACCGGTACACATTCACCAAAGGACGGCGACAATTGGGGCGTAGTTCCAATGCCAAAGGATCCTAACTCTGATACGCTTTATACAACTATCGACATGAATGCGTATATGTGGGTAAAGGGTTCGACAAAGAATGACGCTATGAAGTGCTGGCTCGAGTGTGCAAAGATAGTTTATACTCAGGATACATATAAGGATATCGAGAAGGAGAAGTTCTTTGTAAACAATCCTAACTGGACAGAAGATATGTATAACGTAGCTTACGTTGACCTTGTTACAGACAAGTTCACTAAGATATTTGACCCTGGTTATGGCATCTCCACAACTCTGTCAGATAATGACGCTGCAACAAATGATACTAAGGAAGCTGTTATTCCTTATCTGTATACTTCAGTTATGAAGACAGATGAAAATGGCTCACAGTATACGTGGACACAGCTCAAAGAGCAGTATAAGGGTACTGTTGATTCAGAGCTTAAAACTCTCAACGAGCAGTATCACGCATATTTGGAAAAGAATAAGTAATATAACTTGCCATATAAAGACGGACGGAATTTATTTCGCCCGTCTTTTTTTGTTGTAATGTCAGAAAAAATGTGATATAATCATAGAGTACATTAAGATTTAATTAAGAATTATGTTGAGCTGTTTTTAAAGAATGTGGCTTATAATAATAAACGTAAAAGAAAGGATCGTGCCGATATGGAGATAAAGGAGCCTGTAATCCTTGTTGTAGATGATGATAAAGATATAGTGGGAGCTATCGCAAAGCTGCTTGAAATGGAGGGCTATAAGGTAATAAAAGCCTATGACGGTCTTGAAGCTTTGGAGAAGCTCACTGAGAACAGCATACAGCTTATACTCATTGACGTCATGATGCCTAAGCTGGACGGACTTTCTACAATGATGAAAATAAGGGCAACAGAGAATATCCCTATACTTGTGCTTTCAGCTAAATCTGAGGATACAGATAAGGTGCTTGGGCTTTCAATGGGTGCTGACGATTACATAACAAAGCCTTATAACCCTATGGAGCTTGTGGCAAGGGTAAGAAGCAACCTGAGAAGATATATGCAGCTTGGCGCTATCGACACGGCAAACAAAACGGATATTATAGAAATAGGCGGTCTGGAGCTTGACACTAAGGCGAAAAGCCTCAAGGTTGACGGAGAACCTGTCAAGCTCACCGCTACGGAGCTTAAAATTCTTGAGCTTCTTATGAAAAACGCAGGCAGGATATTTTCTGCCGAGGAGATCTATTCTAAAGTGTGGAACGAGGACGCTTATGCCGTTGAAAACACGGTAATGGTACATATTCGTCACATCAGAGAGAAAATAGAAATAAACCCTAGAGAGCCGAAATACTTGAAGGTGGTGTGGGGAATTGGCTACAAAATCGAGAAAATTTGAGCAGGCAGAATGGTTTAAGATATTCTCAGCTAAAAAGATGAGAATTATAGCATTTGTGCTTGCCTGCGTTATTGCAGGCGGCTTTTGCTTGTCTTTGGTGCTTTATGCTAACAGCCATGCTGACAGCAGCAGTAAGTCTTATCTTAAATCAGAAAGCTATAAGCTGGCTTCCAATGAAATGTATGAGGAACTGTGCGTTACAGCTTCGGCTTATCTCAGATATGTTGATGAGGATCGGAATTACACCCAGTCTAGACACCTGCTCAACGACTATCTGAATTATCTTGATTACAACCGCTATAAATACAAAAAGACAGAAGACGGTATACGGCTTGTAGACAGTCAGTTTGATTACTATGTGGGGATTACTCAAAATGGCGAAACAAGATATCTGTCAAATATAAAAGATATAGAAAATTATGACAGTGAAACGGATAAGATAAAAGCTTTTAAATCATCGCACAAAAACTATATACTCCGCCGTGATAACGAGGTCATGAGCGACAGAACTTCATCAGGACAGATAGTTGACTACTATTACAATACAGCGGAGTATCAGGATAACGTGACAGAAGAGTTTTATGCCGATAATCTTGTGCCCGTAGGAGGAAGTTATTATGATAACTACGGCAGATATTTCTACAATTATGGAAATTATGATCCGATAGCCTTTTATAATGTGGACTCAAGGTATAATGTTATGAAAGGTCTTGATTTGAAAAACGGTCTGAAATATTCCGACAGGCTTGAAGATGAAGAAATTGGTGACGATTATGACACTGATGACGGCAATGAATACTATGACTATGACAACGGCAGATATTATTATGAGGACGATTACGGAAACACATGGGCAAAATGTGAAAACCTCTATGACCTGCCTGATTACAAAGCGACAGACAATGACGATTCAGGTATAACGGTATTCTTTGCACCGAAAGCTGAAAAGCTTACGGCAATGGAAAAGGAATACACCGAGGCTTTGAATGATATGTATCGTGCAAAGCTTTTTGTGATCGTTTTTGGCGTTATTGAATTTATGCTTGTGTGCTATCTGCTCCTGATCTGTGCATATAATGCGGAGCCTGAGAGCGTTGAACGCTGGAAGCAAGGCAATTTTCTAAAAAAAGTGCCTACGGAAGTTTACCTTATCCTAATGGTATTGGCTATTACATTTGCTTTTGTATTTGGCGCCTGCTGGAATAATTATGTGAGCATCACAAAAAATATTTTTGACAATGCTTTGGCTAATTCCGTTTTTAGAAATATCCTTGCTGTAGCGTTGTTTGCATTGGCATATTTTGCAGGTTTCGGCTCGCTTATGGAGTTTGTTGGCAAGATAAAGACAAGAAGCATATTCAAAGAAAGCCTTATTTGCAGATTATGTAAGTTCCTATGGCGCAAGTATAAGGAAACCTCCCTCTATCACTATTTTCATGGACTTCCGCTTGGAATAAAGCTTACTTGGAAGTTCATACTTATATTCGTTGGAATTTTTGTTGTGATGTCTAGTCGATTGACGATGTTAATTTTGTTGGCGGTAGAAATTGTTCTGTGTATATCAATGCTTCGTGACTTCTCACAGCTTTCAAAGCTCAGCAAACAGATAGACAGCCTTGGAGAAGAAAAGCCTTATGAGGGCAAGATAAGAAAAACTTCGCCGGTTTATGCTGAATCTGAAAAACTCAACTCAGTTCAGGATAAGGTGAGAGAGTCGGTGGAGCAGCAAATACAATCGGAGCGTTTGAAAATAGAGCTTGTGACAAACGTTTCACACGACCTGAAAACACCGCTGACTTCCATTATCAGCTATATCGACCTGCTTAAGAAAATGGATCTTGACGATGAAGCTTCGAGCTATGTGAAGATACTGGATAAAAAGGCGCAGAAGCTCAAAGGCATTGTGTCTGACGTTTTCAGCATAGCAAAAGCCACAAGCGGCGTTGATGTAAACCTAACAAAGCTTGATTTTGTGATGCTGTTAAATCAGTGCATCGCAGACGCAGAGGACAAGATAGCTGACAGTGGCAAGATAGTAAAGATAAACATAAATGCCGACAGCGCAATGGTAATGGGCGACGGAGACAAGCTTTACAGAGTGTTCCAAAACATTGTTGACAACGCTCTGAATTACTCTATGGACGGCACAAGGATATTCCTTGATGTGTACAAAAAAGCGGGCAGAATAGTATTTGCCGAGAAGAACATTTCGGCAACGCCGATAAACTTCACAGAGGAAGAGATACTTGAAAGATTTGTGCGAGGGGATAAGTCACGAACAGACGGCGGAAGCGGTTTGGGATTATCCATATCAAAGAGCTTCACGGAAGCCTGCGGTGGTATCTTCAATATCGAAATAGACGGAGATATGTTCAAGGCGATAGTCGAAATGCCGATAATTCAGGAGGATACGGCAGAAAAAACCGATGACAAAACGGAATAGCGTAAATAAAAATAGCGGTGGAGAATGACAAACACTCTCCACCGTTTTTACATATACGCAATTACTATGCGTGAGATAAAATATCTGCGTTATTTTATCCCCTTTACCTTATACCCTGCGTCCGTTACCGCCTTAGAAAGCACCTCGTCAGCCACGTCCTTGTCAAGTGTGATGTAAGCGCACTTGTCCTCAAGGGAAACATCTGCTGTAACACCGTCTATCGCATTAAGCACCTTCGTTACTGTGCCTGTGCAGTGTGAACACATCATGCCGTCGATCTTCATTACCTTTTTCATTTTTCCGTCCTCCGTTTTAGTATTTATTTCAGCCTTTGCGGCTTTGTTTTCTCTGCCATTTTTAAAAAGATTGAGCCTTAACGCATTGGTCACAACGCAAACTGAGCTTAAACTCATTGCCGCTGCACCGAACATAGGATTGAGCTTCCAGCCAAGCAAGCCGTAGAATACTCCTGCCGCCAGCGGAATACCAAGCGAGTTGTAAATAAGCGTCCAGAAAAGGTTTTCCTTGATGTTCTTCATAACGCTCCTGCTGAGCTTGACAGCCGTAACAGCATCATTCAGATCGCTTTTCATTAGCACGATATCAGCCGACTCGATAGCAATATCCTGTCCTGCACCGATAGCTATTCCAACATCTGCCGTTGTAAGGGCAGGTGCGTCATTTATTCCGTCGCCTATCATGGCTACCTTTTTGCCCTGCTCCTGCAATTCTTTGATTATCGTAGCCTTGTCCTCAGGCATAAGCTGTGATCTTACCTGTGAAATGCCAAGCTTTTTCTGTATTGCTCTAGCTGTTTTCTTGTTGTCCCCTGTGAGCATTACAGTTTCAATTCCTGCCTTTTTGAAGCCCTCTATAGCCTCTGCACTTGTCTCTTTTATCTTGTCTGCAATGAACAGAATGCCTGCAAGTTTGTTGTCGATCGCTACATAAAGTGGTATCTCACCATTGTCAGCGTGAGCATGAGCCGTTTCCTCAACCATCGATATGTCAACTCCACTGTTATCCATAAGCCGCTTGTTACCGATAAGAACGTTTCTGCCCTCAACAACAGCCGATATACCACCGCCTGCTGTTTCTGTGTAGCTTTCAGCAGGGGAGAGTTCAATGCCATTTGTCTTGCAGTGGCCTGTAACAGCCTTTGCAAGTGGGTGTGATGAACCGCTTTCTGCCGAGCCACAAAGCTTTTTAAGCTCTGAAACATCAAAATCACCAAACGCTTGCATTGAAATAAGTTCAGGCTTGCCCTCTGTGCAAGTTCCTGTTTTGTCAAGAACAACAGTGTCAATGCTGTGAGCAGTTTCAAGGCTTTCAGCGGATTTTATTAGGATACCGAACTGTGCCGCTTTACCCGTTCCTACCATTATTGCAGTGGGCGTTGCAAGTCCCAATGAGCATGGGCAAGATATAACAAGCACTGATATTGCCATGTTAAGAGCAAATGCGAAGCTATAGCCAAGTAGCAGCCATACTACCAGTGAAATAAGAGCTATCGTTATAACTATAGGCACGAACACAGCGCTTATCTTGTCTGCAAGCCTTGCTACAGGCGCTTTTGAAGCGGAAGCGTCCTCAACCAGTGCGATTATCTGTGAAAGTGTTGAGTCTTTAGCTTGCTTTTCACACCTTACCTTAGCAAAACCGCCAGCCGATACGCTTGCACTCATAACTCTGTCACCCACTGCCTTGTCTACAGGTATGCTCTCGCCTGTGAGTGCAGATTGGTCAACAGTGCAGTTTCCATCAATAAGAACTCCGTCACATGGCACAGACCAGCCAGCTTTGAGCAGGAATACATCTCCCACCATTACGTTCTCCGCAGGAACTTCCATCTCCTCGCTGTCACGGATAACAACTGCCGTCTTAGGCGCAAGGCTCACAAGCTTGTTCACAGCATTAGCCGTCTTGTCTTTTGAGCGAGCCTCAAGATATTTTCCCACAGTGATAAGTGTGAGTATCATGCCGCATGACTCGTAATATAGATTCATCATATACTCATGTGCTGAACCAAGGTCGCCCCTGCCCATAAAGTAAGCCATTCTGTAAGTGCCGTAAACACTGTATATGAATGAAGCCGCCGCACCAAGAGCTATAAGGCTGTCCATGTTAGGGGAGCGGTGGATAAGATTTTTGAAGCCGTTTGAAAAATAGTGAAAGTTTATTGCAATGATAGGCACTGTGAGCAAAAGCTGAGTGAGTGCGTATATCATCATGTTTTTGTGACCTGTGAATATAGGTGGGATAGGTATGTTCGCCATGTGTCCCATGCAAATATAGAACAGCGGTATCAAAAATCCCACCGACCACCATAGGCGTTTCTTCATCTTTTTACTTTCGTCCTGAGCCGCCGCAACAGGTGATGCAGTTTTGTTTTCTTTGTCGCCTATCTCGCTTGCTCCATATCCTGCACTTTCAACAGCATTTATGACCGCCTGAGCGTTCGTTACGCCCTCGTCAAGATCCACCGTCATTTTGTTTGCAAGCAAGTTCACGTTTACGTCCATTACGCCATTTACCTTACTCACAGCCTTTTCCACATGAGCCTGACACGCCGCACAACTCATGCCAGTTACATTGAATTTTAACTTTTTCATAGATATTTGCCTTTCTATTTAAGCTTTTTCATAAGCTCTAATACTTCATCGACAACTTCAATGTTGCCGCTTTGTATCTCCTCTGTCATACAGGTCTTCATATGTTCCTGCAAAATAAGATAGCCGAAGCTTTGCATTGCACTTTCAACCGCTGCAACCTGAATGAGTATATCTCCGCAGTAGCGGTTATCGTCAAGCATTTTGATAATGCCGTTTATTTGTCCCGAAACTCTGCTTAGCCTATTCTTTAGCTGTTTTATTTCCTTATCATCACGGGGAGTGTGCTTGTGCCTGCAAGTATCACAGCAGCCGCATGACAGTTCTTTATCATTTCTGTTGTCCATGTTTTTTTGCCTCCTTACTATATCAAATACCCTTATGGGGTATCTTTTGCTGCATATATATTATATACCCCTTATGGGTATTTGTCAACCATTTTTTTTATTTTTTTGCATAAAGCAAAAAAATATCCGCCCTCCCAAAAGGAAAGCGGATATCAATTATTCAGTTAGTAGCCGTAATACCCAGTGTCATAGCTGTAGTTGTAAGCATTTTCTTCCTGATACTGCTTGATAGCTTCGTCTATGTTTTTACAACTGCCGTAAACTATATATTGAATGAACGCAGAGTTTGCGGCAAAGTCCGGATTAAGCACGTCCATGCTATAGATGACTTCGTTTGTGAAATAGCCGTCAGCAGGTATTCTAAGCTGCTGGATATCATATTTCATATAGTCAAAAGCATTGAGGAGCAGATTTGCGATCTCACCATCAGTAAGGTCTGTGTTTATCTCAGGAAGGACTTTGTTCAGAAGCTTGTCAAGCTGAACAAGATTGAGCTTCTTGGATTCGGTTATGATCTCTGAGATAACACGTCTTTGACGTTCGGTACGCTCATAGTCGGAATTTCCTACATATCTAAGCCTTGCAAACGCAAGTGCCTGATTTCCGTTAAGATGAAGCTTTACCTTATCCTCATCATTCTTGCCTGCAAATATGTCGTCGCTTATATAGTCAGTGCCTTTCTTATTTTTAAGGTATTTGTTCTGTTCAGCCATCGGCTTCTTCATGCCCTCGGCTTCAGCCTTTGACACTTCCATGTCGATACCACCTACAGTCTCAACTATATCTATAAACGAGTAGAAATTCACTCTTGCGTATCTGTCTATCTGGATACCGAAATAATCCTCAATACACTGTTCAAGATACTCACAGCCACCGTGCCAGTAAGCGCTGTTGAGCCTGTTGCCCTCGTCAAACTGCGCCATGTAAATGTACATATCACGCATAAGGGAGGTCATTGTAATAGTCTTGTTCTTGGTGTTTATGGAAATTATCATCATAACATCGGTATTTCCACGGCTCTCCTCTTCTGTATCACGAATATCCTCGCCAATAAGCAGAATGTTCGTTACGTCCTCGCTGGATATCTTGGAGGACTGCTTTTGTAGCTGAGCCTTAAGCTCGTCCTCTTTTTCCTTTGCGTCAAATGTATCCGCCTCACTTGTAAGCTCGCTGGAATTTATAGGCGCTCTGCCTGAATTTATCTTGGTGTCTTTTGTTCTGTCAAGCATTCCTGTGTAGTGGAAAAACAAACCTACGATAATGGCAATTATAATAATGAATACTACAAATATTATTCCAAGAGCAATACCCGTCTTTTTCTTCTTGCTCCAGCCTTTTTTCTTTTTTGGCGTCTTATCCTGCTTTGGATCAGACTCATGTATCGGATCAGCTTTCTGCTGTTCTTTTGAGGGGATAGGTATGACCCCCGTAGGTCCGTTTGAGTTTGAAGCATCAAGTATCTTTCTATTTTCTATTGCATTGGATATTAGCGACTGTAAATCCTTATCTCCCTGAGTGTTGTAGGTGTTCTTGTTGTCGTTGTCCATAAAATAAACCTCGTTTCCGATTAAAGTCAGCAAGCCGGAAGTCTATAGCTCGTTTAAGCATAATACAATAATAGTATATACTATTTCACCTCAAAATACAACATAAATTTCGTACGAATTTGACTTTAAAATTACCTCTATTTTTATAAAATCAAATAAAACCGCTTTAATTTGCAACAATTTTACAAGAGATTATTGAAGCTATTTGATAATTTATAAAAAATTCAGAGAAAAATAGAAAAAACACTTGCCTTTTGTATAAAAATTTGTTATGATATTAGTAAGAGCGAAAAGGTGAGTTGTGTCCACATGATCTCACCTGATTTTTTTGTGTTTTATTTTTGATATATGGAGGAGAAATGATATGCCTACAAAATATGTCTTTGTAACAGGCGGTGTAGTATCAGGTCTTGGAAAGGGCATAACCGCTGCGTCACTGGGAAGATTGTTAAAAGCAAGGGGCTACAGCGTTACCATTCAGAAATTTGACCCGTATATAAATGTCGATCCAGGCACAATGTCACCTTATCAGCATGGTGAGGTTTTCGTAACTGACGATGGTGCGGAAACTGACCTTGATCTTGGTCACTATGAGAGATTTATCGACGAAAATCTTTCTATCAATTCAAATGTTACCACAGGTAAGATATACTGGACAGTTCTTAATAAGGAGAGAAGAGGAGATTATCTTGGCGGCACAGTTCAGGTTGTTCCTCATATCACCAACGAGATAAAGGATCGTCTTTACAGAGTAGGCAAATCAACTGACACAGATATAGTTATCACAGAGATCGGCGGAACAGTTGGCGATATCGAGTCCACACCATTCCTCGAGGCTATCAGACAGGCTTCTATTGAGCTTGGAAGAGAAAATTCTGTATTTATACATGTGTGTCTGCTGCCTTATATCTCAGGCTCAAAGGAGCTTAAATCAAAGCCTACACAGCATTCCGTAAAGGAACTGCTTTCTATCGGTATCCAGCCTAATATCCTTGTTCTTCGTTCTGAAATGGAGATACCTGAGGATATGAAGCAGAAGATAGGTCTTTTCTGCAACGTAAGAGCAGAGGACGTTATACAGAATCTTACAGCACCATCACTTTATGAAGTGCCTCTCTGGCTTGAAAAAGAGGGCCTTGCAGATGTTGTTTGTCATCATCTTAAGCTTGAGTGCAGACAGCCAGACCTTAAAGAGTGGCAGGAAATGATAGGCAGAGTTCATAGCTGTAACAAGAAAGTAACTATCGGTCTTGTTGGCAAGTATGTTGAGCTTGAGGACGCTTATCTTTCCGTAGCAGAAGCTCTCCGTCACGGCGGTTTTGAGAACAGCGCAGAAGTTGATATCAAGTGGATACAGTCTGAAAATCTCAATGAGAACACTGTAGCTGAAATGCTCCACGGCTGCGACGGCATAATCGTACCGGGCGGTTTTGGTGACAGAGGAATCGAGGGCATGATCGAAGCTATCAAATATGCAAGAGAACATAAGATACCAATGTTCGGTATCTGCCTTGGTATGCAGATGTCTGTTGTTGAGTTCGCAAGACACGTTGCAGGACTGGAAGGGGCAAATTCTTCCGAGTTTGGCGACACTCCATATCCTGTTATAGATATCATGGATTCACAGAAGGATATCACAGAAAAGGGCGGCACGATGCGACTTGGCCTTTATCCATGCAAGCTTGAAGACAATTCAAGATGTGCTGAGATCTATTCAGCACCACAGAATCTTATCCGTGAGCGTCATCGTCACCGTTGGGAGTTCAATAATGAATACAGAAAGCTTCTTGAAGATAAGGGTCTTATGCTTGCAGGCCTTTCACCTGACGAAAAGCTTGTTGAGATAGTAGAGCTTCCAAAGAATGTACACCCATGGTTCGTTGGTGTTCAGTTCCACCCAGAGTTCAAGTCAAGACCAAACAGAGCGCACCCTCTGTTCAGAGATTTTATCAGAGCTTCTATCGAGTATTCTGAGTTTGGCGAGAAAATATAATAACATATAGTTTTTATCAAGGACAGATGATTTTTTCATCTGTTCTTTTTTTGTGCAAAAATGCAAAACGTGCAGGAAAAATGGCGTAAATATGTATGATTTGAATAAAAGTCATTGACCTTTTATGTGATGTATGATATAATCGTATTAAGTGGAATAAAAGCTGACAGGTGGTGAGGGTTTGTTAAAAGATCTTGAGAAACCAATAGAGTATCTAAAAGGCGTTGGGGAAAAGCGTGCCGAATGTTATGAGAAATTAGGCGTAAAGACAGTATATGACCTGCTTTGTCATTATCCGAGAAGCTATATCGACTATACCTCGCCTGTCCCCATAGCCGACGCACCAATTAACGAGCCTTGCATAGTAAAGGGCAGAGTAGTTAAAAAGCTCCCTGAAGCCCGTATCAGAAAGGGTCTGTCAGTGTACAAAGTCATTTTTACCGATGACGTCACCGACCTTGTAATAGTTATCTATAACAGCGAGTATATGTATAAACAGCTTGAAGTGGATAAAGAGTATTACCTCTGCGGCAGGATAACAGGAAACCTTGTGCGAAAAGAGATAAATTCTCCTGTGATACTTTCTGCCGATACGGAAGATAAAGTCCAGCCTGTCTATCACCTCACAGAGGGTCTTAGTCAGCAAATGCTCAGAAAAACAGTAAGGCTCGCCCTGAATGTTTTTAATAAGAATATCTATGAGCCGCTGCCAAAAAGCATAATGCAAAGGTATAATTTCTGTTCTCTTGAATATGCTTTGGAGAATATACATTTTCCAAAAGATATGCACACCTGCGAGCTTGCGAAAAATCGCCTTGTCTTTGACGAGCTTCTTGTTTTGCAGCTTGGTATGCAGCTTATGAAAAGCCGAAGCCGTGAAAAAAGCGGCTTTGTGCTGAAAACGCAGGATATGGACAGCTTTTATAACGCTCTGCCTTTTATCCTTACAAACAGCCAGCAAACCGCCATAGAGGATTGTATCAGAGATATGCAGAAAGAGCAGCCTATGAACAGACTCGTTCAGGGCGACGTTGGCTCGGGCAAGACCGCAGTTGCGGCAGGAGCGGCATATTTTGTGTATGAAAATGGCTGCCAGAGCGCACTTATGGCGCCTACTGAGATACTTGCAGAACAGCATTACGAGACACTCAAAGGCTTCCTTGAACCGCTTGGCGTAAAGGTGGCACTGCTCACAGGCTCTATGACCGCAAAACAGAAAAAGCTTGTGAAAGAGGGGCTTGAAAACGGTGAATACGCCGTTGCAGTGGGAACACACGCTCTTGTTCAGCAGACAACGAAGTTCAAAAAGCTTGCCCTTGTCATAACAGACGAGCAGCACCGCTTTGGCGTTGAACAGCGTGCGGCACTTGCTTCAAAGGGTGAAAATCCCCATAAGCTTGTTATGTCAGCCACGCCTATCCCTAGAACTCTTGCCCTTATGATATACGGCGACCTTGATATTTCTGTACTGAAAGAGCTTCCTAAGGGCAGACAGCCCGTTGAAACTTATGCCGTTACAGGAAAGCTTCGCGAGCGTGCTTTTAACTATGTGAAAAAATATCTTGACGAGGGCAGACAGGGTTATATAGTCTGTCCAATGATAGAGGAAAGTGATATGGACTTGCAGGACGTTAAGACCTATGCTAAAAAGCTTTCTCAGGGCACGTTTAAAGATTACACTGTGGGACTTCTTCATGGCAGAATGAGCGGTGCTCAGAAAGAACAGGTCATGAACGACTTCAAGGAGCATAAAATAGACCTGCTCGTTTCCACGACAGTTGTGGAGGTAGGAGTTGACGTGCCTAATGCGGCAATAATGGTAATAGAAAATGCTGACAGATTTGGCCTTTCCCAGCTTCACCAGCTTCGTGGTCGTGTGGGAAGAGGTAAATATAAATCAAGTTGTATCCTCATTACAGACAACGTGAATGAGGAAAGCGTGAAAAGGCTTAAAATTTTGGGCAAGACTAACGACGGCTTTAAGATATCTGAGGAAGATCTTAAACTCAGAGGTCCCGGTGACTTTTTTGGAAGCAGACAGCATGGCCTTCCTGCATTGAAGATAGCGGATATGTCACAGGATATGGATATACTAAGAAAAGCACAGGAAGCCGCACAGCTTATCAGAAACGCAGACCCTAAACTTGAGCGTACAGAAAATATATATCTAAGAGAGCTTGTGGATAAACTCTTTGATAAAACTATGTCAGATAATTGAAAGATGTAAAGTTTGAAAACTTTATCGTGCAAGATGAGATGTAAAGCATAAAGACTTTATAAAGTAAAAGAATAAAACGGAGGTAGTTATGGAGGCAATAAAATTTTTAAAGTACATTCTGTCGAGAATTGGGATAATGATCGTTCTTACGCTGTTTTCAGCCTTTGCAGGCATTGTGCTGATACCGGCTCTGGTTACGGTATTTCCGTCAAGCACATCTGCTTTCAAAAGCTTTATGACAAATAGTAATGTAGACTCATTTATAGGCTTTGCGGTCATGCTTATATTTTTCTTAAGACTTTTTTATGACGACGGAAAACGCCATGCCGCATATGAAAATTGGAGCTGGGTCAATATTACAATAGTGTATCTTCTTATGCTTCTAGTGTATTTTATTCCTGCAATATTCAGGGATTCATTCAGTCAGGAGGGCAAGGGAGATATCTTCTATAAGGTGCTTTATTATCCGTGTATATGGCTGAATGAAGGCGTGAGCATGAACTACCTTGTAAGCGTGATCCTCGGCATAGGACTTCTTCTTGCAGCGTCCTATTGTTTCTATCTGATAGCCTATAAAGT
>OHNQ01000640.1_pt1 | contig 18822 bp, 18 predicted proteins | sample 1569621 | NCBI WGS metagenome assembly OHNQ01 (sample SAMEA3879516, study PRJEB24766) | human gut metagenome | biome: human-associated habitat; feature: feces | place: USA | collected 1985/1987
TGCAACTAAGCATTTGCCGAGTTGCATCTCGCCGATTGCTTAGTTGCATCTCGGCTGACGATCATATAAAGTATTGAATTCCAGGTGATTGATAAGAGGGTTTTTGAAGCCCTCTTTTTTTAGCTAATTCCAAAGTTTAAAGCTCTAAAGAAGGTAGTTTAGGACTTCAATTATATATTATATATCTTATCATTAAAGTAATAAAGAAATATCTAAATCGTAAAGATTAAAATATTCGCACACTCAACTATATTCTATAATAGGTGTTATGTTAAGTAGCATATTGTCAATTATTTGTGGTGCCTACAATTTCAGGCAATTAAAAGGAGATGAACGACCACACATTCTTAGTGAGTAACCCAAGAGAAATAAAAGGAATGCTCTTAGATGTGTGTTGTTATGATTATTTCTCTATAAGTCGCTTCATAGACTTATAGCTCATTAGTGCGATTGAAAGGAAGTAGATGATCTCGATAGTAAAACACATTGCCACTGTGCCATTAAGCAAGTAGACAACTGTAGCGCCATAAATCAGATAGAAAGATGCATTGAGCATCTCTATCTGGAATACCCTACGCGTATTACCACTTGAGCTAACCGCATTGAAAAACATATTACCAGCTGATGCTATTAAAGCAGCTGTGGCAAGCACCCTCAGGGTTGGTACAGAGGATTGGATTAAGTCAGCATTATCTGTAAAAATACGCAATGGTATCTCAGGGAAAAGCTGGACGAATGTAAAGAAGATCAACATGGTGCCAAATGAAAGCTTTATAGCTCTCAATAAATAGCTCCATAGCTCATCTATCATACCAGCACCAACAATATGACCGACGGTAGTGCGAACTGCTGTGCCATACGAATTGAGTGGTATAAAGAAAAGCACGTACAGCTGTCTTGTGATAGATGCCACTGCCAGCTGACGCTCTCCCAAACTTTCAATCATAAAGAAGAATATTGCCCATGCGGCTTGGCTCACAAAGGCCTGTAGCATAAGGTAATAGCTAAGCCCAAATAGTTGCTTTGAGAGGCCTTTGTCCCATACCATCAGATTTGCCTTATTAAGGCCAAAGAAGTTTCCATCTAGTCTCCACAATGTATACAAGAAATAAAAGACAAGCGAAGAAAATTCCGCTATCACACTTGCTAGAGCAGCACCTTTAACCCCCATTTCTGGGAGGCCAAAATTGCCAAAAATAAGACCGTAATCAAGGGTAATATTGACTATGGACATTACCACTGAATTAAGGGTCAATACCTTAGTACGTGATATGCCAACGAAAAAAGAACGAAAGGTAGAGGCAAGAAAGGCAAATGGAAAGCCAAAGCTACGATAAGTCCAATAGTCTACTGCACTATTAGCCACATTCTCGCTACTTAGTAGCGAGTTGAAGAGCTTTGGACCGAGTGTGAAGCCTAGTGCCATGACAAGTAATGCGGCAAGTAATAATAGTCTGATACTCTGACCTAAAACCCTTCCTATCTGATCAAACGACTTTGCCCCATAGCGGTGGCTAATCATTATCTGAGTGCCACTTGCTAGCCCCCACCCTACAGTATATATGCTAAAGTAAACAAGGCTTCCCATAGCAGTTCCACCAAGCTCTACTTCACCAACCCTAGATACGAATGCAGTGTCAATCACTCCAATCAGATTTTGGGCAATTAGTGAAATAAAGACTGGCCAAGATAGCCTAAGAATCTCTTTCGTTGATAGGTCTATTTTCCCTTCTATCATATTACTTTAGCAAAAAGAGGGGCTAAATACCAATAATATGGTATTCTGCCCTACTCTTCTCCTCATTTATAAAGCTACAAACTTATTCCAAGCTATCAAGTCTCGTTTGAATAGTCTGAAGCTTTGTAATTGCATCTTGCTCTTTTTTGCGTTCCATGGCAACAACAGCCTCTGGAGCCTTATCGACAAACTTAGGGTTATTAAGCTTGCTCTGTACACCTTTGAGGAACTTTTGCAGGTGCTCCTGGTCTGCCTTCAGCTTTTCGATTTCTGCTGCTACATCGACAAGTCCTGCTACAGGTATCCCAAAGAGAGATGTTTCAATCTGGAATGTAACCATTTCTGCGTCTTCACGTGGCTGTTGGTGTTGGTAGCTAGTAATGTTAGCAAGTTTGGTAATAACCGCCTTTGAAACGTCGGAAAGATTAGCCTCTGTATGTAGCTCTAACTCTTCCTTTGGAGATAGATTTTTCTTGGCTCTCAAGTTACGTATTTGTGTAATTATAGAGCGATCTCTCTCCATCTGTGTTATAACCTTCTCATCGAAGGACTGTAACTCTCTTACCTGGCTTACCATAATGCTCTCTCCCTCCTGTCGCTCAGCTATCGCTTGCCATAGCTCCTCAGTGATAAATGGCATGAATGGATGTAGCAGCTTCAGAAGTTCTTCGAAAAAACGATTCGTTGCCATAATGGTAGCTCTATCTATTGGAGCGCCATAAGGGGGCTTAATCAGCTCAAGATAAGTCCCGGAGAAGTCGTCACGAATTAGCTTATACATCAATAAAGCAGCATCATTGATACGATACTTCTTAAAGTGATCAACAAGAATAGTCTCTTCTTTCCTAAGAAGTTGTTCGAACCAATCAATAGCAGCTTTCTGAGCCTCCTCTTGAGCGATAGTGTCACTTATTTCCCAGCCTTGGATTAGACGGAAGGAGTTCCATAGCTTATTACTGAAGTTACGTCCTTGCTCCACCAATCCTTCATCAAATAATATATCGTTACCAGCCGAAGCAGCCGTCATAAGTCCCATACGTACTCCATCGGCCCCATACTTATCAATTAGCTCTAGTGGGTCAGGACTATTCCCAAGAGACTTGCTCATTTTACGCCTCAAGTTATCCCGCACTATCCCAGTAAGGAAAACATTCTTAAATGGCTTTTCTCCCCTATACTCATAGCCAGCAATAATCATCCTAGCAACCCAGAAGAATAGGATATCAGGACCTGTTACGAGGTCAGAAGTTGGATAGTAATAATCCAACTCTGCATTATGCTTCTCCAGAGGGTCACCAAAGAGGGAAATAGGCCACAGCCAAGATGAGAACCAAGTGTCAAGTGTATCGGGGTCTTGAGTCAAATCCTTCATTTCAAGGCTTCGATCTCCAGTCTGTTTTCTTGCTTCTTCCAATGCTATTTCGGGAGTTTCTCCTACCACTATTGTGCCATCAGCAAGGAAATAAGCGGGGATCCTATGCCCCCAATAAAGCTGACGAGAGATGTTCCAGTCCCTTACATTTTCCATCCAAGAGGCATACACTCCCTTGAAGCGGTCTGGTACCAACTGCACGTCATCCTCCATTACAGCGCGATATGCAGGTGCAGCCAATTCCTTCATCTTGAGGAACCATTGCATAGAGAGTTTTGGCTCTATGGGCACATGAGTTCGCTCCGAAAGTCCCACCTTATTGGTGTAGTTCTCTATTTTTTCTACTAATCCAAGGCCCTGCAACTCCTTTATAAAGCTATCACGCACGTCCATACGATCTTCGCCTTCGTACTTGCCACCTAAGTGGTTGAGAGTACCATCGTCATTAAATATATCTAGCTCAGGAAGGTTGTACTTCTGACCTAGCATATAGTCATTGACATCGTGACTAGGAGTCACTTTAAGACATCCCGTACCAAACTCTCTATCTACATATTCATCGTGAATAATGGGGATGGAACGCCCTACCCCTGGCACTATTACCTTCTTGCCCTCAAGCCACTTATAACGCTCGTCCTCTGGGTGAACGCAGACGGCAGTATCTCCAAAAATAGTTTCGGGCCGTGTCGTGGCTACTACAATGTACTTATCTGCCTCACCCTCAACAAAGTAGCGAACATAGTATAGCTTGCTCTCCGTCTCGTGATAAATAATCTCCTCATCAGAAATAGCTGTTTTAGCCTTTGGATCCCAATTAATCATTCGGACACCACGGTAGATAAGTCCCTTGCGATAAAGGTCGCAGAAAACGTTTATCACCGCTTTGCTACGTGTCTCATCCATGGTAAAGGCCAAACGATCCCAATCGCATGAGGTACCGACCTTTTTGAGTTGCTCAATGATAATTCCGCCATGCTCATGGGTCCACTCCCATACATGCTTTAAGAACTCCTCACGAGAGAGGTTACTCTTTTTGATCCCTTTGCTAGCTAGGCGCTCCACAACTTTTGCTTCCGTTGCAATAGAAGCGTGGTCAGTACCAGGTACCCAACAAGCATTGTAGCCAGTCATTCTTGCCCGGCGAATCAATATATCTTGGATCGTATTATTAAGCATATGACCCATGTGCAACACACCTGTGACATTTGGTGGTGGCATCACAATTGTGTAGGGTGGTCGGTTATCTGGCCTAGAGGAGAAGAGCTTGTATCTCATCCAATAGTCGTACCACTTAGATTCTACCTCTGATGGGTCATATTTTGCGCTTAATTCCTTATTCATATGTTTATAGCTATTTGATGTTCAGTTGGACAAAGTTACCTTATTTTTTCCGCACTATTTAGATTCAGACTATTTTGGAGCCGTTTTTCATGCTTGTTCAGAGAAATATAAATCTCTTTCATCTCCTCCAATGCAGCTACATACTTGTAGCTATTGGCAATGGCCACCCTAGCCTCTTGATTTAGATCAAAGCGTACCATTGCTTTTCCTTTTTCATTGCAAAACTCTACACCTAGCCTAGAGTTATCTGGAGCTAGGGCTACAAATTTCCCTAAAGGCATTCCCCTTTTCCCCGCAAAAGTAAGTCGTTCATAATGGCGACCGAGGTTGCTATACCTATAATTCAGCCCCCCATCGCACTGCAGCGTGTCGCTAAGTATATAAGTGTCATTGGCACGGTCAGAGATGCGAATGAAGACTATATTTAACTGCGTAGTACTTGAAGCTGATGCAATTAGCTCAAGAGTGCCATCATTCGCTACATAAGCGTCGATAAAAGGCGACTCTGGTGCCTTTGAGGCTGGGTCGTACCCTCTAAATCGAAGTATGTTTTCATCGGGCATATCTTTAGCCGGAACGAGTCTAAATTGTTGATATAGACTATCGGTATAGGCTTCAAGAAGACTAAGACGTTCTACAGAAGCTAGAGAGTCTCTGCGGCTCAGTTCGAGCCTAACATTCCTAGACTTTTCTAGGGCTTTACGTCGGCTCTCAACCTCATTCGGATATACCACTTTCACACTATCCAGCCACTCTAAAGCACTGTCTAGTGCATCAATATTAATAAGGCTATCCGCCGTAGCAATCATCTGCTCAGCTCCCTTTTTAGTCTTACTTTGGCAGCCCACTATGAGGATTGAGAAAAGTAGGGTGCTACAGATGAGTATTGATATTCTTTTCATACTATCAGTTGGTCAAAAGTTTTCTCGCGATATATGTGATATCGTATTAGCAGTGATCTTTTATAGAGCTTTTGAAAGGCTACTTCTCGGGCCTCACTATCTCCTGAGACTGTTTTTCCCATACGACGATAGGCTCGAAGTGCTTTGACTACTGCTTTAGCATCCCCCCATTTACCTTGCACCATAAAAGTAATCATGGCAACTAGATCCAACAACCACCTCACTGATAGTATCCAAATGCGTTTACTATCTGGGAGATTCTTATAGAGCATCTTTCGGTTGTTACGAAAATTGAGAAATGTTTTACGAGGATCAGCGCTACTTAGCGAAGCACCACCATAGTGATACACAGTACTTTCAGGTACTACATATAGTCGATGCCCTGCAATGTGCCATCGCCAACATAGGTCTATTTCCTCTTGGTGAGCAAAAAACGAAGCATCAAAACCTCCAGCATCAATATAGACTTTCCTGCGAACTAACATTGCTGCCCCACTCGTCCAAAAGACCTCTTTAGGCTCTAAGCCGTATTGCCCGTGATCCTCCTCAAGTGTCTCAAAAATACGTCCTCTACAAAATGGATACCCGAGGTAATCCAAATACCCACCTTCAGCCCCAGAATATTCATAGCTTTGTGGAGCTCTATCCCATCTTATCTTTGGCTGTACTGCCACCACATCCCTATGGGTTTCCATGAAGTGGTAGAGGGGTTCGAGCCAGCCTGGAGATACTCGCACATCATTATTGAGTAGTAGTACATAATTATGTTCCAAGCGAGCTATTGCTTCGTTGTAACCTCTAGCAAAACCATAGTTTTCTCCTAATTCAATTACCTTTACGCCAAGACTTTTAGCATAAGCTACAGAGGCGTCGCTACTACCATTATCTGCTAGTATAATATCAGCAAGATCTAGAGGGGTATGCTGTACTAAATCAGGCAAATACCGCTCCAATAATGGTTGTGCATTCCATGAAAGTACTACTATGGCTATCTCTTTCATGCCATTTCTATATCTTTATGTGGAAAGCGCTCTTTTACTAGCTCTGGAGTCACCTTCCACCGTTTGTGCGACCAAAGCCATAGCTCAGGCTTTCTTCTGATGGTCTTTTCCAGTAGCTGCATAAAGTCTTTTGATAGTTGGTGTTTGGGGAGCTGACTAGCATCTCTTGTCATTTCTACAAGCTTAAGTCGGTATTTCCCAAGTTTCGGACGCTCCACATCTACATACACTACCGCTGCTCCTAGCATCTTTGCAAGACGATCCATACCAGTGACCACTGCTGTATATTGATTAAGAAAGTTAACGAAAAGCTCTGCTCCTTCAATGCCTGGAGCTTGATCAGCCACCATTATATAGGTCTTATTGCTTTTATCGTTTCGCTGGTGAAGGATAATCTTTGCTGCATCCCACTTATCCATCAATTGAGCGCCAAATTTGCTTCTAAGCTTTGATAGAACATAGTGCCAAGCACCTTTCTGTCGCACAAAAGCAACGTTGAATTCAGTCACAGGTAGCAGCAACTGGCATCCCGTATACCACTCCCAATTGCCGTAATGGCCGAGTAAGAAAAAGATGCGCTTATTCTCTTTGTGAAGTTCTTCAATCAGTTCTGGATTTTCAATACTCACGTGGCGCCTAAACCGACGCTCTCCAAATGCAGCTAGCATCACAGTCTCTACTCCCACATTGCATAGGTGATGATAGAAAGCACGCTCAAGTTTTCGGAGCTCAGCTTTACTCTTTTCGGGGAAGGAATTTGCTAGATTGGTTTGTACAACTTTCCTCCGATAGCCAATCACGTATTGAAGTAGATACGAGATGCACCAACTCATACCATAGTGCCACCAACTAGGTAAATATCCGATTAGTCGTAATAGGGAATACAATAGCTTCCCTCGCCAAATTTCCCCTTTACTCAGTTCTTTCATCGTCTATAAATGAGCCACTAACTACACAGTCACCCTCAATTATATCGTGTAACTTCACCTCCACAAGGCGCCCTTCTATATTTGATCGGAAAGGAAGACGCACGCGAACATAGTTACCAGTATATCCATAGAGCCACTGACCATCAGCACCAGATGCGTGATGCTCCACCAATACCCTTCCCTGAGTACCAAGTTGTGATTGAACGAAGGCAACATGTTTTTTATCGCTCAGCTCCAACAATCTTTGGCTTCTTTGGTGCTTGACTTCTGGAGAAACTATCGGCTGGATCTTTAACGCATCAGTATCAGGGCGCTCACTATACGAAAAGACATGTAACTTGCTGACTGGTAATTCGCTGATAAAATTGAGTCCATCCTCAAAATACTCATCCAACTCGCCACGCATTCCTACAATCACATCTACCCCTATGAAAGCATCAGGCATTATCTCCTTAATAAGCATCACCTTGTGCTTGAAAAGCGATCTATTGTACCGGCGACGCATGAGCTTCAACACCTCATCGCTACCACTTTGGAGCGGAATGTGAAAGTGAGGGGCAAACCTCTTAGAGTGTGCTACAAAGCGAATGATTTCATCCGTAATAAGGTTTGGTTCAATGCTGGATATTCTATAGCGATCAATCCCTTCTACTTCGTCTAAAGCGCGTAAAAGGTCAATAAACTGCTCCCCTGTACTACGTCCAAAGTCCCCGACATTTACACCTACAAGAACTATTTCACGGCCTCCACTGCGTGCTACTCCTCGAGCCAATTCTACTAGTTCCTCTATCGTCCCATTCCGGCTTTTTCCACGAGCTTTAGGAATAGTACAATAGCTACATCTATAATCGCAACCATCCTGTACCTTTAAGAAGTGACGGGTGCGGCCTTCACTTGATATAGAGGCCTCAAATGAATCGACCTCCTCAATAGGGGTATGTACTAAGTGACCATCTACTCCCCTACTCTCAAGCCCTTCAATATATTCTAGTAAACGCCCTTTATCTCGAGCACCTATAATCAAATCGACTCCCTCCAGACTTAAAAATGCCTCAGGGTTAAGCTGAGCATAGCAACCAGTTACTACTATACGTGCACCTGGATGCTCTCTATGAAGGCGCCTAACTAGTTGACGCCCTTTCTTTTCAGCAACCTCTGTAACACTGCAAGTATTTACCAAGCATATATCTGCCACCTCTCCTGAGTCAACAACCTTCATGCCTTTTTCAATCAAAGCACAAGACAAGTGACTCGACTCGGAAAAGTTTAGTTTACACCCCAACGTTTCAAATACAAAACGCTTGCCTATGAGGGTTCCTTTATCTCCTATATTATCTATCATCATACGTAATGCAAAGATAACACTTTTTGGCTATAGATGAGGTCGATCAAAGGAAGTAGAAAAGAGTGTAAAGGACCATGGAGACAACCATCATAAATATAAACATCAGTAGATAGGTAGTGTCATCAAAAACCATTTTGCCTTTCTGTCTTAATCCCATCATGTGTAGAGGCATCATAAAAGGTATGTATAATGCCATGTTCTGCAAGAAATAACTCTCAAAGAAGAAATGATTGGCAATGTGTAGCGAAAGTGCTAAAAGCAAGTAGCTACAAGTGTAGCCATAAACTCGTTTAGTAGTTTTCTTATCCATGATGAGTTGATTCTATTTCGTTATATCCGATCTGAAAGTAATCTCTATTAAAGTCTTTGCTTCGAAGTATTTGGCTATCCATAAGCACCACATCAATATCCAGAGCTACATCACCAGAGGGCTCTTTCTTCCTCCCAAATTGAGATTCAATTTGCTTTGTTTTTGCAATCATCTCATCTAGTGTAAGGGAGCTTTCCACTCGTAGCACACTATTTAGGTACTTTCTTGACGAGTACTCTGATACATCATCGGTGATGTAAAAGCTAGAGAACTGACTGCTTGGAAATTCAGCTGCGAGATAATTCTTTATCTTTTCTTCCGAATCCAAATAGGTGGTGCCTACCGAGAGCGTGTAGACATACTCAAAGGGCTTACCTAGCCCAACCATCTTCCGAGACATAAGGATTTGGCACCCACCTCTCGCCAATAAGTACATAACGAAGGCTGCCCAAAGATTATGATTCACATCTGTAAATGGCAGGGTAAAATAGAGAGCAAAAAATACCGCAACAGCGAACAACATACTTAGTAGCATTTCGCGAGTTGCAGTAATCCCTACAAATACACCATCGTATAAGAAGGCGAGGAAACCCAAAACAGGCAATAGGTAGACCCAAATCAAATAGTTGTGAGCAATATTGATCACCTCTTCCTTATCAGTTAAAAAGGCAAGAAAAGGCTCCGAAATAATGAAATACAGCAAGCTAGTTATTAATGCAAATGTAGCGCCCCATACTATCAGCAATTTAACCGACTTTGTAAGCAAGTGCCTATTTTTCATCCCATAATAGTGTCCCACAATTGCTTCACCTGCAAATGCAAAGCCATCAACAAAATTATTGAAGAAGGTAAAGGCCTGGTATAGAAGTGCGTTGGCAGCCAATATCAAAGCCCCTTGGGTAGACCCCGCATAGGTGAAAAAGGCCGAAATCAATGAGATGAGTATAGTACGCAAAAATATGTGGAGATTGGTGCCAAAGTATCTGCGTAGCCCCACCTTTAGCTCTTCTAGCTTTCTCGGTAGCGAGACACGATTTTTCTTAAAATAGAGCAGATAGGCTCCGATCAGCAGTGATGTAGCACCAAGCCATTGTGCCACAAGGGTACCAGTAGCAATACCGGTGATGCCTTTTCCCCCCAATATCACCAAGCAGGCACTAATGGCGATATTAGTGACATTGGTCATAATACTAACCGCCATCGGATACCAGGTGTTCTGCATGCCAATAAGCCAACCATTGAGGGCTAATGTGCATAATACGGCTGGTGCTCCCCATACAACTATATCATAATAGATCGTGGCGTATGAAATAAGCCCACCCTCTGGCTTAAGAATCAATAAAGTGAGATTTAATATCGGCTGCTGCAATAGCAAGATAAATACCCCACCCATTAAAGCAATCAACAGCGATTGGGTGAGGTTCCGACCCATAGCAAGGTGATTGCCAGCTCCATGAGACTGTGCGGTCAAGCCTGTAGTACCCATTCTGAGGAACGAAAAATTCCAATAAATGAGATTGAACATAGTGGTAGCTATGGCTATGGCACCTATGGCATAGGCATCTTCCAAGTGTCCTGAGAGCGTGAGATCCACAATCCCTAGAAGAGGTACTGTGAGATTGCTCAGTATATTAGGCAGAGCGAGTTTAAGTATTCGCCTATTTATCGCACTGGTTTCAGACATTTGAGCTTACCTGTCTTTTCTTGAGCAATGAGCCATCTCCATAGCTTAGAAAGCGATAATCATTACGCAAAGCAAAGTCATATATCTTGTGCCAATCGCTCCCTATGAATGCAGCTACCAATAATAGCAGAGTGCTATTGGGCTGGTGAAAATTGGTAATCAAATAATCAACCAGCTTATAGGCGTATCCAGGAACAATGATTAATTGGGTCTGCCCAAACAATCGATCAACACCTTTGGCCTCTAGGTAGTTTATCAAGGCTTTTATCGCCTCCTCAGTTGTAGCAGAGGTTGTTGTTTCGTAGGGTATCCATTGAGGTACACTGAGGGGGTCATTTGCCGACTCTATAACCTGAATACCCATATAGTACAAACTCTCTAAAGTGCGAGTGCTGGTCGTGCCTACCGACACTATAGGCCTTTTTTCGAGGAGTGCATTATAAATAGACTGGAGAGATGAGAGCCGTACTTCAATCACCTCAGTATGCATCTCGTGCCCTCCCATTGTAGCACTCTTCACGGGCAAAAAAGTACCTGCACCTACGTGCAGAGTTATTGGGATCTGCTCTACCCCCTTCTCCTTGAGTCTTGAAAGCAGGTCTTCAGTAAAATGAAGGCCAGCCGTAGGTGCTGCCACACTACCCTCTTCACGAGCATAGACCGTTTGGTAATCCCTCAGGTCACTCTCCTCAGTATCTCTATTAAGGTACGGTGGAATAGGTAACTCCCCCAAGTGCTCAAGGAGCTCTCCGAAGGTCATCTCATTGGACCATTCAAATCGAATTAAAGAGCCACTGCTGCAATGACCGTCCACTCTACTTACCCTTAATAGGGTACCATCTGCAAGAGGCTGGTACAGGTACTCTTCCTTCCATTTACGTGACTGCCCCACCAGGCAATGCCAGATGACCTCATGTTTTGTGCTTAGTGACAACTCATAGAGCGATGGAGAGTACGGCTCAAGGCAAAAGACCTCTATCCAAGCACCAGTTTGACGGAAAAAAGTCAATCGAGCTCTAATAACCTTGGTGGTATTCATCACCAATACCGAATTGCTAGGCAATAGACTTGGCATGTCGGTGAAGTCATAACTCTCTATATTCCCCTCGGCATAATAGAGCATCTTGGCATGGTCTCTCTCCTCCAATGGATACTTTGCAATCCTTTCTGGTGGGAGGTTGTACGTATAATCTTCAATTCGTATCTCTTGCGGATTCATCATTTCCATATTTTATTTACAAAGCTAATTAAAAGCTTTGACTACTTAGGATATTAAAGCCTCAAAATAGCAAAGAGGTACTGATCTAGTCAATACCTCTTCTTCCTTTAATATACAAAAGTAAGCCTTATGAGCGAGCTTGCTCTACGATGGCCTTGAAAGCTTCAGGGTGATTCATTGCTAGGTCAGCTAGAACCTTGCGATTGATATCTATACCCTTAGCCTTAAGCATACCCATAAACTTAGAGTAAGATAGACCTTCCTCTCTAGCAGCTGCATTGATACGCTGGATCCATAGTGAGCGGAAATTACGCTTCTTGGTCTTGCGGTCACGATAGGCATACTGAAGGCCTTTCTCCCATGTGTTCTTGGCTACAGTCCATACATTCTTACGTGCACCATAGTAGCCACGGGTTTGCTTTAAAATCTTTTTCCTCTTCGCTCTTGAAGCGACGTGATTTACTGATCTTGGCATTGTTCTAAAAATCTTTGAGCGTGAGCGGCATCACCTACATTGGTAAGGCTCTTGTAAAGGGCAATCACACTCTGTTAAAAAATCTCTTTTCTCTGCTTAAAAACTTACTCAACCTATACCGAGAAGCTTCTTCACACCACGGACATCAGACTTGTGTACAAGTCCAGCGTTAGTGAGGTTACGCTTCTGCTTCTTGGTTTTGTGAGCCAAAATATGGCTCTTGTAAGCATGCTTGCGCTTGATTTTACCTGATCCGGTGAGAGAAAATCTCTTCTTAGCACCGGGATTAGTCTTCATCTTAGGCATTCCAGTCAATTATTAATTAGTTATCAAATAAGTCTACCTTCAGTAATAAGAAGTTTTATAATCCCTCTCAGCACTTCCGATAGAAGTTGTTACTTTTTCTTGCTAGCTCCCTTAAGAGGTGAAAACATCATAATCATCCTTTTCCCCTCAAGTTTAGGCATCTGATCCACCTTGCCATACTCCTCAAGGTCTTGAGCGAATCTTAGGAGAAGCAATTCTCCTTGATCCTTAAAGACAATAGAGCGACCTCTAAAGAATACATAGGCTTTCACCTTATTACCCTCTTCAAGGAATCCCTTTGCATGACGTAGCTTAAATTCGTAATCGTGATCATCGGTCTGAGGACCAAATCGCACCTCTTTTACTACAATCTTCGTCTGCTTAGCTTTCTGCTCCTTAGCTTTCTTCCTCTTCTGATATAGATACTTTTGGTAGTCAAGTATCTTACAAACTGGTGGTTCAGCATTAGGCGAGATCTCTACCAAATCCAGCTCTTGCTCATCCGCAATTCTACGAGCCTCTTGTATGGAGTAGATTCCCTGCTCAACATTGTCACCAACAAGCCTTACTTCACGAGCTCTAATCTGCTCATTGATCTTCTCTTGTGGCTCATCGGCCTTATTATATGGGCCCCTCGGATTTCGTCTATTAATATTCCCCATTCAGTTTGTGTTTCAATCAGTCGTTTATTTATGCTAGTTTGTTTATTGTTATTACTTACTTTTCCTCTGTAGCTTGTTGCTCATAGCGCCAAGCATTCATCTGTGCGTCAACTTCCTTCAACACACGGTTAGCAAAGATACCAATTTTTTCGGAACCTTGATCACCTTGTCCCTGAATTCTCACAGATACAGTACCCTCCTCGGCCTCTTTTTCGCCTACGATCAGGAGGTAAGGGATGCGTTTTAGCTCATTATCACGTATTTTTCTGCCTATTTTCTCGGCTCTATCGTCTACTAAAGCTCGAATGTCATGCAGTGCTAGCTCTCTTAGTACCTTGAACGCATAATCATTAAAGCGCTCTGAGATAGGAAGGATAGCCACCTGATCTGGAGCCAACCACAATGGAAATTTACCACCTGTGTGCTCAATCAAAACAGCTACAAAACGCTCCATAGAGCCAAAGGGTGCTCTGTGAATCATTACCGGACGGTGCTTTTGATTATCCTCGCCAGTGTACTCAAGTTCAAAACGTTCAGGTAGATTGTAATCTACTTGAATGGTACCTAGCTGCCAGCGACGACCAAGCGCATCCTTTACCATAAAGTCGAGCTTAGGACCATAAAAGGCAGCCTCTCCATACTCTATATGTGTCTTTAGGCCCGTCTCATTACAAGCTTCAATAATCGCCTGCTCAGCCTTATCCCAATTCTCATCCGAACCAATATACTTCTCCTTGTTATTAGGATCTCTCAGCGAGATTTGAGCTTCAAACTGACTGAAGTCAAGAGCTTTAAAGATGATAAAGATAATATCCATCACCTTGATAAACTCCTCCTTTATCTGATCTGGACGGCAGAAAAGGTGGGCATCATCCTGAGTAAATCCACGAACGCGAGTGAGACCATGAAGCTCCCCACTCTGCTCATATCTATATACCGTTCCAAACTCTGCCAAGCGTACAGGGAGATCGCGGTACGACCTTGGTTTGGTCTTATATATCTCACAGTGATGAGGGCAGTTCATCGGCTTGAGCATAAATAGCTCACCCTCCTGTGGCGTCTCAATAGGCCGGAAGGCATCATCCTTGTACTTAGCATAGTGCCCAGAGGTTTTATATAGGTTGATATTCCCGATATGTGGTGTCATCACCTGCTCATAACCATATTGCTTTTGGATTTTTCTTAAAAACTCCTCTAGCTGAAGTCTTAGCTGTGTACCACGAGGTAGCCATAGGGGCAACCCTGCACCTACATTTTGAGAAAAGGCAAATAGCTCAAGGTCTTTGCCTATCTTTCGGTGGTCACGCTCCTTAGCCTGCTCCAAAAGAGCTAGATACTCGTCCAGCATCTTCTTCTTAGGGAAGGTAATGCCATAGATCCTAGTCAGCTGTGGGCGCTTCACATCACCTCTCCAGTAAGCACCAGCTACGGTGAGGAGTTTGATGGCTTTAATACTAGAGGTATTGGGGAGGTGAGGGCCTCTACAAAGGTCGGTAAAGCCACCCTGAGTGTAGGTGGTAATGGTACCATCCTCCAAGTCTGTGATCAGCTCCACCTTGTATTGGTCGCCTTTCTTATTCCAGTAATCAAGTGCCTCTTGCTTGGAAATATGCTTCCTCACAAGCGTTTCTTTCCTAGATACCAGCTCCCGCATTTTCGCCTCAATGGCAGGAAGGTCCGACTCTTTTATCTGTACGCCCTCACCGGGGTCTACGTCGTAGTAAAAGCCATTTTCAATGGCGGGTCCTATACCAAACTTAATCCCAGGATAAAGCTCCTGAAGGGCCTCTGCCATCAAGTGCGCACTGGTATGCCAAAAGGCATGCTTACCTTCGTCATCCTCCCACTTATGTAGCCGGAGCGAAGCATCTGTCTCAATAGGACGAGTGAGATCCACGATTTTATCGTTAACCGTCGCAGCTAGCACCTCCCGAGCCAACCTAGGACTAATATCCTCAGCCACCTGTAGCGCAGTCACCCCACGCTCATACTCCTTTTTCGAACCATCAGGCAGAGTTATTGTAATCATATCCTTACTCATTATAATATCTGTATTACGGTATCTCCTAATCTTTAATCACACAAAGATAGTATAAATATCGCAATCTCATCATCGATAAGCGAATGTAAATTGGCTTATTGGACAATTCATGATGTCTGAAGGTAAGAAATAAGGCCATTAGAGGGAGAGGGTAACCACCCGCAAGACTAGAATCGAGCATGAAAGCATCGATCCTTCATACTCGATTCTAGACAGCAAGAGATCGCTTGCCCTAAATATCAAACTGCATCAGATGGCTTTCTCCCGAATAGCTTTTCGATCTCATCGGCAGACATAGAGCAAAGACGTTGGTAGGTCTCCCAAATCTCTTTGTATTTCGCTGAGAGATGTGGAACCGACAAATGCCTACCACTCATACCTATTTCATCAAGTTGTTGCTTGAGATCCTCTACAATGGTTTGATGTAGAATAGTAGCATCTTGAATGACATGAGGTTCTACCACTTTTCTATCAACAATACCAGCACTAATGAAGATCTCTTCCGCAACTTGGTGAATATTGGTCTCTTCCATATATGGATTAGATGGTTGTAAGTAAACAGAAAGGAAGAAGTCCTTATTTCCCTTTGACACACAGCTAAGATCTCGAGCTACTCCAGAGAAGTATCGTACCATGTTTTCTAGAGTCACGATATTGGCCTTCTTAGCTTCGTCTTCAAGCCAAGATTTAAGACTAAAGTCACAAGTTAGATCATTAAAATGATTGAATAGTAAAAAGAGCGAGTTAAGTCTTGAGAACTCAAGACCACCCTTCTCATTCGTCTTTAGCTTGGCATTCATTTTCTCAATCCAATGGAAGGTCGACGGTATGTTAACCGAGTCTGCGATAGTGGGTAAGATGACACAGTCCATTTTCGTCAGATAAGTGAGGGCTTCCTCATTGTCTAGAGAGTCCTTAAAGTCATAGATATAGACATCACATTCAGGATAGACTTTCTCTATAGCTTCAGGCATCATCTCCTTTTCAAATCCTATTTGCATATTGATAATAGGGGGTGCAACTCTCTTGCTAATATCCAATCCGTGAGCTCCAAATATTTCTTTTGCTAGCTCTTTATTCTTTTCAATAAAATCCTCTTCCCACTGCTTTTGGGCTGAGATAGGATGTTGATAAAAGTCACAATCAACAAAACACACCTTCTTGCCGTAGGTTTCACGAAGAATAGTACCGAGTACTACGGATAATGTGGTTTTACCAGTGCCACCCCTGGACCCAGCTAGGGCAATTCTTTTCTTTTCCATAATAAAACACTTTTGTAATTACTAATAACATTTCAAGGCATAACAATCTAAGTAGCGTTAGCATAGGGAATTTAGCCTTACCATCAGAGATCGTTAAGCTCAATATGTATTTACCTATTTGGGTCACTACTTGACAGAAGCGCAAGCAGTTTGAAACATCAGCCGTACCACTCATCACCAGATGGTGATACGGATTGTGCATTCATAGATTGCTTTCAAAAAGCAGGAATGGCACAATAATCATCTAACTATCCGACTGGCACACACTTACTCAAAGCGATTAAAACCAATCTTCAAAAATACGGCACAAAAATAAGTTGAATAAGAAAGCCCATAGAAATGGTCTCTTCATCAAGCTTAAAGCCAAAAAACACAATATTTTTAATGAGGGTGGAGCTTTTACTCCCATACACCTCAGGTCGACCCATTGCAAATCTAAGAATATTTTCTGACAATTGCATCGTATTTTCAAAGAAAAGCGCACATCCTGCCATACGATTCTTCAATATCAGTGATTTTATCTATCAAAGTGATATTCACTGGAGGTTGAGGCTACCTTGGACCAAAACTTATTCTTCTTTTGTCTTTATGCGCTCCAATTCAAGAGAAACCATCTCTTTGAATTGCAATAACCTCGCTGCATACTCCCCATAAAGAAGCGTGTGAGAGCAATCTTTGATTTTAAGCTCAATGTCTACATTGGATAGCGTTTTCTCTATAGCGGTCCACATCTCAAACTCTGAAGTCATACCAAGCTTTTGCCTTAAATAATTACTATCAGGTCTTGCAAGTCCTAAGAGAAACGTCAAATCATAAAGATCTGCTCCTCTTTCCTCATTGATAAAAGCGGCAACTTTCATTGCACATAATATCTTTATAGGTGGCAAACAAACTGGGAAAATGAAACCCGCCCGAGAGATGAATTGATACTCTTCTCGATAATCTACACCTTTTTTATGAGCTTCTACCCGTATATGGATATCTTCCCCATCATCTCGGAGCTGTGGAAAAATGATATCTCGTCCATACAAATTTAGAGAAGAGTTATCCAGGTTATCTGAAACCACATTTAATCCATTACCCTCTAAATATCTAAGGATATCATCTGCCAATTCATTGAACTCTTTTTTTGTAAGAGATTTGAAATGAAATTCAAGTTTCTCAGCAAATCTATTATTATTATAGACGAGACGTAATGCTGTCTCACCAACTAGGATCAATCTATCACTGTATTTATGCCGAGATATGAAGTCTAATATCTCTATTTCCAAATACTCCCTATGAACGTGATGGTTAAAAACGGGAGCTACAGGGATAAAACTCCCCAATAGTCTTCTTATATTATCAATCCTCAGCATAATAGCACACACCTAAGATCAATTCATCTCAATACTATTTAGCAATACACTTGTAATAGTAATCGAAGTCGATGATCTAAACTACTGACGCCAAAACGCTGTGAGTAAGATAGTAATGTCTCACGATCCAGCACATCATTCATGATATAGTCATCAAATCTCAATTCGATAAAGTCTTCTTCTGTATTGTAATATGGATTCAAGTACAAGAAGTCCAACAATGCCTTTTCAAGGGAAGCTAAATTATATGCTTGTTTGCCATTCTTCATCATAAACCGCTCATACCCCCAGAATAGCTTTGGGCTAATCGTTTGATAAGCGAAGGAAGAGACTTCATTGCTAAAAGTCATGGTCTTAAGTGTACTGACAGCGGTAGTACTAAATATAGCTTCGGGTATAAGACCATAAAGCGATAGGGCAGTCTGTAAGCTGATATAGGACGGTCTGTAGATAAATTGAGATAAGAAATAGTTATTCCTTCCACCGCCTAAGCACTCTCTAAATGCATAATAGCCATTTCTAAGCTTGATGATATAACCTTTCTTACACCAACGGTAAATGTTGGCCATATTGAATTCAGGAAGCACCTTCATTACTTGCCTAGTAGTGAATGCAACCCCACCAATAAAGAGCTCTCTAAATTGTATATAGTTCATACCCTTGCTAAAGAAGCAAATGTAAACAAAATATTAGTAATTACTAAGGTAAAAAGCGAAAATTCCCAGGGGTTACACATTTTAGGACAAAGGGCTTCTCTAGGCACCTCCATAAATCCCCCCATGCTGGTAGGGTAAAAGTTGAGATGCAACTAAGCAATCGGCGAGATGCAACTAAGCATTTGCCGAGTTGCATCTCGCCGATTGCTTAGTTGCATCTC
>OHNQ01000643.1_pt1 | contig 18797 bp, 23 predicted proteins | sample 1569621 | NCBI WGS metagenome assembly OHNQ01 (sample SAMEA3879516, study PRJEB24766) | human gut metagenome | biome: human-associated habitat; feature: feces | place: USA | collected 1985/1987
ACACCGTGCTGCATGAGCCGCCTGAAAAAAGAGTACAAATGGCGCTCTTTGCCGCTGACCTGCCGCATACGGCAAATGTAAATGCAGTCAACATTTCCGACCTTGACCTGCTGCATCATTTCACGGTAGCCGGGGCGCAGCAGCCAGCCGCCGTGTTCATCGGTGCTGCCGCCCACAATGTCGCAGCCATCACGCAGCGCCTGCATAGAGCAGACTTTGAAGCTGTTCATCGTGCCGTCATAGTCTCCGGGGATACGCGCATATACCCACGCGCGGGGCTTTTTCTGTTCGTCCATTGTTCACCTTTCCTCATAAAAACTTAGCTGCTCACCCTCCAACCGAAAGCGTTCATCTATCTCTCGAACTGTCCGTTGCCAACTGAAACGCTCGGTGGTCTTATTCGGCACATCCTGCAATTCGAGCAAGCGCTTCCATAAATCCGGGTGGTGGTAGTATAGATGCCGAAGTTCGCTGACCGATGCGTTCGGGCAAAACCAGCAGCCGCCGCGGTCGGTAAACTCGTACACAGGGGAAAGCAGTCCTGCTTGTTTGCAGAGCTGCTTCGCGTCATCCTCGGTGTATCCGTATTTCTCCAGCAACGACACCTGATTGCCACCCAGCCGTGCCAGACGCTGCGGTTCGTTCTTTGCAATGCCAATGTACTGCACGGTATCTGACGGCAGTGTTTTCTGATACTGCCGGATCGGGTGCATTTTGCAGTCGCGCTGGACATAGCATTTCCCGCACATAGGAAAAGAGCGGATCATACCCTTCTTCGGCCCACGCGTGACCTTTCCCATAAAGACAGAGGTATAGGTTTTCTCGCTTCGAAGCACACGGACAGGTACGCCCAGTTTTTCAAGGGCGGGAATCGCTGCCTGATAGATAAAAGCCTGATGTTCCGGCACTTCGCCAGAGGTAGTGTCGTCAAACATGACCTCGCAGTACACCGCTTCGTCCAGCGGCTCGCTATGCTCCAAGGCCAATAAGATCGTCGCAATGCTGTCTTTCCCGAAGGAACAGGAGGCGACGTGCTTTGGACTCATGTGCGCTCGTCCTCCAGTTCCGCGCAAGCCATCCGCAGCTTCTCTGTCTTGTCCGTCTGCTCCCATGCGGCCTGCGGGTGCATGAAATGGCAGTTGTTGCAGACTTCTGCGAAGAACGGTTTGTCCAGATCCAGCGCGCGAATCATGCCTGCTGGGGTGAAATCAAAGACGCGGCGGACAGCTTCGGTCAGAAATGCGTCGTCATAGTATCCGCTCTCCTGCGTGTCGATTTCGACGGCAACCGGTTCGGTCTGCCCAATGGCATAGGCAAGACTGACCGTACACACATCGGCAAGACCGGCGGCAACGATGTTCTTTGCCACATAACGCGCCATATACGCACCGCTGCGGTCGACTTTCGTGCCGTCCTTGCCGGAAAGCGCACCGCCGCCGTGGGGTGCAAGTCCACCGTAGGTGTCGACCATCAGCTTGCGACCAGTGAGTCCGGTATCCGCTTCAAAGCCGCCCAGCACAAATCTGCCGGAAGGATTGATGAGGATCTCCGTTTCGGCATCCAGCGGGAAGTCCTGAAAAGCGGGCTGGATAATATGGCGCATGACCGCATGGCGAAGCTCTGCCAGCTCCACACCATCCTCATGCTGGCAGGAGACCACTACGGCAGAGACACGCTTGGGAACTCCGAACTGATACTCCACAGACACCTGCGCCTTACCGTCCGGCTTCAAGCTGGGGATCGTGTGCAGCTTTCTCGCCTGGGTCAGCAGGCGGGTGAGTTTATGTGCCAGCACTACCGGCAGCGGAAGAAGCTCAGGCGTTTCATCGCAGGCGTAGCCGTACACGATACCCTGGTCGCCTGCTCCGGTCTCCGCGCCATTATTGACCGCTCCGGCGATGTCGGGACTTTGCTCGTGGGTGATCACCTCCACCTCATAATCGCTGCCGCCATATCCGGCTTCCCGCACGGTGCGGCAGATAACGGCAGGGATGTCTGGGAACCGCGCCGCCGTGATCTCGCCAGCCACGATGATCTTACCTGCGGTAGCCATGACCTCACAGGCTACATGGGCGGTGGGGTCATGCTCCAGACAGGCATCCACTACGGCGTCGGCAATGGTGTCGCAGAGCTTGTCCGGGTGGCCCTCAGTGACAGACTCCGCGGTTAAGACATACTTATCTTTCATGTTCGTTTTTCTCCTTATTGCATTGTTTTTTATGGTTTCCGGACGGCACAGGAACAGAAAACACCATCTCATTGGCGTATTTCTTCCGATACTTTTCGATCTGCTGCTCCGTCAGGGATGTAAAATTCTCATCTCCAATTCCGACTACAAAAAAGGTGCCGCAGACAATGTCATACGGCACTCCGGATTCATCTGTCAGGGCACGGTTCATAGGAAGGCCCAACATTTTTCCTTCTTCATTGCAGACGATGGCAACAGGATCGTCGAACGGGTAAACAGCCTCAATGTCTCCGCCTACGATCCGCTGCATGGATTCCAGGCTGCCGTCGATTTCCTGTACAGTGGGCGGTTTCATCGGCTCCACCACAAGAATGGTCATTTTTGGATGATTGATAGGATCGCCTCCTAAAAAATAAGCGGCAGCAGCAGTCTGAGACCACTGTTGCCGCAAAATGATTTGATTATTTTTCTCCCATTTAAGTTATTTGTGGCTAAAGCATAATCGGCCGTCCCAAATGTAGATTTATTCATTAGGGGACATAAAAAGAGGCCCCATCCTCTCGGGTGGAGCCTCAAATATTAGACCTCTTGAATAATTTCGGTATCAGTGCTATCGCCGTCAGAAAGAGCTGTTAAATCACCTTTAATTAACATCTTATAGGCACGGTTTGCAATAATTTTGGTTCTCCCATTTAAGTTGATTGTTGCGAAATAAACCCTGATGTCGATTTATTCATTGCAGAATATGAAAAGGCAGCAGCTATTGCGGCTACTGCCCCTCATCAATGTATCATACCAAACCGCTAAAGTTCAATGTTATCTCTATAAGCTGCTGTTTTCCCATTTGAAAATCGTTTCTTGACTGCCATCAGTGTATATATAGGTATCTACCAAAAGCCCTTTACTTTTTTGATATAAGTCTCCACCATTATAATCCTCAACTATGCTTATAACCGGCCTGTTATTGAATATTTTTGCTTGAACTGTGTCGATTAGCACAATGGATAGAACTACTAAGATAATCAGTATGGTTCTTTTAATTTTCATATCCATATACCTCCGTAAAGTGTTAATGTGGGATTTATATATTTAGACGAAAGTTTTCAGGAAAAGTTTCCACTTTATAATAGTGTACTTTAATCAACAAGAAATTAAGTAGGATAGAATCCTGACAAAATCATCTTTATCGAAGTTGTACCCATAGACTGTAAACCCGAGACTTTTGTGGACGAACTCAGCATAATATCCACTTTGCTCGTCACTGTCAAAGCGGAATATATTTACATTTTCTCCCGAAATTGTAGAGGCCAATGGCGCACTATCGTTAGTTACTTGGGTATTGTCCGACTTTGGTGCTCCGTCTTTGATTATTTCTATACTTACTTTCTCATTACCGATAGGGTTGGCCCATATGAAATTATGCCCCTGCATATCGCTTCCATCGCTGAACTTGAAGATGCCATAAGACCCGGTGTTCTCCTCAATCATGTCTGGGAAAACACTTGAAATATCAAATTCAATCCCATAGTAATCAAAAAGCTCTTCTTTTGTGTATTCATGGTAGTTGTCGGGGCCCAAAGCAAAGAAGCCTGTTTCGGGAATTTCCGAGGCGAGTTCATTTATTATAATTTCTGTATCCTCCGTGTTTGCGAGAGACAATGCGGCACCGCCCTCCGAATTTCCCGAAATTTCACTTGAAATAGCTTGACCCCGGCTGCTCAACACCACCCCAGTAAATATAGCAATTATTAAAACAACGCCAATAGCCATTCCTATCGTTTTGGACTGTGCTTTCATATACTACACCACCTCGTTTTTCGTTATAGACACAAGTTCTATTATATCTTACACGATAATAGACGAAAAATCTAATGTTTTGTTCCTTTATAAATGACGAAATGTGGCTTGCCACATCAAACAGCCGATAAAATGACAAAACAACTCGGCCATGCAGCCAAAACACTCCGGCTATCCGACAAAACAGCCCGGCTTTTTTTCGTCAAATCAGGTCGGCTTTAACAACTATTTTTCTTCCGTTTTCTGCGAAACGCACAAATCAAAGACGACTAATTCATATATAATGACAAGCAAATAAAGCCAGCACCTACGAGGGTGCTGGCTTTATAAACATTCGCGATTATTGCATTTTATTCACGCATCTATTCAGCAACATTTATCTTGAAAAGGGACTTATTTTTTTGTTTTCAGAGCCAGCGTTTGTGTTTTCAGCAAAGCATTCTCCAACGCTCTATGGTCCTCGTGATCCTGCCACCAGTGGGGGCGCAGAAAACTCAGTGCTTTGGTGGCCCAGATGTAGTCATCCCGCCCCAGGGACTCCTGCACGAGTCCAAGTCGGAACTTTTCGTAGTTCTTTCGTACTGCCGCATCTACGCTGTCCCGGTTCAAATACAGTTCCAGAAACCCACAAAGGACAGCCGCTTCCTCCATCGTATAAAACACAACAACACCCCTTTCACACAAACAGGCATCATTGTAGCACATACGAAGGGATAATAGAAGCCCTATCACGATTTCCATAGTCAAGCGCGCCAATCTGCGCATCTCCGCAGTGGGAATGACCAGCCGAAGAATGTCCTTATGTGTTCCCCACCTTTCGCTTTTAGGGCAAAACGATTACAAAAACGAGGAATGGAATTCTCCTCCATTCCTCGTTATTCCTTGTCTGGCAGATAAGTCACTATATCAGCCAAAGTACAATCCAGTATTTTACATAGCGCGTCCAAAGTGTTGGTCGAAACGGATTCATTCGCTTTCAGCCTCCGGATCGTAGAACTACTGATCCCACCTTTACATTGCAGCGTATATGTGGTCGCTCCACGCTTTTCCACCGTTTCCCATAATGGGGCGTATGAGATCATCCCGGTTCCTCCCTCCGTTTCGCACTTTACATATTCCATTATTGCCTATAATGAACATATAGCGTTATAGGCAATATTGCCCATATCAGGACGTTCTAAACTTGAACCGCAATGGGAGGAACCATAATGGAAACAAAAGTATGTTGTGTTACGGGACATCGGGATATTCCAACAGATCGGGCCGTCTACGTAGAGCAAGCGCTTCGACGTGAAGTCCTGGCAGCGATTGAGGATGGATATACCCGCTTCATCTCTGGTTTTGCTGAAGGAACGGATCTCATGTTTGCGGCCATCGTTGCCGAGCAAAAGGAATACATCCCCAATCTGTATTTAGAGGCGGCTTTGCCCTATGCGGGCAGGATTAAAACAAAAAACAAGCAATTTCACGATTTGCTGCGAATCTGCGATGAGGTCACGGTCGTATGCCAAGAATATACCCCTTCATGCTTTATGCGGAGAAACCGGTATATGGCCGTGAAGTCCCAGCGTGTGATTGCCGTTTATGATGGGCGAGATCGTGGTGGAACGCTTTACACCATGCGCTATGCCCATACGCTGGAGAAGGAGGTCCGGGTAATCGAGGTATGAACTTTGTGTGATTTGGGCGACTCAAACGTTGCATCGCCGACGATTTTATGCCCATTTTACGAAGTTACCTCTCCGGTTTTCTGGTTTGTAGATTTTTCCCATTCTTCAGCCTCTCCACTTTTCCTAACCAGATTTCGTCGATGGTCCTGTTCCACGCTTCCTCCAGCGATTCCACCGGCAAGCCATTGGCCTCGAAGCCTTGCTGGATCGCACGGTAATAATACGGAGAAGGCAGTGCGGGCTGGCGGCTCATCGGTTCTGCCATGATATAAGCCATGACGGAAACGGCTGCGCCATCTGTGGTCCGCACAGATACCTGCTCCTTGGTGTAGTGGCGAGGATAGCCTTCGTAGCGGTCCAGCGCCTGTTCAGACTTCGGTGTGAGCTTCCATAGCAGACCGTGGACGACGCTGCCTTTCTTGGGAGAGACAGTGGCAAAGCCGCTGCCGCGGAACTGCAACTCATAGTTCTGCAGCGTCACCGGCCCAACGAGCTGGGCGTCTGGACAACGATGCTCCATCTGTTCTAAATTGATATTGCTGCCGTAGGCGAAATACAGAGTTTCTTCCATCTTAGTCCCCCAGCAGTCTGAGTCCGCCGATCCTGCCCAGATGGCGGAACATAGCCTGCGCCTGCGTTTCCGCATCGCCATCAGGCAGCGGGCAGTCCATTCCTGTGGTGCGGATCACATTGCTCTGTAAAAACCAGATATAGCTCTCAATATCAGGGAACTCTGTGGGGTCGAAGGTCTGATTCCGCAAACGGTCCATGATCTCCGTGGCCGTTCCCTCATAGACGGTTTCTTCGATCTGTATCTTCAATGGCTTCACCTCTCCATTTCTCTGGATTTTTTCTTCTTTTTATTGGCTTCATAAGTATCCTTGTCATAGCGCCATGCCCGATCACCCTCCAGATTGGCCAGCAGATGATTACGGGTATTCTTGAACTCGTCACCGTTGAGTCCCAGCCGCACCAGCCAGACACGGAAGGTGAACAGTTCGTTGTCACTATAGGTTTTCCGCATGACGGTGCTGCGCTGGTTAATGGCTTGAGCAGACATGGCAAGGCATAAATTCACATAGGCCGCGACCTTTCCGGCATGAAGCGTAGAGTTGAAACAGCGCCACTCAACGGTTCCTCTATAAAACACAGAGTGCAGATTCAGGGCATAATAGCGCGTCCAGTTATAGTGTTCTCGGTCAGAGATATTCCCTTCATACCAGATGCTTTCCAGCGCCGTGAGATTTTTTGTTTCGTCAGAGGAGAGCTTGCGTGCTTCCTTTAGCATTGGCTCCCGCACCTTCTGGCAGTATTGGCTGACACGGCTTGAATTTACCTGCAGTGCTTTGAACAGGATATCCTCCTTGGAGTACATAATGCTCAGAAGGTTTTTCAGACTCTGGCGGTTGTGGTTGGCGGCGTCCACATGAACATGGATACCGCAGGAGTGGTTGACTTTGGCCCCGGCATGGCGCACCTGACGGACACACTCCTGAAGCCTGGGTAACTCCGCGTAAGTGAGTTTTGGCGTCACCATCTCAACCCGGTATTCGATGTTGCTGGTATGCATATACCCGCTTTCAGTTTTCATTTCCGTAACAATGCTGGAATCGCTCATAATGCTCCACACCTTGCCATCCGGGTCTTTCACGCTCCATTTATCGTATCCGCCCCCCACATAGTAAGGTTCTGTGCCAAAATAATTGGCCAGCGCCTGCGCAGCCTGCCCGCGAGTGAGTCCCGTCATCTCGACCTCAACGCCAAAGCACTGATCCTTCATTCCGATCATGCTGCGGCACCTGTTTTCAATTCCTCGTCCACTGCCTGGATACGCTTGGCAATCGCCTCAATTACATTGACGGTGACACTGTTGCCCGCCTGCTTATAGGCCTGAGCGTCGGACTGGATGGCGAGGATGCGGTCAATTTGCCATTCCTCAAAACCCTGGAGCCGCAGGCACTCGCGGGGCATGAGACGGCGGATGCGTCCACCGTTTTCTACAATTCCCTGAATACAGCTGGTTTCCAGCGTATGGGCAATATCACACCCAACGCGCCCGCGGCGGGTGTTGCTGCCTGCGTAGCCCAAATCCACCGTATCGCCGGGTTGAGCCTCCTTGTACCCCTTCTTGGTCGCCTCCTTGATGAGCAGGACACCGGAGCGCTCGCCTTTACGGTTGGACAGTGTGGTCTGTCCATACCGGGCGGTGAGACAGCGGGCAGCGTCCGTTTGCTTTGGATGCCCGCTGCAAAGGTCTACCAGCACAGCGTTTTGTGTTTGGTTCCGGTTGATTCCTCTGAAATCGCTGGCGTTCAGCGGAATTGCTGTATCCCGCTTTCCGACGATCCCATCTTTCCGGTTAAAGCCCACCAGGTATAATCCGGTCTTCCCGCCCATGCCGCCAGCGCCGGCAGTCTGGGTGCAGGCTACTCCGTCCGCGTCATAGATCCGGGAGCCTTGCGGCCCTCCGAGGACTTGTACAAGAGCTTTTCCACCTGTGCCGAAGACAGGTAATATTTTCCCGGCGCATCGGGGATCAAGATATCCGATAAGGAACAGCCTTCGTCTTGATTGCGGGACTCCAAAACATTTGCTGTTAAGCACAGTCCATTCGACATGGTACCCCAGGTCATCCAGTGCGGAGAGGATGACCGAAAAGGTTTTCCCTTTGTCATGCGATAAAAGGCCGGGAACATTTTCAAGCAGCAGATACGGAGGTCGCTTTGCTTGAGCCAATCGGGCAATCTCAAAGAAGAGAGTTCCTCTGGCGTCGGCAAAGCCCCGTCTGCGGCCAGCGTTAGAAAATGCCTGGCAGGGGAATCCTCCACAGAGCAGGTCGAAGTCCGGCAGGTCTGCGGGGTCAATTTGGGTTGCGTCCGGATAGTATCGTTCCTCCTTTCCCGGTTCGTAGATCGCTTGGTAGCTGGCATTGGCGTATTTGTCGATCTCACAGTGTCCAACACACTGGAAACCGCCCGCACGGGTCAGCCCGGAGCGGAAACCGCCAATGCCGGCAAACATATCAAAGTATCGGATCAGTCTGTATCATCTCCTTCCTGCAGCGACGCAAGAAAGCCGAGAACATCCTCGTCGATGCTCCCGGCCTGCGGCGCTGCTTGTGCGATTTGGATCTGGCTGCCCTGCAATTCCTGACGGATCGCCTGACGCACAGCCTCCAGCAGTTCCCGCTGATTTTTGTGTTCACAGATCATCCGGCAAACGGCGCCGGTGCGTTCACCTGCCGGAATATCCATCAGCGTCCGCCACGCCTGCCGCTGGATAGGTGAGCGCATGGAGAAGGACAGGTTCAGCCGCTTCTTGTCACTGCTCATGCTTTTGCGACATTCGCTCTGTCAGACGCTCATATCCCTTGGCATTTAAGCAAACGTCATCCAGTATGATGGGACGGCATAGTCCGTCCGCGGCGGAAGCATGATGCTTCAGCAGCGTCGCACCGCCGCCAAGAAAAACAGCAGGCATGGCCCGGACGTCCAGACCGCTCTCCGCGATGGCAGAGAGCAGGCGTTTGGTGTAGCGTTCCGCTTCCTGATAAATGATCTTTTTCGCGTCCTCGTTCACATGGCTGGCATCGCCGCGCAGAACGCTTTCAATCTGAGCTGCCGTCATAGACAGATCAAGGCCACGGCGGATCTGCTCGCTGATCTCATCCAGGCAGCGGATCATGCCGAGTTCCAGACTGCGGCAGGTGGCGGCGTTGGGGATGCGGTTGTCCAGCCGCATGAGATCCACCGTCCAGCCGCCGATATCCGCAACGATGACGGATGGCTCATCCAGCAGGCTACCCTGCGTCAGCGCTGCGGCATAGCCCTGCGGATACAGCGACACTTTGGAGATCGTGATGACATAGTCCTGTCCTTCATAGCGGAAGGACACCGGTTTGCCGCCCCGGCACAGGTAGTCCCGGAATGCTTTCTTATCCCTGCCAAAGCTGGTGAGCGGCAGTCCGGCTGCCAGATGGATGTCCGCTGCCGTTCCGGCATTGCGGTATGCCAGTTCCTTTGCTATGGCGGCCAGCGTAAGAAGATAGTAATCCTCCGTTTGGGTCTTGTCCTTTTGGAGCGGCTGGCGTCCGCTGCCCACCACATAATATTTACCGCCGTATTCCAACACATTGTTCAGCGTGTACGGCTCATGCTCATGGGCCACCAGCCCGGTGTGAAAGGAAAAATGCGCGGTTTTCATGGCAGCGTAGCCATGATCTACACCGATGATGACGGATTCGCTCATCTGGCCTCACCTCCATGATTGCGGTGTTTCTTTTTGGGCGCTTGCCGCTGGTCATACGCCTTTCCGGCACGGATGAGATCCCGCATTTCCTTTTGCTGCACATTCCAGCGTGTCTTGCCATCCCAGCCCGGATGCGCCGCGCAGAGCCGTGGCAGGTACTGTTTCAGCTCCGGTCCCTCTCTGGGAAATTCAATGCCGCCTTTGTAGACGATATCCTGTTCCAGTTCTTCCAGCAGCGTTTCATACCTTGCCCAATCCGTCTGGTCATAGGCGCTTTTGCCTGTGAGCTGCTCATAGGCATAATCTCCCACATAACTGAGCGTCTCAAAGCAGCAGTCCCCGTAGGGGATGACCTCCGCAAGAGAGTCCGGGTCTGCCAGCGCGGACAGATAGACATCCCTTCCCTGGGCAATGAGCCAGGCGCGGAAGTCGATAAATCCGTCATCGCTGCAGCCGTATTCCTTCATGACCCCGGCGGCATCCCACAGTCCGAACTTATCCGCAAGGTCTTCGTAGGCGTGGAGGATGTCGTGAAAGTTCTGTGCCTGCTCCGGCCCCATGGATACCAGCCGGTCTTTCAGGAAGTCCATCATAGCGTCCATGTCCTGTCCGCAGGTCTCCTTTCCACTCTGGATCAACTTCCAGAAGGAATCTTTGTTGATCTCGGTGATGTTATCGTTCATATCCTACCTCTTTCGCTTCTTTTTCCTTTGTTTTCAGGAGATGTGCCAACCCCATGCGCCCCAGCGCATCCGCGCAGATCGCTTCACGAAACGCGCGGTATTCCGGCGTGGTGGTGTCCACCTTGCCGAGAATGGCCCGTTCATAGGTGGTTCCGGGGACGATCTCCCATGTGACTGCATCGAAATGAGCTGCTTCCAGATAGCGCAGAAGGGTATGTCCGTCCGCTGCCTCAAACGCGCCCCGGTTATCTTCATAAGGGAAGGCGTCATAGGGCTGGAAGCCGGTGCTCCGCTGCGCGGCGCGGTACAACCGAAAGCCATCCTTGTCCAGCTGCGCCGCGAATTTATGGTAGATGTCCGCCGCTGACAGTTCACGCCGCTCCATCCGAGGTCTCCTTTCTCACCCAAGAAGCGAAGCGTTCCAAGAAGCGAACACGCTTGCGCACCTTTCCGGCAGACACATCCAGTCCGTTCATCTGCGCCTGGATGCGGTGCCGAATGGCTTTCAGCTTCTGCGGATCGTTGCAGCAGTCCACGATGACATACTCACCGCCACTGGCGGCCAGCACCTCACGCTTGCCGGTCTCATCCCGAATGGTGGACATAAGGCGCTGGCCCAGCCGTTTCCGATAGGCATCCTGCAAGGCGTCCATATCGCCGCAGACGCCGTGCCGCTTCAAAATGGCGGCGATCTCCTGAGAACTGATCCGAGTCTCCGCGGACAGCCTGTTCAGGATTTCCCTTTGGGCATCAGGAGGGAGGCTGGGCGGTGAAGGACTTTTCTTCTCTTTCATCGCGTCGGTTCCTCCTTTTTCGGTTTTTTCACGACAGCGGACAGCTGCATAGCCTGTGCAAGATTTTTGCCCTGACTGTTCAGGTATTTTTCCATCTCGCGGACCTTATCGCAACTGAACTCCGGGGTCTCAAAGCCGCTCCGCTCCGTATACAGCGTCCATTTCTGCTTTTCATAAGGGCAATCCTGAGACACCACAAAGTACCGTCCGCAGCGGTCTCCCTCCAACGGCTCAAAGCGCACGTCATCATAGAGGGGGCCGTCCAGAGGGCAGTTGTTTTTAAACCAGACATAGTAATTGTCCAGAATGGCAGGCTCCGTGATCCCCATGACCACCCTGCCGATCCTCTGCAGTCTGCCGGCAAGAGCCGTATCGCTGCAAAACCAGTCATACCACCCGGCGCGGATCTGCGTCTCACGGGATCTATCCTGAAACGCCCCATTGCGGAACAGGTCCTGCCACTGGCGAACAGAAAGCATCTCGCTCATGACGCCACCTCACAGGGAATATCCTCCGCGGGGCCGGTGTTTCGCCAGTCTGCAGGCAGGATCTTCTGCTCGATGATATCGGCAATGGCGGCGAACACCTGGGCGATCTTGCGGGACTCCTTGACGGTGTCCTGAAGTTCCTCCAGCGTCATGCGGGTACCTTCCGTCCAGCAGCGGACATCTTCCTCGGCGGCAGTCAGAAGAGAAGCCTTTTCGTATGCCTTGCAGAAAGTGTTTGCAACTTTGCCCCTGCGGTCGATCTCCGCATTTTGCTGTTTGAGATTCTTCTTCGCCTTTTCATATTCCAGCAGCTCCGCGGCAGCCTGTTCCCGCTGATCCTCCGGTACATCCTGAAGCTGGCGGGTCAGGTCATAGCCCTTGTTGATGGACAGTTCCTTTTTGTCCAGCGCCTCCTTGATAGCGTCCGGGGCATTCTCATCGATTTGCATGACCTTGCCCATGGTACGCTCGCCCAAGCCGACCGCTTCGGCCAGTTCCTTGCGGGTATCTACCGCTTTTTCAACAGAAGGAAGGTTTGGCAATGTTGCCGAACCTTCCTCGGCCTCACTGGGGCGGAAATTCTGTCCGCCAGCAGCCATGTTGGCTTTGGCCTTGGCTTCAATCTCTGGTTTTAGCTTCAGGGCGATCTTGCCCAGCTCCCACTTTTCCAGATTGCGGCGTCCCTTCTGGGTATCCAGCGCCCACTGCTTGGCTTCCAGCAGATCCTCAAACGAGAAAACGGCCATCGTGTACGGCAGATCATGCTTTTCGCACAGTGCCTGACGGTTGTGCCCGTCGATGATGACCATGTCCTCATTGATGATGATGGGTGCGTAGCAGCCGTTTTTGATGAGATCTGCTTCCAGAGCGTCAAGCTGCTCCGCGCTCAAAGGCGGGAGCAGCTCGGCCATCTCCGGCAGGATCACAGGGCTGCGTTCAGCGCTGGTATATGTGATCCCGGTATTTTTCATCAGGCAGCGACCTCGCGGACAGACTCATCTTCCAATTCCTGCGCCGTTTCCTCCACCTTGCGGGGAGAGAGGAACTCCACCTCGCTGGCTTTGATGAGGAAACCGGGCTGACGCTCCGGTTCGTCCTCAAAAGTAATGGTCTCAAAATCGCCGGAGGCCGCCAGCTTGCAGCCCTTCCAGGCAAACTCGGCGCAGCGCTCGGCCAGAGGGCCGCGCACCTTAATGGAGATAAAGTCGGTGAGCTTGTTGCCATCCTTATCCTTATAGCGGCGGTCCGAGGCGATTCGCAGGATGGCGTAGGGCTTGCCGGTGGTCTCATTCATTTTCAGTTCCACATCGTTGGTCAGGTTGCCAATGGCAGTGATCTTCAGCATAGTTCAGTTCTCCTTTTTAATTATGATGTTTGATGTTAGAAAAGCCACCCTCCCGGCATCGGGAGGGCGGCAGGGTGTTTACTTGCCCCAGCTTTCGCTGTCACCAAGAATGGCGGTATGGGCGTTAGCAGCTTCCATGACTGCGTAATAGGCCCAGTGGCGCTTGCTCATATCGGAGAAGGTATTCAGCTTGCGGAGGTTATCCGCAATGTATGCCTCATCCGCTTCGCGGCCCAGCAGTCGGTTAACGATGGTCACAACCTCTGCACGGTTGATCTCATCGTCAGTGCGGAAGGAGCCATCGCCATAGCCGTTGATCCAGCCATGCTTGGCGGCAGCCTTGATGTACGCGGCGGCCCAATAGCCATCGCTCACATCGTTGAAGTCCTTATACTGCTCCATGATCTCAGCATCGCCATCGCCGTACACATCAAAGAATCGGACGGCCAGCGTGGTGAACTCGGCACGGGTAATGGCATCGTCGGGGGCAAAGATGGTCTTGCTCTTACCGTAGGTGACACCGTTGTTATTGAGGTATTTGGCGTAACCGGAGTACCAGGCATGGGCGGGAATATCCGCAAATCTGGTGTTGGCCACGGTGGAAATGGTATCGCCGTTCTTCTCCGCCAGCAGACGGGCGAAGATAGCGGCGGCCTCTGCGCGGGTCATGCTGCGGCTGGGGCCGAAGGTCCCGTCCGTGTAGCCCAGAATATAGGCGCCGTGACGCTCTCTTTCCTCGATTTCCGGAACGGTCAGCTTTCCGTCCTGATCCGTCTTGCCCTTGGCCGTTTGGCTCAGGTCGCCCTTAACAATGATGTTTTTATTCTCCTGCGGATTTTTCTTGTGGTCAGTGACGATAACCGTCACACGGTGGTTTTTATCCAGGTCCGTGCCATCCGGCAGTTTGACCGTAATATTGCCGGTCTTACCGATGGCAACCTCCGCGTTGAGGATGGGGCGTCCGGTATCGGTGTGCTCCACCTTGATGGTCAGCGTCCAGCGGTCGCCGTCCGCATCCTCATAGCCAGCAGTGACCTTGCCGTCCTCATTGGTCTTACCGCTGCCGGTGGGAACAGTGAGCTGACCGACCTGATCGGTCTTACCGGAGGCGTAGTTATCATTCTTGTCTGTAACGGCAATGCTCATGCCCGGTACAGCGCTCTTGTCCTTGACCAGCTGCACGGTGACGGTGGTCTGGTCCGCGTAGTCCAGCAGACGGCTATTGGGCAGGCGGATGGAGATGCTGTTGTCCTTACGGAGCGCCACGGCAGCATTGGCAATAGGATTCTTGGTGTCGGTATCGGTGACGGTCACAAGGTAGCCGCCCACAATGGCCTCACCCTTACTGTCTGTGGTGGCGCTGTTGTAGATCTTTTCAATGGGCTGTGTCTCCAGCTTTTCGCCACACACGGTACATTCTTTGTGCTTGCTGCCCTCAGAGTCGGTGGTAGGCTGCTTGTCAATGATCCAGTCGCTGGGCTTATGACCGGCAGGCTCGGTGTAGTTGCTCTTGCTGCTGTCTCCGCAGCGGGTACAGGTGTTAGTGGTATAACCCATCTCCGTGCAGGTGGGAGCAGTCACTTCGGACTCGTAATCATGTCCCAGAGCCCTTTCCAGCACAGCGCCGCATCGAGTGCAGAGCTGGGGTTCCGTGCAGGTAGCAGGAGCGCCGGGGATGTGTCCATCCGCGGGGTCGGCGTCCAGACGGTGGTAACCGCAGCGAATACAGCGATATTCCATAACCCCCTCGCCGGTGCAGGTGGCGTTGGTGACAAGGGTGCCCTTGTCCCAGCTATGGCCCAGCGGGGAGGTATAATCCGTTACAAAGGAACTGCCGCATCCATCGCAGCGATGGATGGTCTTTCCCTCTGCATCGCAGGTAGCGGCGATGACATGAGCCTTGTAATCATGCGGAATGGCGGGAGTAATGTCCTCGATGTGCCGGTCTCCGCACACAGAACACTCCTTTGCGGTATAGCCGGGGCTGGTACAGGTGGCGGCCACGGTATAGATCTCATAGCTGTGTTCGCCCTTGGGCGTGGCGGTCTGCTTCATCTGGCCGCAGCGGGAGCAAAGCTCCAGCAGCTTGCCATCGGTTTCGCAGGTGGCGTCACGGATGACGATGCCCTGCCATGCGTGGCCCAGAGAGTCCACATAGTCCCGCTTTTCGATTTTGCCGCACTCCGTACAGAGGTAGCGGTCATAGCCGAGAGTTACGCAGCCAGCCTTGGTGCTGTCCAGCAGAATATACTTGTGGTTTTCACCACAGCCCTTGTCGGTGCAGCAATTTCCGTTGCAGTGCTTGTTCTGACAGCCACAGTTGGGGTTAGAGCAGCCACAGCCGCAGCTGCCGTTTTCATCTGTGGTATCATCCCGCAGCCAGACATAGGCCACACCGTTTTCCGTCATATCCACACCGTCACAGGTGTAGGTGATCTCGTAATAGACAGTGTACTGACCCTCGTCCGTATAGTTGGGTGCGGTGGTCATGGTGCAGCTATCTGCGCTGTTGCCGTAACGGATAGCGGTGCGGACACCGGCTTCAGACAAGTCCGTAACGCTGATGGTATGGGGCTGTCCGTCTACCACGCCGTAGTAGCTGGCAACAACGGCCTTGGCCGCCGTGTAGTCATAGCAGGTATAGTCGCACAGGCGGCACTTCTCCACGGCAGCGAAACGGCCATGAGCGGGCTGGGGCAGAGTCTCCACCGCCATGTCATGGCGTTCCAGCACAGAGGATTTCTCGTAATTCGTACCGTAACAGAAGCAGCAGTAGGTGCCGCCCTTGGTGACGGTGCGGTGGTACTTGCTGTCTACATATTCATGAGTAACGGTCTCCGGCAGATCCAGATAAAATTTGGCGGCGCAGTCATGCAGAACGTAGATGTTCTTGTCCCATGCGTAGGGGGCGCCGTTGGTCTCGTTACTGTTCCAGTCTCCACAGCGGCTACATACGGATTTGGTCCAGTGGTAACCGGTGTAATAGGCGTTCTCGCCGGGAACACCGGCATCCAGACTGCCTACCGTTACTTCGTCAATACACATCCCGTTGGAATACTTGACGTTGCGGTTCAGGGCCGTCTCACCGGAGCGGGTATACTCCGGAACACGCCAGACGGTGAAATCTGTATTTTCCCGGCAGGTGGCGCAGTAGAAGGTCTCATGGGTGACGATGGCGTTGACATCCAGTTCATTCGTCCGGTTGCTGGCCTGCTGCCAATGCTCGACGGGATCATGGTAGCTGTTCTGCTGGGCGGCTGATGCCGTGGGGATCATGCCAAGGCACAGGGCCAGTGTCAGAAGCATGGCCAGTACACGGTGGGAAAAGAAATATTTTTTATTCAAATGCGAACTTCCTCCTTATATTTTCCGAATAGGTTTCTTTGGATCTTTCTTGTTGATTACTTGGTTACCGCCCCCTCTCAGGTGTTTTTCTTTTTTGCAGATACTCATTCCAGTCCTTGCCGCTGCGGGGTTCCTCCACGGTCACGGCGTAGCCCATGGCTGTGTATTTGTCCTGAAATTGCCGAGCCGCCTCCCGTCCCGGCCCATCTGCGTCCAGGCGCAATTCGATTCGTTTGATCTGCGGATGATCTGCCAGATAGGCTTGCAGCGCACCGTCATAAAGGCCGCAGAGGGCCAGCGCGTTCGGTGTGTTCCGGTGAAGTGTGAGATAGCTCATCAGGTCGATGGGTGCCTCGAATACGAGAACCTGATCTGAGCTGCGGTCATACGGGAGTGCGAAGCCAACGCGTTTATCGCTGCCCGTCACATCTCCGCGGAAGCCCTTGCCCTCCCGGTCATAGGTTCCGCGCAGGCCCGCGTATTTTGCCTGTCCCGCGCTGTTCTTTCCGACGAACACGCAGTTGTGATGCTCGGCGTCCTCATACAGCAGGCCGCTGTTCAAAAATTGACGGATCACCTGTGGGGCGATGCCGCGCTTGTGCAGGTAGGCAAACACCCTGCGATCATCCGTATTCCGGGGCGGCAGGGTAAAGGGCTTTTGCACCTCGTCACGCTTGACAAAAGGCGCCGCTTTAGCGGGAGAGTCTCTGGCTTTCCCGTGGAAGGTCAGCAGGTATTCCACCGCTTCCGGAAAGGATTTTCCGCAAAACTGCTGGAGAAAAGTAATGGAGTCCCCGCCGGTATTCTGCGAGTACCGAAACCACTTGCGGCGGTCCTTGATCCGCAGGCTGTCCATTTCCGCTGTGGTGTGGTATCTGCCGATCCGCCGCACCTGATAGCCCAAATGGGTCAGCAGTTCCGGCAGATCCGTTTCCTTGGCGATCTGCATTTCTGTGTCTGTGAAGCGTCTTTTGATCTCGCTTGCCATAGTGATGACCTCCTTTCTGGTGAAACGCAAAAAGCCACCCAGGGCATCCGAGAGATTCGGATGCCCTGGGTGGCTTTTCCCTAAATCGTGTTCTTTTGTTTGGGCTTTAACGCGGGCCTACACGGCGTTACCTTCGTGGGGGGTGTCCGTGTCCGCTGGAGCGGTCACGTCGGCCACACGGGGCGCGACAGGGGCCTCAGTGGGGGTGTTCTGCTCCGTGGCGTTCTCAGCGTCCGCTTCGTCCAGTGCCTGCGTGATCAGGTTCAGCACGAAGTCTCGCTGGGTGAGCTTTTTGCCGTTGCGGAGCGTCTCGCGCTCCAAGTGACGCTTGATGCGCTGGAAGAGTTCTTCGGGAATCTGGAATGCCATCGTTCTGCCTTTTTCAGTCATTTGAATGCCGCCTTTCTGATTTTCCATCATGTTGTAATAGTCTTGGATGAGGTTGACGATGTACTCGCTGGTGGTCAGGCCCAGCCGTTCTCGTTCTTCACTGACCCGCTCATGTAGGTCGATGGGAATCTGAGCACACAAGTTTTTAGTGGTTGCCATTCTCGGATACCTCCTTCGCTTTTTTGTAACGCAAGCATACCCGAAAGGTTACGAGAAAGCTATTACCAATACCACCAGGGAATGGCACACAAGCGAATCAGAAGCAACATAAGCACCATTGGAGACGAAAAAAGGCCATCGACCTGCTCCCCGTGAGGGGAGAGATTGGTGGCCTGTCGGTTTGTTCTTTTTTGAAGCCCTGGCGTTCGAGTCACACCAGTTCATAAAAACGACCGGCTGCATCTCTAAAATGTCGCCTGTCGCGGAGAAAAACTTGTTGTCCGAAAAATCCTGTTTTTCTAACTTTTTGAATCGAAAAGTGGCGGTAAATATATGAAAACACCGCACTTTCGTGCGGTGTTTTCTGCGCTGCATCTTTCATCAACACATTTTGGTCCGAGTGGCGAGATTCGAACTCACGGCCTCATGGTCCCGAACCATGCGCGCTACCAACTGCGCTACACCCGGATACAGCTTTACCATTATACGGTATCCGGTTCGGGATGTCAAGGCATATTGCGGAAAATCCCCGCATAGAGTTGAAAGAATTCAACGATGGGGGGCAGGAAGGATGACGGCAAGGCGGTCAGGACGGCGGACAGCCGCATCGGTTGGCAGAAAAAGAACGGTGGCGCGTCAGGTGGGACGCCGTCAGTCCGGAAAAACGGACGCCCTGTCGGCGGCGGAGCGTTTGCGGCTCAT
>OHNQ01000658.1_pt1 | contig 18555 bp, 17 predicted proteins | sample 1569621 | NCBI WGS metagenome assembly OHNQ01 (sample SAMEA3879516, study PRJEB24766) | human gut metagenome | biome: human-associated habitat; feature: feces | place: USA | collected 1985/1987
GGTCATCCTGCCGATTCTGCTGATTGTGACCGGTGTTGTGATCTGGGCGGTAAGGAGAAAGAAATAATGAATAACGTTAGTTTAACAGGAAGATTAGTAAGAGATCCAGAAGTACGTTATAGCCAGGGAGAAAATCCTACTGGCGTTGCGAGATATACACTTGCAGTATCACGTCCATTTAAAAGCAATAATGGTGGACAGGATGCAGATTTCATTTCATGTGTAGCTTTCGGAAAATCTGCTGAGTTTGCAGAGAAGTACATGAAACAGGGCATGATGTTTGCTGTTACTGGAAGAATCCAGACAGGAAGTTATGATGGAAAAGACGGAAAGAAAGTATACACAACAGACGTTGTTGTTGCCACACAGGAATTTTGTGAGAAAAAAGGTGATGCACCAGCAGCGGGGAATACAGCAAAACCAGCTAAATCAGCACCAGCGGCAGACGGATTTATGAATATTCCGGACGGAGTAGATGACGAACTTCCATTTAACTAGGAGAAAATATGAGCGCACCAACAATAAATATTGAAGAAAATAAGAAACTTTTTCTTGATCTGGTTGGCTCAATTGAAAGAGATGGAATTAAGGAGCTTGTGGCATTTTTAGAAAAATCTGATTTTTTCACAGCCCCAGCTTCTACAAGATTCCATTGCTCACTTCCTGGTGGATTAGCATTACATAGCTTAAATGTATATCATATGTTCGAGCATAAATGCAAGTCAGAACCATTTAAAAGCATTTTAGGTGATATACCGGAAGATTCCAGAAAAATAATCACTCTTTTGCATGATGTATGTAAGACATATATGTATGAGATTGATTATAGGAATAAGAAAATTTACAGTGACACTGGATCAAAGAGAGATGAAAAAGGAAGATTCGATTGGGCGGCAGTCGAATATTACACAATAAATGATCGTGTTCCTTATGGACACGGAGAAAAATCGGTCATGATGATCGAAGAGTATATTAAATTGCAACCTTTTGAGAGATACGCTATTAGATGGCATATGGGTTTTTCAGAGCCAAAGGAAAACTGGAATACTCTTGGAACAGCAATTGAAAAATATCCAGTAATATTGGCTCTACATCAATCTGATTTGGAAGCTACATATCTTCTTGAAAAAGATATGAAGTCTGATTAATGAAATTTGGGAGAGCTTATGTTCTCCCTTTTTATTATATAGAAAGAGGAATAATCAATGGGTACAAAACAATTCAAATGTGGTTATGGACATTGCGCCCACAAAAACAAAATTGTCTACGAACCTGAGTCTGTAAAGATTAACACTAGAAGATGGCATAAAGATTGCTATGAGCTTCAAGGACTAATTGCAGAAATTGAAGAAGATTATATACAACATGTTAGCAAATCTGTCCCTATCGCATATTTAAGAAAAGTTATTAATGAAATTGTATTTGGGGAAAAATTGGAAAATGCAAATATTGAAAAGTGGGAATCAAATCTTAATGCCGGAAGATATTTAAGTTTTTGTCTTAAATTTGCTATTGCGAATAAAATTCCATTAACACATCCACCAGGAATGTATTATCTGATTGATAACGCAAGAATTAAAAAAGCATATCAAAAAGAAAATGAATTGAGAATACAAAAAGAAATAAAAGAAGAAATGAAACACGAAGAGAATACTGCTTCTGCTCCAGTAAGTGTGCCAGTAAGTGTGCAAGTTAAAGCTACCACTCAAAAAGGAAATACAATTGGATTTGGTAGCATCTTAAAAGGAGGAAAATAATGTCAGATGAATTAAATGTATTATGTGATACCCAAGCGGAAGCTGGTGTGATTGCGACATTAGTTCATCACCCGGAATTTATACTTCAGAGCGATTATTTGAAGCCCGGATATTTTTACCACAAAGAAAATGGCTGCATATACTGGGCTATAGATGAATTATTTAAGTCCGGTGTAAAAGTTATTGATACTTTTAATATTACAAATAAGCTACAATCGAATGCGGCAGTAAAAAAGAAAATTGATAGTGTCAACATGCCAGACATGGATGATTTCTTTGATATGTGTGAAGATGCTGCCAGAACGACCATAGAAGAATATAACTTGCTTGTTGCTCAAGTTGTTACATTATCTTTTAAAAGAGATCTTATCAAACTGTTTGATAGAATGAAGAAAAAGATAATTCAGACTCCAATGGAATTGAATGAATTAAGTAATGATGTATACACAGAACTTGAAAAATTAACAAGTAAATATATATTCAACAGAAATGTGTTGAGATTTGGTGATAAAGCAAAAGACATATATCAGGAGATTAAAGATAGGCGTGACGAAAATGGTATTATTGGTATTCCATCAAAATTCAATAAAGTAGGACAATATTTCTGCTACGAACGTGGTGAACTGGTGATGATTTCTGGACGAATGAAGATGGGAAAAAGTTCCTATATGCTTAATGAGGCAATGGATAAAATACAGAAAGACATTCCTACTGTATATTTCGATACGGAAATGAGCGACAGACTATTTTATATCAGGATGATGGCAAATCTTACTGGTATACCACAGGATAAAATAAAAAAAGGTAATTTGTTACCAGAGGAAGAAAAAATAATTGATGAAACAAATGATTGGCTTTCCGGTAAACCGTTTGTACATATCTTTATTCCAAATTCTACAAATGAAGAACTCTATCTAATCTGCAAATCTTTAAAGTATAGTATGAATCTCCAATTTGTGATTTATGATTATTTTAAAAGTTCCGAATCAGACTCTTCAGCACAATACAACGATTTGGGAGCAAAATGTGATTTTATGAAAAATAGAATTGCTGGTGAACTTGATCTTCCTGTGTTGGCTGGGGCGCAGCTTAATAGAAATGATGAAGTTGCAGATTCAGACAAGTTGGAGAGATATGCGAGTGTAAGTGCAAAGTGGAGAAAAAAGACTTCTGATGAAATTGCAAACGATGGAAAAGAATGCGGAAATTATGCACTTAATGTAAAACTAAACAGATTGGGAGAGGGAATGTTTGAGGACGAATATATTGATTTCAAATTTTCTGGATCAGTCATGCGAATTGAAGAGGCGAAACAGCATACGGAGCAAGAGAAACCATTTTAAAGGTGAACTAAATGGAAGAGTACAGCGAAGAACTTATTGAGGAAATCAAAGAAAGTATAGATATAGTTGATTTCATCGGAGAATACGTTGAACTTAAAAAGAAAGGTAGAGAATATTTTGGAAATTGTCCGTTTCATGATGAAAGAACGGGATCATTTTCAGTAACGCCGCATAAAGGTGTCTACTATTGCTTTGGTTGCAAAAAGGGTGGAGATATTATTGATTTTTGCCAAGACTACTTAAATATGACCTATGAACAGGCTATTAATTATCTTGGCAGTGAAGCTGGGATAAGCACTGTAAAAACAAAAATCTCTCCTACTGTGCGCTATCTGAGAAAATCAACCAGAAAAAGAAGAAATAAACAAATCCCAGAACCACATAAGATACTTGATAAAAGTGTTCTGTCTGATTTTGAGCGACGAAAAATAACAAAATGGATCGAAGAAGGAATACCACAATCAATAATGGATTATTACATGGTAATGTATGATAAAGAATCAAACAGAATTGTATATCCAGTTTTTGATAATTCCGGGAATTTAATCAATGTGAAGGGCAGAACGCTTTTTGATAATTATAAAGAATATAATATACCGAAATATATGAATTATTATCCTGTTGGAGATTTAGATTACTTCCAAGCATTCTGTTTCAAAAAAAAGATTCTTGATAGAAGTAAAGAAGTAATTATATTTGAATCACTGAAGTCAGTTATGAAATTGGATAGTTTCGGTATTTATAATTCAATATCTTCTGAGACAAGCCAGATTAATATTTTTCAGGTCAGAGAGTTAGTGCAACTTCATTGTGATGTTGTTATTGCATTCGATAGTGATGTTTCGCTTGAAGAAATTAAAAAGAAAGATACTATACAACTTCTCTGCCACTTTACAAATGTATATGTTGTATATGACAGCGGTGGATTATTAGGTGGTAAAACTGAAAAAAATAGTCCGGTAGACAAAGGAAAAGAAATCTGGGAAGAACTTTATAAACAGAGAATTAAAATTTAAGAGGTGAAAAATGTCAGAGTATTCATTTCTGATAGATTCTATGGAGTGGTCTTTTAGCCGCATAAATTCATTTTGTCAATGTAAGTATGAATGGTATTTACAATATATTGAGTCAGCAGTAGGACAAAATAATTTTTATGCAGAATTTGGAAAGTTTTGCCACACCATATTAGAGAAATATGCCAAAGGTGAACTTAGTCTTTTTGAGCTGGCTGATTATTTTGACGCTCATTATGATGAAGAAGTTCCATCAATGGTATATCACAAGACTGCAGATATCCGGCAGAATTATCGAGATAAAGCGGTTGAGTATTTTGAAAACATTGATCTTGATCTTGAAAAATATGAAATCCTGGGAATTGAAAAGAAATGCAACTTTACAGTTGGTGGCAAACCATTTGTCGGTTATATAGATTTACTTCTCAGAGATAAAAATACAGGTGGAATTATAGTTCTGGATCATAAATCTTCGGAATATCCGTTAGGTAAAAGAGGTCAAGTTTTAAAGTCAGAAGAAAAGAAATTCAAATCATATAAGCGGCAGCTATATTTATATGCAATTCAAGTTTACAACGAATACGGAGTTTACCCGGAAAAGATTGGCTGGAATTACTTTAAGAATAGAAAATGGCTGTTTCTTGACTTTGATAAGGAAGATTATGACGAAGCACAGAACTGGGCTTTAAGTACGATAGCAGAAATAAACGAAGAAGAGAATTTTAATCCAAACGTAGATTTTTACTACTGTCACAATCTTTGCAGATATAGAAACTCCTATTGTGAATATAAGAACTATTAGGAGGTACTGATTTGTCGCAAATTGATTTGAATTATGTTGTATATCATCTTCATAGTGACCTTTCAAATGGTGTCACAAATGTAGATAGCGTTACCAAGTTCAAAGAGTATATTGAAAAAGCAAAAGAATTTGGCATGAAAGCAATGGCATTTAGTGAACATGGATCAGTATTTGAATGGTATCACAAAAAAGAAGCTATTGAAGCTGCCGGAATGAAATATATACATGCAATAGAAGCATATATCACAGAAGATAATAATACAACCAATAGAAAGACAAAGACAACATATACTGCAGTCGATTTACTCTCATCTGTTAAAATAAAAAAAGAAGTAAAAATTACTTTTGAAAAATACTGGAAGCGTGAAGATGGGGCATATATTGCGGAAAGTGTTGACGGGAAAGAAGTCCTAATTGATCCTGAAACAATAACCATTAAAGAAGAAAAAGTCATTAAAACCAGAGACAATTATCACTGTGTTTTAATTGCTAAAAATCTCGATGGTGTTCGTGAAATAAATAAATTAACATCACAATCTTTCTGTAGAAGTGACAGTCATTTTTACTATGCACCACGAATCTACATGGATGATCTATTCAATACTTCCAGCAACATTATTATTACATCTGCTTGTCTTGGAGGTGCGCTAAATAAAGGAACTGATGAAGTAAAAAATAGATTTCTAAAATTTTTCATAGAAAATAAGGATAGATGTTATCTTGAAATTCAGCACCATAACGTAGAAGATCAGATACAATACAACAGGAAGCTATATGAACTTAGCAAAAAATATGAGATTCCGTTAATTGCCGGAACTGATACACATGCACTTAATGAGTCACATATGGCAGGACGTAAAATTCTTCAGTTGAGCAAGGGTGTACATTTTGCAGAGGAAGATGCCTGGGATTTGACATTCAAATCTTATCTTGAATTGTGTAAAGCCTATGAAATACAAAATTCTTTGCCAGAAGAGGTTTGGCGAGAAGCGATTGCTGAGACTTGCCGCATGGCAGATAGAATTGAAGAGTTTACACTTGATAAGAATACCAAATATCCAAAAATCTATGACCACCCTTTAGAAACATACAAAAACAAAATAAATGAAGCGTATAAACATCATCCGTATGTAAGAAAAAGGTATAAGCCAGAAGAAATAAATCCCACCATAAGAGAAGAAGTAAACGTATATGATAAAACAAAGTCAATAGATTTTATGCTTTTACAAACATATCTTAGAGAATGGGAAAGAAAACATGGTATCTTTTGTGGATATGGAAGAGGATCTGTTTCAGGAAGTGAAGTAGCGTATATTCTTGGTATTACTCAGATGGATAGCAAGAAATTTGGGTTAAACTTCTTCCGATTTATGAATCCAAGTCGAGTAACAAATGCCGATATAGATACAGATTATTCCTCAAAAGACAGAGACATTATTAAGCAATTCATTCTTAGAGATCATATGGATCTCCCAAATATAAGAGCAAGTGAGATTATTACATTTAATACTATTGCATTAAAAGGCGCGATAAAAGATGTGGGACGAGCTTTGAGAATGTCTATTGTTGAAACATCTGCAATTTCTGAAGCTGTATATCTTGACGAAAACAACAAATGGGTTATTGATGATGCTTTCAGAAAGAGATATCCAGAATTATTCAAATATGTTGATATTGTAAATGGAACAATAGTTTCTATTGGATCTCATCCATCCGGCGTATTAGTAAGTGATTTGGATATTGAAGAAGAAGTTGGAATGTGTAGCCTTGCAACTTCTGATTATCCAGTTTCAATGCTTAATATGAAAGAACTTGATGCACTGATGTACGTTAAATTAGATATTCTTGGTTTGACGCTAGACCAAGTAAAAAGGGGTAATATGCTGGGAGTGGCTTAGAGCCTTTTACACACCTACAGTATTTTGTACTTATTGTAGTAGTAACAGTTAAAAGGATTGCAGAATCAGCAGGCACGATAAGATCCGCCTCAACGAGCGTGGGAATATCCCATTGTATTATTAGTAATGGTAATACAACTCCCCCTTAAAAAATGGTGCGCTCTGAACATATGGGTAACACCCATAGAGTCAGGCAGAAATGACCTGACCATAACTAACCGAAAAGTATGAAAAGTAAATATAGTAAACAAGATATAATAGACGAAATAAAGAGAGTATATTTAGAGTTTGGCATTATTAATAGAAAATTATTAAAAGAGAACAATAAATTAAATATAAATATTGATTTCCAACTATCTAAATATGGTGGGCTAAAAGCTCTATGTAAGGAGATAAATATACCATATACGCAAAATTCGAGAATTGACGATAGACTGTTAAGAGAAGATGTTCTGCGTGTGTATAGAGAACATGGAAAGATAAGTATGGAAATTTACGAAAGATTTGGAAATTATTCCATATCTGCCATAAAAAGTCATTACGGATTTAATAATTTGCTAAAAGAACTCAACATAGAACCCAATATACAAAGAGATATTTCACAAAAAGATATTATAGAAGATATACAAAGAATATTAGAAATACATAAGAGTGTATCATCTACAGTATACAGAATGTATGGATTGTATTCTCAGACAACGATAGAAAGTCTATTTGGGAATTGGGTAAATGCTATAAAAGCAGCAGGGTATGCTCCACTCAATGAAAAGTGCGGATATAGAAAAATGGAATCCGACGTAAAAAAGCTATTTAATGAATATGGGTTTATCAGTAAAACTCTAATAAATGCAAAATGTGATTTTACATATGAAGCATTTAGAAATTATTTTAATAGCAAAGATAATATATCTGAAATGCTTGGCGTTGAAAATGCATTTTTAAATAAAGATAGTACTAATGCAATAATTTTGTACAATATACTGTGCGAGCTATTTGAGCGCGATGATATAGAAAAAGAAAAAACTTTTGAGTGGTTACGTAATCCTAAAACAAAAAGGGCATTAAGAATTGATTTTTATATATCTTCAAAGAATATTGCAGTAGAGTATGACGGATATCAGCATTCACATTATAGCCCATACTTTTATAGAAATGATATTGCAAAATTTGAAATGCAGATATATAGAGACAAAATAAAAGACGACTTACTATCAGAACATAATATAAAACTTGTTAGATTCTCTTATAAAGATAACTTAAATAAAGAATTAGTAAAAGAAAGGATTATAGGTTAGTTATAGTAACAAAGTGTAGATAACATTGGTGTTATTAACGAAACATGTAAACTTGCAGGAATTGAGAGAATGACTCCTGACAATGTTGATCTGGATGATGAAGAAGTTTGGAAAGACATACGAGACGACACAACGCTTATATTCCAGTGGGAGAGTACATCCGCACAATCTTATTTGAAAAGATTTATGTCAGACGAAACAATTGCTATTGCCAAAGCGCATAACAAAGATTTCTCATATATCAAGTGGTTTTCGTTTGGAAATGGTCTTTTACGTCCTGGATGTGCAAGTTTCCGTGATGATGTTGCAGACGGAAACATTATGATTACGGGATTTAATGAATTGGATAAATTCCTTTCGGTTACTTCCGGGCGAATAACCATGCAGGAAGATATTATGAGATTCTTAGTAAAATTTTGTGGATATTCTGATGCAGAATCAGATACAGTCCGACGTGGAATTGCAAAGAAATATGGTACTGAGAAATTCATTGATGAAATTCACGATAGGTTTATAAGCTATTCCAATGAAACATATGGGGCATCAGTAGAAGTATTAGAAGAAATATTCCCACCTATTAAACAGGGTATTTTGGATGCAACAAGATACGCATTTTCCTGGAATCATTCAGACGCGTACTCTTGCATTGGATATATATGTGGATATTTAAGGCACTATTACCCATTGGAATTTTTAACTGCTGCGTTAAATATTTTCGAGGGAAAAGAAGAAAAAACCTTAAATATTACAAACTATACCAGGAAAAAAGGAATAAAAGTTGAAGGAATTAAATTTCGACATTCTACAAGTAACTATACTTTTGATAAAGAAAAAAATGTAATTTATAAAGGAATTGCCTCTATTAAATATTTGAATAGCAAAGTTGCGGATGCGTTTCAGTCAATTAAAGATATGCAGTTTAAAGATTTCATTCATCTGTTGGCTGTTATAGAAGAAAAAAAGCTTCCGGTAAACTCAAAGCAAATGAAGATTTTGATAGAACTTGGATTTTTTGGAGAGTTTGGTGAAGCTAAATGTTTATTGAAACAGTATGATTTTTTCAACGAACTTTTTGGCAAAAAGCAGATGAAAAAAGAAAAAGCTGAAAAGCTTGGTATTCCACTTGAATTGGTAAGAAAAAACGCTGAAAAAGAAAGCGAAAAGACATTTACAAAAGTTGATATGAATGGATTATTGCACGATTTTGTTGCAGTAATGCCATATGAAAAGACAACTTTCGTAGATAAGGTAGGATATCAGATCAACGATTTGGGATATGTTGACATTGTAAGTCAAGATTACAAAGGATATGTTGTTGTAATGGACGTTGAAACAAAATATACGCCAAAACTGAAGGTTTATGCACTTGCCAATGGAAATACCATAACGGTAAAAATTGCGAAAAAGGATTTTAATAAGAATCCACTTCAAGTAGGAGATGTAGTTAGAGTAAACGACCAGAAGAAAAAAGCAAGGGTGAAAATGTCATCAGAAGGAAAATTTGTTCCAGTAGAAAACGAGTTTGACTGGTGGCTTACCAAATATGAAGTTATAGGAAGAAAATAATGTTATTTGGAAAATATAAATACACAGATTCCGAGGAAAAAGAATTGCTGGATTCTATTGTTATATTGGTAGATACAAGGGAAAAGGTAAACGATCATATTACAGGTTACTTTGATAAACATGACATACCATACAAGAAAAAAGCATTAAAGAACGGAGATTATAGTTTTTTCGTACCACAAAACGAGAAATTAGGGATATTCCGTGATACTTATTTCCACGACGATATTTTTGTAGAGAGAAAGGCAAGCTTAGAAGAATTGTCTGGAAATCTTTCTACGAAACGTGCAGATTTTGAAGAAGAACTGGCAGTTGCTAAAGCCCACAAAAAATATCTGCTTATAGAAAATGCCAATTATGAAGATATTGTAAACGGTAGATATAACACACAGTACAATAAGAAAAGTTATCTTGGAAGCATTCATAGTTTCAATCATAAGTACAATCTTGAAATTGTATTTATGCCAGATAACGCATACAGTCCAATTTTTATTTATGGCGTTATGCAGTATTATCTCCGAAATCTGATTAAATAAACAGATAGGGGGATTTGATTCCCCCTATTGTTGTACGAAATAAATGAAAGGATAAAACAGTAATGGCTACTAATGACCAGATTACAAGAATTAAACATCTTACTAAAATTCTGAATAAATATCGTGATGAGTATTATAACGAATCTCGACCGTCGGTAGATGATTCTACATATGATTCTATGATGGATGAATTAAAAGATCTTGAAGATAAAGCAGACTTTCACTGTGCCAACAGTCCAAATTACACAGTTGGATATGTTGTCAATTCAGAGTTGCCTAAATTTAAGCACAGTTATCCGTTGTTGAGTCTTGACAAGACGAAAGATAGAACGGTTGCAGCGAATTTTGCAAAAGGTAGAAAAGCTCTTTTAATGCATAAATTGGACGGTCTTACTATTTGCCTGATTTATGAAAATGGGGAACTTGTTTCTGCTAGTACAAGAGGAAATGGCGAAGAGGGAAGCCTTATTACGGATAATGCCAGAACCTTTATGAATATTCCACAGAAAATCCCGTATAAAGGTCATCTGAAGGTTACGGGTGAAGGAATTATTCACAGAGATGATTTTGAAAAGATAAATGAAAAATTGCCGGAAGAAGATAGATACAAAACACCACGAAATCTTGCTGGTGGATCAGTACAGCAGTTAAATTCTGAAATATGCTCAAAGAGAAAAGTGTGCTTTTATGCATTTAATGTGTTGGAGGGATTTGATGAAATCAATTCACTTTCTGGCAGATTGTATGCAGTAAACAATCTTGGATTTGATATTTGTACCTTCTTTGAATGCGATGTGGCACAACATGATTTTGTGGTATTTAACAATTTTGTGAATGAGCTGGTTGATATTGCAGAGGAAACAAAAACTCCGATTGATGGAGTCGTTATTATGTACGATGACATTGCTTATGGAAAAAGTCTTGGAAAGACAGGGCATCATTATCGCAATGGATTAGCATTGAAATTCAAAGAAGAAGAGGAAGAAACCACGATAACCAATATCGAGTGGCAAGTTGGTAGAACCGGAAAGATAACGCCAGTGGCAGTCTTTAGGCCAGTCATATTGGATAACACTACAGTCTCAAAAGCATCATTGCATAACATTAACACTATGCAGAAATTAAAAATCAGACCATATGCAACAGTTACAGTGGTTAAATCAAACGAAATTATCCCTCAGATTATCAAGTGTACAGGCGGCACATCTTACGAATTTGAAATTCCGAGAACTTGTCCGGTATGTGGCGGAGTAACTACTTTTGCAGGGGACGGAGAAACAATAAATATTTATTGCAAAAATCCAAATTGCCCGGCTCAGAGCATCAGAGGGTTATCATATTTTGCTTCAAAAGATGGCATGAATATTGATGGACTTTCAGATAAAAAGATTGAGAAGTTGGTTGATGCCGGGATTATTAGTAACCCTCTGGATATTTATAATCTGGATCTGCATAGGACTGAAATTGTGGAATTTGAAGGAATGGGAGAAAAATCATTTGATAAACTTCTTTCTTCTATTGAAAAGAGTAAGAATGTAAAACTGGAAAATTTTATTGCAGCATTAGGCATTCCGAATGTGGCACTCAGCAAGGCAAAAATAATCAGCAGAGAGTTTAACGGCGATTGGAACAAGTTTGAGGCAGCAGTTATTTCCGGATTTGATTTTACACAGCTTGACACGTTTGGTGTTGAGATTAACAAGAGTATTCACAAGTATTTCAAAGAAGTGTTCTTTGCCAATGACATATATAAAGAACTTGTATCTCTTATGAAATTTCAGATGCAGCAAGTATCAGACGAGCCACAAATTTTTAAAGATATGATTTTTGCCATTACTGGAAATGTTCACATTTTCGCAAGTAGAAAAGAGATTCAGAAGAAAATTGAGTCTTTGGGTGGCAAAGTAGCAGGAAGTGTTTCAAAGAAAACATCATATCTTATAAATAATGATGTAGAAAGTTCTTCCAGTAAAAACAAAGATGCAAAGAAAAATGGTGTACCTATTATTACGGAAGAAGAATTTTTAAAACTGTTAGGTTGAATGAAATAAAGGATGGCAAAAAAATAATGAATGAACATATAACTGAATTATTCGATAAATATTGTGCAGCCCGTGACTGTGATACTTGCAAATATAACAGAGATAAGAGAGTGACTTCAGGCGAAATATCTTGCAATGAAGCGTATGAAGATGACTACCGTAAAAGATATGCAAAATAAAGGAGATTACGAATATGAAGATGATTGAAATTGATTTGAATATTATGAGCGCACCACAGAGTTATTACCTGGCGCAAGGAATTTCAAAGGATCTTAATTTTTCTACGGGGCTTCCGGCACTCTTTGAGAGAATGTATGGAATGAAAGAGAAAATTGAAGCGTCCTATGTAGATGACTATACAGATAATGTTGACATTGAACTTGGTGAAGCCATTATTGTTGATAATGTTTTTAATTTGATTGTAAAAGAAAACAGTTATAACAAGCCGGACTCTGACAGACTTCTGGATGCTATTGTAAATATGAGAGATCAGATGGACGCAAAGATGATTAAAAAATTGGCTATACCGAAAATCTGTTGTGGCAGAAATGGTTTAGAGTGGGATGATGTACGGAGTATGTTTGAATTTGTTTTCGCGGATTCTGATGTGCAGATTCTTGTTTGTGTACAGTAACTATGACAGAAGAATCTAAGAGATGTTGCACATGGAAAGTTTATATTCATACAATACCATCGAAAAAAGTTTATATTGGTATCACATCACGAAATGTAAAAAAGCGATGGAATGGTGGTCTTGGATATAAAAACTGTACAAGTTTCTATAACGCAATAGAAAAGTATGGTTGGGATAATATAAAACATGAAATTCTTGAAGAGAATCTTTCTTTTGAAGAAGCAGAGATAAAAGAAAAGTATTACATAAAAAAATACAATAGCAATAATCCTGCTTACGGGTACAACTTAACTGTTGGTGGTTTAGGAGCAAATGGTTTTAAATTGTCGGAAGAAAAAAGAAGAAAGCTATCAATGAATCGACAAGGTATAAATTCTGTGGGATATGGTTTCTATCCTAGTGAAGCTACGAAAAAGAAAATGAGCGATAGTGCTAAAGGAAAAGTATTTAAGAAAGAGACTAGAAAGAAATTATCAGATAGTAAGAAGAAACCCGTATATCAATATGATTTGAGTGGAAATTTTATCAAGGAATTTGATTGTGCTATTCAGGCAGCCGACACATTGGGAATCAACAGAGGGAATTTATGTTCATGTTGTAGAAATGTATCAAAGAGTGCTGGTGGCTATTTTTGGTCATATGAAATGATAAAAAATCCAAAGCTAATTCAAGAACATTTGGGAAATATTAAATGCTTTCCAATATTAAAAGGAAGAAATGAAAAACCAGTATTCAAATTAGATTTGCAAGGTAATGTAATTAAAAAGTATGATTCGATAAAAATAGCAAGTGCTGATACTGGAATATCTTCACAAGAAATATCTCAATCATGTAAAAACAAAAATAAAATAACAAGGGAGTATAAATGGAGATATGTCTAATCAAACGACAATAGAACCCAAAATGTTGATAATGGTAACGCCTACAAATCATAACAAAGTATATAGAATGATTCCACATGGCGATATCTTTGAAGTTGAATATGGACGTGTTGGTGCAACTTGCCAGCACGCTTCCTACTCAATGTCACAGTGGGATAAAAAGTATAAAGAGAAAATCAAAAAAGGCTATGTCGATCAGACACACTTAGTTCAGGATCTTATTCAGAAAGAACCAGTAAAATCTAATGATGGCTATAAAAAAATTGAAAACAAAGTAATTGCCGAAATTGTTCAAAGGCTACAAGATATGGCACGCCAGAAAATCCAGGCAAACTACAAAGTTTCTTCACAACAAGTAACACAAGCTATGGTGGATGAGGCACAGAATGTCATTGATGACCTTATGAATAAAGAAACAGTAGAAGATTTCAACAATACACTTCTCACATTATTTACTGTAATCCCACGAAAAATGGGAAACGTGAATGATTATCTTTCAAGAGGAAAAGATGATTTCGCAAAAATTCTGAAAGATGAACAGGATCTTCTTGACGTTATGAGAGGTCAGGTTGTTACACACACTGTTCAGAACGAGCCAGAAAAAGTAGAAGAAAATAATGAAGAAACAATCATTGAAGCAATGGGGCTGATTTTTGAAGAAGTTGATGCTTCAGAAGTGGAAATGATTAAAGGTAAGTTGGGCGAAATCAGTAACAGATTCCATAAAGCTTGGAGAGTTCGTAACATTCGTACACAAAAGAGATTTGATGACTTTGTAGAAAAAGAAAATATCAAGACACGAAAGCTTTTATGGCATGGCAGCAGGAACGAGAATTGGTGGTCAATTATTAATACTGGTTTGGTTCTTCGACCAACAAATGCCGTAATAACAGGAAAAATGTTTGGATATGGTCTGTACTATGCCCCAAAAGCTCAGAAGTCAAAAGGCTATACAAGCCTTGACGGATATTGGAGTGGACAGCATGAAAACTTCGGATTTATGGCACTTATGGATGTGGCATATGGAAAACCATATGATGTACATTCATTTGATAGTAAATATTATAACTTTAATTATGAACGATTACAAAAAGAATGTCCCGGAGCAAACTGCTTACACGCCCATGCTGGGAAGATGTTAAGGAATGATGAGATTATTGTTTATAAAGAAGAACAATGTACTATAAAATATCTTGTGGAGCTGAGATAAATGAAATATATAAGAAAGTATGTTAGGTACATACAGATTATCGTTTTTATTCTTTTGTTGGCTGCTATGTCGTGCTGTATGACTATATGCCCGGCATATTTAATTTGCACGTTGATTATGACAAAAGGATTTACGATTATTGCATTTTTGGAAATATGTGGAAAATGTTTACTGTTGTATTTCATATTTGCATTATTAGCTGTTGTGCAAGGCTCTTTTATTTGGAAAGATTAGCACACAATATATGGTACTTAAAAATATTACAAACACAATATATAGACATTAAAACTAAATAAAATTCTGTTTTTATTGTTTATTTCAATTTTCCCCATAAATATGCTATTCCTTTTATATGGGGTGGGGTAGATGTTGAGTAATATATTTTGAAAAGTGACAAGGAAACAATTTATGCAAATGGAAGAAAAATGTGTAAAAAGGTTCGATATGGTTGAGGGTTCATTCACATTAGAACCAGATAAAGGCATTAATATAGATAAATTATTAAAAATCTTTGGTGTGGATATTTCAGGAAAACCAGATTCATACACTATCCAATATTTAAAAACTGTACAAGCGAAAAAGCATAAGAAAAAGAGAATAAATAAAAAATGGATAAAAAGGTATGGGTATAAACAAAAGTGGTTTAATAGCAAAGGTTGGAAACTAAAGAGTTATAAAGATGGAACAGCAGAGTTTGTAAAATAAATTGTACATAAGAGTTATAGCCAAATGACTTATATGGCAATTGGAGGAAAGTATAAAGGATGAATAATTTCGCAAGAAATATCGGTATTTGGTATTACGATAGAAAATGGGCGGAAGTATTATTTGAAAAGATTTTGGACAGTTATCCAGGATATTGTTTATTCCGCATTTATAGAAATCAATTAAAAATTATATTGACGGACGGAACGTCAATTAGATTCTTTAATGTTAATTGTACTAGCAGATCAATGGCATTAACAGAGTCATATATTCAAAAAGGGATAGACTATAATTTATTTTGCAGTAAAATTGCCCCAGCAACAAAGAGAGGTATTAAGGGAAAATATATTATAGAAAATTACAATGATATTGAAAATCCACAAGACGCGACACGTTATTATTTAAAGAAGAACTGTGAGAAGGAAGAAGAAATGGATTTAGTATAATTACCAGATGGACAAATTGATACCGTAGGAAATAAACATCACGTCATTGATATTGTACGGGAAAAATGTGGTGATGACATTGCAAGGATTATCTCACAATGGATTGATCCGGAAAATACAGGTGAGATGAAAAAGTGGCGCGATTCCTTTAAAGAAGAATTTGAAGAAGAAAAGCGACAGGAAGAAATGGCAATTATAGAAAAGTTAAATAAGATTTATTGCACATAAGATAAACGAAATAAATATTTATGCGGATTAGAGCAGTGGAAGCTCGTCTGCCTCATAAGCAGAAGGTCAGGAGTTCGAATCTCCTATCCGCAATTTGCCTTATTTATGTATTGTCATATTATTTTTGCAAAAGAAGTAGGTGGTAGGGCTGAAAGAATTTAAAATTGTTAAGTTCATATTTCGGTTCTATCATTTACATATGTTGAGCATATAGCACAGTCTGGTAATGCAATGGTCTGCAACACCATGATCGCTGGTTCAAATCCAGTTATGCTCTTTTAAGCACATACAGCAATTTTATTGGATATTACTGCTAATAATAGAACCAATTTGTGCTTAGAGACACAAGCAGCAAATTTATTATAATTTAATTCTGGCATAAGAAAAATATAGTGTCTAGTTATTTGGTCTAATAGCATAATGGCTAATGTGCCGGACTGTCTCTCCGGTTATCAGGGTTCGATTCCCTGTTAGATCGTTTTATGATACATTGGACGATTGGCTAAGTTACCACCCTTTCAAGGTGGCGAGACGGGTTCGATTCCCGTATGTATCGTTTTATAGTAACACTGCAGGTTGCTTAAAACGTTTTTTAGTGTTTTGACCGAGAATAAAACATTAGTGATTACAGTATGTGTCACTTGGTTGTAGTTAATCCGAGTAAAAGCTATTTAAGGGCGTATGGTATAATGGTAAAACATCTGACTCCAGATCAGAGGATTAGGGTTCGATTCCTTATGCGTCTGTTTAGGGGGAATAATCCGTAGGGGTAGCGGGGCAGACTGTAAATCTGCTGTCATTGCGACTCGGGTGGTTCGACTCCATCTTCCCCCATCGAAAAGCTGTAAATTAGTTTTTGTACAAGAGGTGTATTTTTTATGGTGAAAAGGAAATGCGCGATTTGGAATTTGTCAAAAGATGAAATCCAAGAAAAGGTAAATAAATGTAATAGCATAAGTGATATGTTAGATGCATTTGGGTACTCGCGTTCGAGTGGAAGTATGGCAAAAATTATGAAAGAAGTAATTAAAGAATACAATATTGATATTTCTCATTTTAAGCCATTTTACAGAACACATCAAAAGCCAATATACGAATTAAAAGATATATTAATTCATAATTCACCTTATAGAAATATATCACGATTAAAAGAAAGGTTACTAAAAGAAAATCTTTTAGAGTATAAATGTGCGATTTGCGGAAACAAAGGAGAATGGAACGGCAAAGCATTAATCTTACAATTAAACCATAGAGACGGAGATCATACAAACCATTCTATTGATAATCTGAGATTTTTGTGTCCTAATTGTCATTCACAAACAGATACGTTTTCTGGGAAAAACGCAAAATACGGAGAAAGATAGTTTAAAATATGTCTTCTCCCCCACTTTGGGAAGTTAGCTCAACTGGTAGAGCATTAGGTTGAAGCCCTAAGTGTAAGTGGTTCAACTCCACTACTTCCCACTTAATCTAATAAAGCCCTTATGGAAAGGCGTATGAGGTATATATAAAATGGTGAATACAACATAATCATGGACATATAGCTTAATGGATAGAGTTCACGACTACGAATCGTGCGATATAGGTTCGATTCCTATTATGTCTGTTTTGCCCGTATAGTTCAATGGAGAGAACATGGCTCTTCTAAAGCTATGATCTTGGTTCGATTCCAAGTATGGGTGTTTATTTTTGGAGAGGTGGCAGAGATGGATTATTGCACCAGTCTTGAAAACTGGCAACCGTCAGTGATGGCGGTTCGTGGGTTCGAATCCCACCCTCTTCGCTCTTGGATGGGTGGCAGAGTTGGTTTAATGCGCCGGATTGCTAATCCGGTATACATGTTAATTCGTGTATCGTGAGTCCGAATCTCACCCCATCCGTTTAGACACAAACAGCAAATTTATCAGGTTATTTTAATTTTATTGAAAAGTATACAAATAAAATCAGCGAATATGAATAATTACAATTGTCCATATTAAAAATCAAAGTTTCGTGTCTAGTGGCTCATACAGCAAATTAATATAAGTAAAAATGAAATCAAATACTTATTTTACAAATCAAAATGTTTTAATTCCGCCGATAAAACTATTGATATATTATTGAGCCTAGATAAAGTCGCATACAGCAAATTTGTTTAAAAAAATGGATTTATATATTTTATTATAATGTTTTTATTTTATTGTAATGTTTTGTGGATAT
>OHNQ01000692.1_pt1 | contig 17805 bp, 20 predicted proteins | sample 1569621 | NCBI WGS metagenome assembly OHNQ01 (sample SAMEA3879516, study PRJEB24766) | human gut metagenome | biome: human-associated habitat; feature: feces | place: USA | collected 1985/1987
GTATACAATAACAGGAATACATGAATCCGTGTGTACTATTTTCAGGAATACCACAGTTCGCCGATATTCCGCTAGGTTGCGGAACGTATTCCGTATGCGTGCGGAATGGATTCCGTAGCCCTGCGGAATGGATTCCGCATGCATACGGAATGAAGCGTTGTTACCAGAACGCATTCCTACTATAGTACACACTACTCATCTGTTATTCCTGAAAGAGTAGACACACTGTTTCCTCTATTTCTAAAAGTATAGACACTCAGACGAAAACCACTCAATAAGGTTTTTCTAATACGCAACCTCTGAATCATCCATGAAAAGATGATAGAAAAGCGGTGCAGTTTTTGGTATCTTTGTAAACTTTAGGTCTATATCAAATGTGAACAATGACCTCCAACTTACTAGATAACAGATGACCATGACTACGAACAGCTTTACTCGCTCCTTAACCGTCACCCTATTGCTGCTTTTATTCTCCGTCACCGCCAACCCCACAGAGATAAGGAGTCAGCAAACACGAACCGTATACATCTGTACAGGGAAATACTCCAAGGCCTATCATGCGAGAAGGGAGTGCAAAGGACTCAACAACTGTAAAGCAAGAATAAAAGCCGTCAGAATTTCAGAGGTGGGCAAACGCAAACCCTGTAAAATCTGCGTCTCCTAACTCACGACTTTCCAGTCTTGCCTAATAAGGGCACCCAAATCAAATTTGGTTAAAAAGCAGAGCCACTCCACTTCAAAATTATTGTTTATCTTTGTAGCTGTTATGAGTAAGAAAGGAATTATAGTAGTTTCGGGAGGGGTGGATAGCACCACGCTTCTCTATGACAAGCGGGAGGAGATCGGTTTAGCCCTCACTTTTCGCTATGGGTCGAACCATGAATCGCGAGAGGTGCCTTGTGCGGAGTATCACTGCAAGCGACTTGGTATTGAGCACCGAGTGGTGGATCTGGACTTTGCGAAGTCGATGCACAGCTCTCTACTAGAGGGGGCGGAGCAGATCCCTACTGGGGAGTATGAAGAGGAGAATATGCGGAGCACGGTGGTCCCCTTTCGCAATGGGGTGATGCTCTCTATCGCTTGTGCCTTTGCGGAGGACCGGGGTATGGACAAGGTATTTATCGCCAATCACTTTGGAGACCACGATATTTACCCCGATTGTACAGCGGCCTTTATCAAGGGAATGAATGAGGCGATGGTGCAAGGGACCTATCACCACGTGCGGGTGGAGGCGCCCTATACTGGGCTCTCTAAGAAGGAGATTGTAGCGATTGGAACTAAGTTGGGGGTGGATTATAGCCACACCTGGAGCTGTTATAAGGGGGGCGAGAAGGCGTGTGGAGCGTGTGGCACCTGTAGGGAGCGACAGGAGGCCTTTAGGGATAATGGACTTGTAGATCCCATACCTTACCTATGAACGGAAAGGAGTACAGAATAAGGGCTGAGCGATACCACGATATCTGCTTCGGCCATAGGGTGATGAATCACGAGAGTAAGTGCCGCCACCTCCATGGACACAACTATCGCTTTTACTTTGTGATAGAGGCAATGGAGGGCTTGGACGATCTGGGGCGTGTGCTGGACTTTTCGGTGATCAAGGAGACGCTCTGCCAGTGGCTGGAGGCGCATTGGGACCATCGCTTTCTTCTCTTTGTGGAGGACCCCTACCTGCCGACGCTTGAGCAGCTGAGCCCCGAGAGTATTGTGGCAGTGCCTTTTAACCCAACGGCGGAAAACATTGCCCAATATATGCTATCGACCATCGCCCCACCTCTCTTAGAGCCATGGGGCTGTAGGCTGGTGGAGTGCCGTGTGGAGGAGACGCGTAAATGTGCCGCCACAGCTCGCATTGACGAATAATGGAGCATCGACTGAGGATTGTGGAGCTCTTTCAGAGCTTGCAAGGAGAGGGGGCGAATAGTGGTCGGCTGATGATTTTCATTCGCCTTACAGGGTGTAATCTGCGTTGCGACTTCTGCGACACTGCTTTTGCTCGAGTGGAGATGGAGTGCACACCAGAGGAGCTACTGGAGGAGATCAAGAAGAGATTTCCGACCTGCAAAAACCTGCTATGGACGGGCGGGGAGCCAACTCTGCAACTCACGGAGGAGATCGTGGAGTTTTTCAAATCGGCTGGCTACTGGCAAGCCCTTGAGAGTAATGGTCTAGTGCCGGCTCCTAGAGGTTTGGACTATATTACCCTTTCTCCCAAGGTGAAGTGGGAAAAGGTGACGGAGAACTACCATGATCGGGTGGTGGGGGAACTGAGATTTCCGATAGCTATGGGGGACCCTCTGCCTGAGATTGAACGATTTCCAATGGCGATGCATTATTACCTCTCACCCATCTTTGACGGGGATAGGGTGGTGGCTGAAAACATCGGTTACTGCCAGCAACTGATTGAGGAGGATCCTCGTTGGTCGCTATCCCTTCAGATGCATAAGCTCATAGGCATCCGATAGGAAAGGCTAGAGTTCTTTGATGAGCTCTACCAGCAGGGAAGCGAGGGGACCTTTACCTTGAGATTGGATAAAAGTATTGAGGTAGTCGGATAAGACTCTTTGATAGGTCTCTTTGGGTATTAAGCCCCACCCCATTTGGTCTCTTAGGTGTAGCAGGGGAGCGATATAGGCGATCACCTCTTTGCTACACAATAATTGATCTATTTGCTCTCTCTGCGGAGCCACTCCATAGAGGGCGATATAACGCTTCTCGAGCACTTCACGAGTGATCCCGAACCGCTTTCCTTGCCAAAGCAAACTGCCTTGTCGCTGGGGAGTCATCCCGATGCCGTGAAACTTAAGTGCCTTTTGAACTGCTTCCTTCACCACTCGTCCGATAGTAGAGCCTAGGCATGAATGCAATCCTGCATCATAGAGCATAGTGGGAGCCTCTAGGTTGGAGACCACCATAATGGTATCGGTGCCTGATCCAGTAGCTAAGCCACGTGAGTAACAGCTTCCAGCTTGCAACTCTTGTAGTGCGGCACTCTTGGCCTCTGTAGCAGTGATGATGGCTTGTGTCAACACCCCCTCTGGAAGCTGTGCATCTATAAAGAGCATGATATTGATGGTACCAGGGGGTGGCAATAGATTCTCGCCAGTCAGTTCGTCATAGGAGGGCGGGTCGCCCGCTCGGCCACCATTGTGGTCAATACCAGCAGTCACGATAGCTTCTACTTGAATTCTATGAAAGGAATCCATTACCTCGGCACGCTCTTTTAGTTTCGCAGCGGTTCCCATTGCCACTGTCTGCTCCACTGGTAAACCAAGCTCTTTGGTGAGTAGTCGATAATGCTCGCACAGATTGGGAGCTTCCATTTTGGTCACCACTTTATTCTGCACCAAGGGGGAGCTGCTGTAGGAGTAGTTGTAGAGGTACTTCATTCCTTCGTGGCAACCTCCATTCAGTGGCGAACTACTTGCCACCCGTTTACGCCCTTCAAGAGCCACTACCAAAGCCTCATTGGCTAGGTATACCTTATCACCACAGATAGTGGTGCCGACCAAGTTTTTATCTACTAATGGGCTCAAAATAGATAAGGGATGAAGATGATTAATCCGACAATGACTGCACCAATAGCTACAAGTAGAACCGCCCCAGCAGCTAAATCCTTGGCATCGCGGATAAGAGGAGAGTACTCTGGACTCACCCTATCAGCCAGCTTCTCTATGGCACTATTCATCGCCTCCATAGAGAATACCAGGAAAATAGTGAGCACAAGAATCAACCACTCTACTTTGCTCACACCTAGTATTGCTGCCAAAATCACCACTGCTATCGCACAAAGGAGGTGGATACGTGCGTTGGGCGTATAGAGAAAAAGCTCCCACATACCCCGAAGGGCATAATGGAAGCTTTTGATTACTCTTTTCAGAGGATGGGCTTTAGGGGCGTTGGGTTTCATCGCTTATAGCCAGCTATTCATAAAGTGATCCATCTCCTTTTGCTTTTGTTCCAACTTGAGAAGTAACTCAAATTGGGCACGGGTACGTATCAAGTTGTGCTTTGGCTTATGCGTTTTGTAGTAGGTATCGCCATTGATGTAATCGGTGAGGAAACGAACGGTCTGCATATAGGTGAGCAGTCTACCACCATAAGGCAACAACTCTATCTCTACAGGTGTTAGGAATGCCTTCGCCTCCTCCATATACCCACGGATATAGCTCTCAAAGACTGGCATATTGACTTGGATATTGGAGAGGTTTTCATCATCCTCCTCACCACTATTCACCGCGGTACGGATAAAGTCACCAATATCGGAGAGCACAAATCCTGGCATCACGGTGTCTAGGTCTATCACGCAGAGCACCTCGTCGGTAGCTTCATCGAAGAGGATATTATTGACCTTGGTATCGCAGTGATTGGTGCGAAGCTTGAGAGAACCATTTTGGTAGAGACGCTCTTGTACCGTCATCGCCTCGGCACGTTGCTCTATCTCCTCTATCAAATCCTGTACCTCTGCCACACGACCTACTCTGTCTTCGTTTACCGCATCTCTAAACTGCTGTAGGCGGAAGCTCATATTGTGGAAGTTGGGGATGGTTTCGCCCAACTGCCCCTCTGGCAAATCGGAGAGCATGGAGTGGAACTCCCCAAAGGCTTCCCCCGCTACATAAGCTAGCTTGGGCGACACACTTTCATAGCTCTTACTCCCCTTGATATAGTAGCACAAGCGCCACTTATTTCCCTCTACAGAGGCATAGTTCTTACCATCCTTTGTCTTGATAAAGGTGAGGACCTTCCGATCAATATCCTTCTCTCCTTGCTGCTCTAGGTGACGCCGGATATGGGAAGTGACGGCAAATATATTGCTCTGAAGGGTCTCTACATCCTCAAAGATCTGGTCATTGATTCGTTGCAAGACGTACTTTCGCCTCTCGCCTTCAGGAGTATTCACAGAAATGGCATAAGTATCATTGATATGCCCATTGCCAATAGGGATAATCCCCATCACATCTTCGGTAATAGGAAATTGATTGACAGCGCGCCCCAGCTCTTTATAATCCATAAATATTAGCCATAAAATTGAAAGAAAAAGGGTGCCGTAATCCAAATCAAGACAAAGAAGGAAGCCATTAAAATACCTACTGTCTGCCTTCGACCGATCGGACGGACGAAGCTGTGTCGTGCCTCTCGGCGTGGCACATCGAGAAATGCAACCCGACTCTCACTATAGAGCCAATAGCAGACCCAGCCACAAGCCAAACCGAGTAACAGTCCAGGCAACACGTCGGTAATGAAGTGCATACCTAGATAGATACGTGAGTAGGCCACCGTAGCCGCCACAATGAAAGAAACAATTGTAAATAGTCGGTGCCTTACGACCAACGAGGCAAAAAGTGAGAAGGCGAAAAAGTTGGTAGTGTGTCCCGAGACAAAGCCATAGCCACCTCCGCGATGCCCCAGCACTGTTTTCACTACGTCCTCAGTCAGTGGGTGGTACGTAGGCCGCTCACGCTGGAATATCTGCTTGATGATACCCGATGAAAGGCCATCCGCCAAAACCACTAATAGCACAATCCCAAGCAAGAAGAGGATCACCTCTCCCTTTTTCTGTTTATAAGACATCAATACGAGGAAGAGCACCACGAACACGATCCACGGCCACTTATCCGAGATGAAGTACATCACACTATCTAGGTAAAGACTGTGGAGACTATTGAGCCACAAAAAAGCATCACGCTCTAGACTAACAAGGGATTCTACCATATTTATTTAGCGAAAGTTATTAATGATTTCAAAGGTATTGTTGGGCACCCATCCGACTGTACCATCGGGGAGTTTGATCTCGGTATACCCCGAGAGTGTCTGCTGCGTTACCACCTTTAGGCCTCCATGCACCACCACTATGTCTTTGGCAGAGGCATCGGGGGAGCTCTTTACGGTGATGATACTGCTCGTTAGTATCGCCTCCTTATCTTCATGCGTAAAAAGATAGGAACGAAAGGCAAGGGCATTGGTCAGAATCGTAAGTAAAAGGGCAACCAACCCTCCGTAAAACCCTATCTGCCGTTGCGACCTGCTACGTCCTCTGAAGTAGAAGAACACGCCAACCAGCACAAGGACAAAAAAGATAAGCCCCAACATCCTCCAGGCTGAGAGTGAGCACCAGTGTGAGATATCATCCCACCAACGGCTCAGGAAGAGCCTAGGAGTGGGCTCCATATCATCTACAATCTGGGAGCTGACCAGCTCAAGATTGAATCGGGTATCCCCGTCGGAAGGGTCGATACGATAGGCTCGCTCAAAGTTGAGGATAGCGAGTGGTAGGTCATTATTCTTATAGTAAGCCGATGCTAAGTTATAGTATATCTCCGCCGATGGTTCCCCCTCCTCAAGTGCCTGAGTAAAGCACTCAATCGCTTTAGGATAATCGGCATCACTGTAGGCTGCCACCCCCTCCTCAAATGGAGAGGCAAAAAGTGAAAGGCTGAGGAATAGCAGCGATAAAGAATATAGTAGTTTGCGTCTCATAACATCACTTCCCTTTTAATTTCTGTACCCCATCTATCACAGAAGCGGCCTGATCATAGAGTTGCTCACGCTCCTCCGTTTCGCTAGGAGAGTAGCGTGCCACTTCCAATGTGCTTAGCGTCTTAATCGCCTCCTCTACTAGCTCATCACTGGCTCCACGCTCCTTCATGGCAGTCGCAATGTTTTCTTTGGATAGCTCCGAGAGTGGGATATGCAACTTAGCACTTAAGAAGTCACTCAACCCCTTCAGGAGAGCCTCGTAGTATGCCGAGTCTTCGCCCTTATTCCTCATTTGGTAGGCTATCTTGAGGTACTTCCGTGCCATCTTACCGGCACGTCGGCTCCGATTCGATGCAGTATCGGCCATGTAGGCCTCCTTTTTCCGATCTATCAAGATAGCTACAAGCAGTAGTACTACAAGGGCAATATAGGCAACAAGATAGAGTGTGCCATTGGTCTTATTAAGTGTGGTGGTTCGATTTGACCCTTTGAGGTAACGGATATCCTTACCTAGATACTTCACATCCTCCTTATTGGAGAGGCCTGCCACGGCAGAGACATCTGTCGCTTCACCCTTATCCACATGCACCTTTGTTTCGGGGAGTGTGATGGTTTCATACAGCCCCTTGGCAGGGTCAAAGTAGGTAAAGGGGATAGCTGGTATCACGAAGTCACCCACATGCTTTGGCACGGCGAAGTACTCCTTTTCCCTCGTTCCTCGTGTCTCTCCACCTCTTACGCCAGTATCATCGCTCTCCTTTGGGTCGTAGGTATCAAAACCTTCAGGGAAAATGGGCTCAGGAATCTTAGCTAGTTTGATATTTCCCTTGCCCTCCAGCGACATCTTCATTGTAAAGCTCTCATTGGTCTTGAGCACCTTAGTAGGCACCTCCATATTAAGAGAGTACTGCCCCACCGCTCCCGAGAAGTTATCGGGTTTAGGCTGTGGCAATGGCTTTACATTGATCGTCACAGGCTTTGTCTTGATCTTCTTACGTAGCTGCTGGAAGTTATCAAAGAAGGCATCAAAGATATCTCGCTTGGGGTTAGAGATCGGCATACTCACCACCATCTCAAACTCTGCCGGCTTAATGACTAATTTGCCTGCTCTCTGCGGGTAGAGTACTACCGAGTGAAAAGTGGCCGCATAGTAGAGTTTACCATTGACTTGCTCCGCCTCGAAGTAGGCTTGAGAGCCATCATCCTGTACGTATTGTACAAAGCCCTCGTAATCTGGAAAGGAGAAGTTGGAAAACTGGGTATTCTCTAATCGTGAATAGAGCTTATAAGTAATCTGAACCGCCTCCTGCTCATATACCTGAGTTTTGCTAGGGATGGCTACGATGTAGAGATCCTCAGCCGAAATGCTAGGAGAGGAGTTGGCTCCGCCATTATTCACCTCCGTATCTGTATCCGCCCCAAATACGGTAATGCGCCGGGAAGCGGTACGATAAGTAGCCCCAGAAACCTCCACCTTTACTTCAGGAAGGACGTAATTGCCCTCTTTCTCTGCTAGAAGTGTGTAGGTAAAACTAGTGGTTCGGCTAGAGCTTCGCTTACCATTCACGATACTCATACTCGAACTGCTACTCACGGCCGGTCCGTAGACCACTTCCAGCCCCGACGGTGCATTAAAGCTGATATTCTTGGCAGATGCATTGACCGAAAAGACCACTCTAAAAGGGCGTCCTGCTATAATATGGCTCGGCACTTCCACATCAAAAGCCACCTTATCCTGCCCCCACACATTCAGGGAGAGCAGAGTAAAGACTACCAATAATATATATCGATTGAATCGTATCATCATCACCAATTTTTAGGTCTTGACTTTTTGCCCCTTTGCTGTTGCTGCTTCATTTGCTCCACCTTACGCTGCGTATCCTTCTCGTCTTGTAGATAGGCTTGAAGGATCTTCTCCGCATTGTCTTGGCTCATTGTTTCAGCATTTTGAGGCTGTTCTTGCTGCTTATTAGGCTGGTCCTTCTGCTGGTCTTGCTGTTGATCCTGCTGATTCTGCTGTTGCTGGTTGTCCTGTTGCTGCTGCTCTTGATTATCCTTATTATCTTGATTCTCCTCGTTATTATCTTGCTGCTGTTGCTCCAATAGCTTTTGAGCAAGAGCAAGGTTGTAACGCGTCTCCTCATCGGTTGGTCGACGTCGGAGCGACTCTTTATACATCTCAATAGCCTTGGCATAGTCCTTCTTCGCCATCGCCAAGTTGCCAGCATTATGAGCCACATCTGCCGCCTCATCCTTCGGGAGTATCTTTATCTCCTTAAGCATCTCCTGGTAGATCTTATCCGCCTCTTCGCCACGCTCCGTACGCACAAGGGTATTGGCGAGATTGAAGTTCGCCACCTTGTCACTTGGATTTATCTCCAATGCCTTGCGGTACTCCAACTCCGCCTTATCGTACTGCTCCTTTTGAAAGAGTTTATTGCCACTCCTTGCCAACTGACGCACCTCTTTCTGGGCATAGCCAGAGAGGGAAAAGGAGACCAGTAAACCTAATAACAATAATATTCTTTTCATCATTCCTTACTTTTAGCTGAAGTACGCTCAAAGAGTTGCACCCGTCTGAAGTATCTATTCTTTCGGTCGAGCAATAAGAAATCGATCCACAGCAGAAGCAATCCGAGTAATAAAGGGATATAATACAGCTCATTGTAAGCGGTATAAACCTTCATCTCCAACTCCGCCTGGTCCAATTTATTGAGGGCCTCCTCCAAAGCTCTTACCGACTGCGACACATCACTGGCACGCACGTAGATACCCCCTGAAGCAGTGGCGATCTCCATTCCGAGTTGCTCATTGAGCTTCGTAATCACCATCTTACCCTCGGCATCCTGGAGGTAGCCACCCTCCGGCATAGGGATTGGGCCTCCGTCAGTAGAGCCAACGCCTAGCACATTGACCAAGATCCCCTGTTTCTTCGCCTCCTCAATCGCCGAAAGCACATTGCCCTCATGATTCTCGGCATCGGTAATCAATACGATAGCACGCTTCACCTTTTCATCACTCGAAAAGCTACGTACACAGAGCCGAATCGCCTGCTCCAATTGAGTACCCTGCACCTGAATGAGATCGGGAGAGGCATTATCCAAAAACATCTTGGCCGAAATCATATCCCCTGTGATTGGGAGCTGCACATAAGCATCCCCCGCAAAGAATACCAGACCAATCTTATTATTATCCAGTTTGTCAATAATTCTCGAAACGATTGCTTTAGCACGAGCCAAGCGATTGGGCTTCACATCGTCCGAAAGCATAGAGTTGGAGATATCCATCGCTACCATCAACTCAATGCCCTCACGCTTTACCGTCTCACTCTTAGAGCCCATTTGGGGTCGAGCAAGTGCCACCACCAGCATCGATAGACTGAGTATAAGCACCAAGTCCTTTGCCAGCTTACGACGTAGGGAAAGGTCGGGCATCAAGAGACGCACCAATTCGGTCTCGCCAAACTTCTTCAGCTCCTTTCGCTGACGGCTCATTCTCCATACGAGGAATAGAGCCACCACCAGCAATGGCAGCAAAAGGAAAAGTATATATGGGTGTAAAAATCTCATTATGGCATCCTCCTAAATAGCGTACTACGAAGTAACAGTGCTGCAAACAACAGTATCAGAGCTGCCCATAGATAGGGTGGAAATAGCTCCTCCTTCTGGGTGAAACTCTCCACCTTTAGCTTCACCTTCTCCAGCTGATCTATCTCCTCATATATCTTGTGCAAGCTATTGTTGTCGGTAGCTCGGAAATACTGACCTCCAGTAGCAGAAGCTATCTGCTTAAGGCTCGCTTCATCAATCTCCACAGGCATACTGACATACTCTACCCCCAGATAAGTCTGAATTGGATAGAGCGCCTCCCCCATAGTCCCTACCCCAATGGTATAAACACGTATCCCAAAGCTAGCAGCGATCTCAGCAGCGGTCACAGGGGCAATAGTACCAGAGTTATTGGTACCATCCGTAAGGAGTATCACCACCTTACTCCCCTCCTTGACCTCTTTGAGGCGATTCACTGCCGTTGCTAGTCCACTTCCTATTGCGGTACCGTCATTCACCAGCCCCATCTCCACACCATTAATCATATTGAGGAGTACTGCATGGTCCGTAGTAAGAGGGCACTGAGTATAGCTCTCACCCGCAAAGACCACCAACCCGATATTATCATAAGGGCGAGAGCTGACAAACTCCCCAGCCACACTCTTTGCCGCTTCAAAACGGTTGGGTTGCAAGTCCTTTGCCAACATACTCCCCGAGATATCGAGTGCCAACACAATATTAATTCCCTCCGTACTCTCTGTAGAATAGGCATTGCTACTCTGCGGGCGTGCCAAAGCCACCACCCCAGAGATAAATGCCAATAATGCCAATGCAAAAGGCAACCAGCAGAGCCGTGTACGCCACGACACCTTACGCCCTCTAAAGGCACCAATAGTGCTGAGTGTAAAGGTAGCTGGTCGCTTCTCTCGCCATAGATAAAGCCATATTGCAAGAGGCACTAGCAGCAATAATAGAAAGAAATAAGGATGTGCAAACGTCATGGCTCCACACCTCCTCCCTCTTCTACACTCTTCTCCTCCGTAGTCTCCGAAGGCCTTTGTGCCTCCCTTTGTGCCTCTATGAATGCTACAGAAGCAGAGAGCAAGCTAATATTCTCATCCGAGGCAGGCTGATACTTTGCAAACTTAGCCAAGTCGGCTGTCTCCAAGATCCTTACAAGCTCGGTATACATCTTATCTCGACCTACTTGCGACTTAAAGGCCTCTAATATCTCCGCACTAGTCATATCCAGTGTGGTGATACCATAGACACGGAAGATATAGCGACGCAGGATATCTGTGAGCCTAGTATAGTACTCCTTCACCCTATTCTGCTGCCAAAGCTCCTCACTCTTTAGGGCTGCCACACTCTGTATCGCCTCCTCATAAGGGTCAAGTAGAGGCACCTCTTCACGTACCTCATCGACACTCTTCTTGCGTTTCTTTAGATACCTCACTAGGAAGTACGTTGCCACGCCAAGTGCAATGACACTCAATAGAATATAGAGATAAATAAGGTAGTCTTGCCAAACGAATGGGGGTTTCCACTGCCCCTTAATATCGGCGTATTGGTCGGGGTGCTCCAGGTCCACAGGCACCGTATTCACCACCAAGCTCAATTGGTCACCCACAGTATATAGCGAGTCGCCTACCAGTGCAGAAATATTTCTGAGCTGATAGTTGGCAGAGTCAAAGGAGGTGAGCACCACATCATAAATCAGCTCTTGTAGCCTATCATTGATCATAGTCGAATCCACCAACTGACTCTCTATGATCTCCACACCCGATACCAACGTATCCTCTGGCAGCACTAGTCGCATCATCTCCGATCGAGGATAGACCACCTTCACATTGAGCTTCACCTGCTCACCGATCAAGATGGCCGACCGCTCCAATGTAGGGATAATGCGCACATCTCCTCCATCCTCCATTGCCAAGAGAGAGAGAGGGGTAAGAAGTAGCGCCATCAGCCACCCTATACATTTTATATATATCCTATGTTTCACCGAATACTCTTATTAAATAGTCGTTGCAGTGCCGGCACATAATCCTGATTGGTCGGCATACTCACAAAGGTGATATCATACTTAGTGAGTGCCTCCCTCATCCGATTGGTGAGCTGCTCCCAGTAGCTACGATACATCTCACGAATCCGCTTGGACGAACTATCAATCATCGTCACCTCACCACTCTCCGCATCCTGCACTCGTAGCAACCCCACATTGGGGAGCTCAGCCTCCTTCGGGTCAAAGACCTGCATCGCCAATACTTGGTGCTTACGGCTCACCACATTGAGGGTTGATTCATATTCACTCTCATCAATAAAGTCGGAGAGGATAAAGAGCGTACACTGCTTCTTCTGCACATTATTGGCAAAGATGAGTGCCTCAGATAAGTTGGTCCCCTTACCCTTAGGCTCCAGACGCAAAATCTCTGTGAGGATATGGAGCACGTGCTTCCGTCCCTTACTTGGTGGAATGTACTTCTCCACTCTATCGGAGAAGAATATCACCCCCACCTTATCATTATTAGTGATGGTGCTAAAAGCGAGCGTCCCCGCCACCTCAGCAATCAGCTGACGCTTAGTCCGCTCCACCGTACCGAAAAGTCCACTCTCAGAGACATCCACCAGAAGCATCATCGTCAGCTCACGCTCCTCCTCATACACCTTGATATAAGGTCGAGCATAGCGGGCGGTCACATTCCAGTCGATATCCCTCACATCATCCCCCAGCTGATACTCCCGCACCTCACTAAAAGACATACCTCGTCCCTTAAAGGCCGAGCGATACTCACCAGAGAATATATTCTGTGAAAGTCGCCTAGACTTTATCTCGATTCTACGTATTTTACTTAAGAGATCTTGTGTCTCCATCACTTAAGCATCAAGGTACCTGAACCTTATTAAGGATTTCGCTAATGATCTCCTCCGAGACAAGGTTATTCGCCTCCGCCTCATAGCTCAAAGCGATCCTGTGGCGTAGCACATCGTGGCAGACAGCTCGTACATCCTCTGGAATCACAAAGCCTCTGTGCTTGATAAAAGCATAAGCTCTCGCCGCCAAAGCAAGGTTGATCGAAGCACGTGGAGAGGCTCCATTGCTGATCATACCAGCGAGGTGAGGCATACCCGCCTCCTGAGGGAAGCGTGTAGCAAAGACGATATCCACAATGTAGCGATGAATCTTTTCATCAATATAGACTTGATGAACGATCTCTCTCGCCTTAAGTATCTGATCGATAGTCACCACAGGGGTCACCTCTGGCTTCACCTTGCGGATCTGAGATTGTACAATCTGTTGCTCCTCCTCCTTGGTAGGATAGCCCACCACCACCTTGAGCATAAAACGGTCGCTCTGTGCCTCAGGCAGTTGATAAGTCCCCTCTTGGTCAATCGGGTTTTGTGTCGCCATCACCAAGAAGGGCTCTGGGAGCTTAAAGGTCTCTTCGGCAATCGTCACCTGTCGCTCCTGCATCGCCTCCAAGAGAGCACTCTGCACCTTAGCGGGTGCACGGTTGATCTCATCTGCCAAAACTAGATTGGCAAAGATAGGACCATGCTTCACACTAAAACGCTCATTCTTCTGGCTATAAATCTGCGTACCAATCACGTCGGCAGGGAGCAGGTCGGGTGTAAATTGTATTCGGCTAAACTTGGCATCCATCAGGTCGGACAAAGTCTTAATTGCCAAAGTCTTGGCAAGACCAGGAACACCCTCTAGCAAGATATGACCGTCGGCCAATAGCCCAATCAAAAGACTCTCACGTAGGTGCTTCTGCCCTACAATCACACGGCTCATACCACTCTCCAAGAGATCCAAGAAGTGACTCTCACGCTCTATTAGCTCCGAGAGAGCTCTCACGTCCACTCTATTTTCTTCCATCTAAATCGAGTAATTATCTGATTTACCAGGGGGGTCGTCATTGGGTGACTCCCCTTCATACTATAATACACAACACTTCCTCCCTACCTATTGCTAGCAAAGATAAGGAATTATCAGCTCCTCTCTAAATATCGGGTAATAAAGAATGCTAAAAGGGAAGGGGCCGACTATAAAATAGCATCAAAAGAGAAGCCACTCATCCCCTTCACCCTCCTCGCCGTGAGGAAGATGAACGATGGCTGTAGTAGCTCCGAAAGTAAGGACATCGCCCTGAGAGAGCCGACGCCGCTCCCCTTGATCAATCTCAGCACCATTCACAAAGGTTCCGGTCATACTATCATTATCCATCACCTCGAGCCGACCATCTTTGGAGAGCGTAAAGTAAGCGTGCTGCCGATCAATACTCGGGTCGGCCGTGAGCACCTGTAGCCTCGCGGAAGATCTAGGGTTGTACCGACCGAAGAGGCTTCGCCCCTCAGGAATCTGAATCGTTTGAGGCTTGGTAAACTCCGTCTCAATAATCTCTAGATAGGTACCCTCCTCCGAGAAGTCGGCCTCCTCAATACTAACCGCTTTGATGGATCTATCCCTATGCTGTAGTGCCTCGGCAGCCGTCTTATACACAGCTATCGGTTGCTTGCACTCGTCGCAGACCACACGCTCGGCACTATCTTGGTGATGACCGATAGTGACCTCCAAAGAGGCCCCACAATAGGGGCAAGTAATCACTGTAGACATGGCTATATAAATGGATATATATTCTCTAATAACTTAACACTATAATCCCACACCTAGGCGCCCATTATCTAGATAGCTATAGTAGCCATTGTCGGTAAAAATCACATGGTCCACCATACTTATCCCAATCAGCCGACACGCCTTGTAGAGCTGATCCGTGACATCGTCATCGTCGTGACTAGGTTGCAGACTTCCTCCTGGATGGTTGTGCACGAGTGCCAAAGCCGGTAACTCAAGCCGGAGAGCGGTACTCAATATTACCCGAATATCGGCGGTTGAATTGGTGAGCCCCCCTTTTGAAATCCTAATCTTCCGCTGTGCAATCAGTCGCTGATTGAAAAGCACTATCCAAAGTTCCTCGTGCGAGAGATTATACAAGTCGGTATAGATGTAGTCGTAAATCATCTGACTATTTGTGAGCTGCTTTCCCTCATCGTCCAACTTCTTTTTGTGGCTCACTGTCCGCATACCCAGCTCTAGGCAGGCGAGGATATTGGCTTTCTTCGCCATACCCACTCCTTTAATAGGGATGGCACACCCTGTACGCAGTGACTCATAGAGTCGGTATAGATTGTTATCTGCCGACTCCAAAATCAGGTGGGCAAGCTGTAGGGCATTCGTTCCCTGCAAGCCAGTTCCCAACTGGATCGCCATCAGCTCTGCATCACTCAGAGCTCTAGGCCCATGGGTTAGCAATTTCTCTCTTGGGCGCTCCGACTCCTTGAGGTCGGTCATCCGTATATGGTCTAGGGAGTAGAGGGGTGCCTCTCCTCCTTCATCTCTCTTAGGCATCACTCAATCGGTATACTTTTCATTGAGACCGTGTGCCTCTGCTACCACCTGACGTAATTTATCCTCTTCACCACGTCGGCAAATCAGTAGCACATCATCGGTCTCCACCACCAGCATACTATCAATTCCCTGTAGCACCACCAGCTTCTCTGGATCATTAATCGCCACCAAGTTGCTCCTACTATCATTGTAAATCGTTTGGTGTGCTCCAATAGTGGCATTGGCGTTCTGATCCTTATCAGTGAGCTGGTAGGTAGCTGACCACGTACCTACATCGGTCCACCCCATATCAGCCACCAGCATCAGCACCTTCTGCGACTTCTCCATTACGGCATAGTCAAAAGAGATATTGGGGCAGTAGGGAAATACCTCGTGCACATAGATCGTTTCCCGTGCCGTTCCCCACACCTCGGGCTTACTATAGAGTCGCTCAGCTATCTCAGGAGCATGGGCCTTTACCTCGTCAATCAGCACTGATGTCATTGCCACAAAGAGACCAGCATTCCAATAAAACTCCCCACTATCCACCAAGATCCGAGCCATCTCACTATTAGGCTTTTCGATAAAGGTCTTCACTGGATAGCAGTGGCTAAGCATCTCACCCCCATCTTCAACGGGCGACTCCAGAGCTTGGATATAACCATAGCCCACCTCCGGATAAGTTGGTTTAATTCCGAGGGTCACGATCATCTCGGTGCAAGAGGCATATTGGGCCGCCTCACCTATCAAGGTGTGGAAAGAGGGTTCATCCGTCACCAAATGATCTGAAGGGGTGATCACCACCACAGCATCAGGGTTGATGGCATGAATGTGCCGAGTAGCATAGGCGATAGAGGAGGCAGTATTGCGATTTTGAGACTCACAAAGCACATTCTCCATCGGGAGATTAGGGAGCTGCTTCCGCACAATCTCTTCATACTGAATATTGGTCGCCACCAAAATACGATCTGGAGAGATGCAGCGCTGCATTCTCCGATAGGTCATCTGCAATAGACTCTCCCCTGTATTGAAGAAGTCCAAAAACTGCTTAGGATAGCTCTTTCGACTATAGGGCCAAAACCTACGCCCCACGCCACCGGCCAGTATCACACAATAAAGATTTGCGTAGACGTTATCTGCTTGAGTCATGATCATCGGTCTGAATATAGGTCAATCGAGAAAGGAGAGGGAGGCCCATTATGATATTCCTACGGAAGTCAATGGTCTGCCACCTCCATTCTTGCTACAAAGGTAATCAATTATTCCCTAATCTTGTGTACCTTTGGCACACCAATCAGTAGATACACATTATATTTATAACACTATATAGCACTATGATACCATACTTTGAAGAAGCTGATATCGCAGTCACTATCTGCGATAAAGAGGGAAAGATCATTGAGATGAACGGACAATCGAGAGAGGTCAACCTAAAGCCTGGGCAAGACCTAATCGGCAAAAATGTACTCGACTGCCACCCAGAGCCAGCCCGCTCCCTACTGGAGCATCTGATGACGCACGAGGAGAAGCACGTCTACACCATCACAAAGGGATCACGCAAAAAGCTCATCTACCAAATCCCGTGGTACCAAGAAGGTGCCTACGCTGGATTTATCGAGCTCTCTATGATCATCCCCGAGGAGATGCCCCACTATATCCGCAAACCCAAAACTGAGTAAATGACACTGAGGATGGGGGAAAGAAAGAAGTACCATTTCAAGCTATCTACCACTTACGCTATTATCTCAGCACTATTTATTTTGGCAATAGGGCTTATGTTGGTAGCAACCTATCCATACAATAGGTGGTGGGTCATCGCCATCAATGCAGTTGCGGTGATCATCACAATCTACTTCATAGCCATATCGCCCCGCTACTGGGTACTCACTGATGAAGGGCTAAAGCTAACGCGATTCCTTAGCCCGCCTCTCTTTTTCCCTTCTAAGGAATACACTATTAAAAGTGCCGATTCCTCTCAAATTTCGAGCTCTATTAGGGTCTTGGGATCAGGAGGATTTATGGGAGCACTCGGACTTTTTCACTCCCAAGAGCTAGGATTCTTTACCCTTTATGTCACTGACGCAAAGGAGCCACTGCTCCTCATTAAACGAAAGAGAGATGGCAAAAACATCGTGATGAATGGAATTACTTGAGAAGCCTAAGCTATTCGTCCATGTCGGGCTCGTCTAGCACCGAATCTTTTTATAACCCCACGAAGAGCTCCACTTTTCAGTGTTCAAACTGCAAAATGAGGTGAAAAACCTAGCTAAAACGGGATCTTTGTAGCCCCATTTACAATCGATTGTAAATCAATGCCATACAAAGGCGTTTGTCGAGATGCAACTAAGCAATCGGTTAGTTGCATCTCGGCAAATGCTTAGTTGCAAC
>OHNQ01000693.1_pt1 | contig 17784 bp, 18 predicted proteins | sample 1569621 | NCBI WGS metagenome assembly OHNQ01 (sample SAMEA3879516, study PRJEB24766) | human gut metagenome | biome: human-associated habitat; feature: feces | place: USA | collected 1985/1987
CGCCGCCTGAAGGGCGTGTGGGAGAACGGCGTCCTCACCGGTAAGGGCCTGAGCTACGGCGGCTCCCTGATCCGTCCCGAGGCCACCGGCTACGGCGCTATGTACTACCTGCAGGAAGTGCTGAAGCACGAGAATGACACCATCGAGGGCAAGCGCATCGCCATTTCCGGTTACGGCAACGTGGGCTGGGGCATCATGAAGAAGGCCTCCCAGCTGGGCGCCAAGGTCACCTATTTCGCCGGCCCCGACGGTTACATCCACGATCCCGACGGTGTCATCACCGACGAGAAGCTGAACTTCATCCTCGAGATGCGCGCCAAGGATCCCATGCACTGCAAGCCCTATGCCGATAAGTTCGGCTGCGAGTTCGTCGCCGGCGAGAAGTGCTGGGGCGTCAAGGATGTGGACGTGTATATGCCCGCCGCCATGCAGAACGACGTCAAGATGGAGTCCGCTGAGAAGATCGCTGCTTCCGGCGTGAAGTACTACATCGAGGTCGCCAATATGCCCACCACCAACGATGCACTGAACTTCCTGCGTAAGCAGAAGGGCATCATCGTCGCTCCCTCCAAGGCTGTTAACGCCGGCGGCGTGGGCGTCTCCGCCCTGGAGATGGCCCAGAACTCCGAGCGTCTGGTCTGGACTGCCGAGGAAGTCGACCATCAGCTGCATAAGATGATGGAGAACATCCACAAGGTGTCCGCCGAGGCCGCTGCCGAGTACGGCCTGGGCTACGACCTGGTGGCTGGTGCCAACATCGCCGGCTTCAAGAAGGTCGCCGAGGCGATGATGGAGCAGGGCTGCTTCTAAGCCGAACCTCTTACGAGTCAACAAAAGGGACCGCGAAAGCGGTCCCTTTTTGTATCCCGAAAACCACTCGCCCAGCGAGTGTTTTTCGGGATACAAAAAATCCCCCGCCGGACCCGGCGGGGGATATCTTGTTATTATGCGTCGTAGACACCCAGTATCACAATACCCGCCACCACCAGTGCGATCATGGCGTAGTGCTTCCAGCTGAGCTTTTCCTTCAGGAAAATGCGGCTCCACAGCACCGAGGCCACGCAGTAGGCGGAGATGATGGGCGCGGCCAGTGCCACGTGCTCCGTGTCCGCCAGTGCGTAGATGTACGCGAACTGACCCGCCGTCTCGCACACGGCGCCCGCGTACTTGGGGCCCTCCCGCTTGGGAACGAGCCGGCTCTTCTTGATAAGCACCACATACACGAAGCATACGATGCCCGCCAGCAGAAATGTCAGCTCATAGGCGCAGTTGGCGCTGTCCTCGTTCAATGTCTCCAGCACCCGGCTGTCGGCGAAGGTACCCAGTGCGTCCAGCAGGCAATAGATCACAGGCAGGATCAGCGCCAACGCCGACTTGGCGTAGCGGTGGTTGCTGGCCTGCTGCCGTGCGGCCCGCAGGTCATCGTCCTCCCGGGCCTCCACGATGCCCAGACCGATGACGCCCACGCATACCAGTGCTGTGGCGGCCAGCTGCGCCGGCACCAGCTCGCCCAGGCCGCCGGTGGCCAGCGCCAGCACCGCCACCAGTGCGCCGCTGGAATTGCAGATGGGGGAGGAGATGGACAGCTCGATATACCGCAGGCCGATGTAGCCGATGGTCATAGAGCTGATGTACAGCAGGGACACCGGCAGATACGTCAGGATGATGCTGCCGTTGATCTCCGTGCCGTTGATAAAAATCTCATAGGCGGCGTGCAGACCCATCACCAGGCCCACTGCCATCACCATTTTAAGATGGCTGTATTTGTCGTCTGCGTCCTGGCAGCCGATCTTGCTGAACAGGTCAGAGCCGCTCCAGCAGATCAGTGCGATCAGAGAAAACCAAAACCACATAAAAAACTCCTTATTCTATCATGTATAGCAAGACCTGCTATACGATAATGTACATTATTCAGAAAGTAAAAGTATAAACAACGAACATAAAATGCACAGAAAAAGGAGGCGGACGCCGCCGAAAGGGATGGTTGGGGAGAAACATACGATTTCCTCCATGGTTTACATAATTATAATGAGATCAGGCCGGCCTCCAGCATTTTCTGCAGGCTCATCAGGATGCCCAGCTTGGCGTGGTACCAGGTCAGCCCACCCTGGAAATACACCGCGTAGGGCGGCCGTGTGGGGCCGTCGGCGGACAATTCTATGGAGCTGCCCTGCACAAAAGCACCGGCGGCCATGATGACGTCGCTGTCATAGCCCGGCATAGGGGCTGGCTCCGGGGTGACATAGCTGTCCACCGGCGCGGCGGCCTGTATGCCCTTGCAGAAGGCGATCATGCCCTCCCGGCTGCCCAGTTCTACCGCCTGAATGATGTCGTGCCGCACCTCAGAAGCGCCTGGAATGACATGAAAACCAAGTTTTTCATAACAATTTGCGGCGAATACAGCACCCTTCACCGCAGAGGCCACCACCGTCGGCGCCAGGAAAAAGCCCTGGTAAAATTGGGTCAGCAGCCCCAGATTTGCGCCCACCTCCCGGCCAAGACCGGGGGCGGTGAGCCGCCGGGCGCAGCGCTCGATCAGGTCGGCGCGGCCGCAGATATAGCCGCCGGTGGGGGCCAGCCCGCCGCCGGGATTTTTGATAAGGCTGCCCACCATCAGGTCCGCGCCCACGTTCACCGGCTCGATCAGCTCTGTGAACTCGCCGTAGCAGTTGTCCACCATACAGATCACGTCCGGCTTGCATTGTTTACATAACGCAATCAACTCGCCGATCTGCGCTACCGAGAAGCTGGGCCTTGTAGCGTAGCCTTTTGAACGCTGTATCGTGATAAGTTTTGTTTTGTTGCTTATTGCCGCGCAAATTTTATCGGTATCAAACGACCCGTCCGGCAATAAATCGACTTGACGATAACTTACCCCGTATTCCTTCAGTGAGCCCACTGACTCCCGAATGCCGATGACTTCTTCCAGTGTGTCGTACGGCCCCCCCACCGGACTCAAAAGTTCGTCCCCCGGCAGCAGGTTCGCGCCTAACGCCAGCGCCAGCGCGTGGGTACCACAGGTGATCTGCGGGCGAACCAGCGCCGCCTCCGCGCCGAAGCAGTCGGCGTAGACGCGCTCCAGCGTGTCGCGTCCCTCGTCGTCGTAGCCGTAGCCGGTGGAAAGGTTAAAATGATTGGCGGCCACGCGGTTTTTCTGCATGGCGGCGATGACCTTCAGCTGATTAGCTTCGGCGATGGCGTCGATGGCCGCAAAGCGGTCCTTCAGGTCGGACAGGATCGTTTCGCTGAAAGCCAGCACGTTTTCGCTGACGCCCAGCGCCTTATATGCTTCGTTCATAGTTCACCTCAGTTGGGAAATTGTACGCCGTTCAGGCGCATAATGAGTCGGATGGGATAGTCCCGATCCAGATAGTTTTTCTCGTACCACTCGAAGGTGGCGATGGGTGCGTGCATAAGCTCCGGTGCCTCGCAGCGAAAGGCCTCGAAGGTATTTCTGTCGCCGCTGAGCAGGGCGGCCACCACATCCAGCCGTCCCTCATCCGCAAGCCGCAGCAGGGCGTGGTCCATAGCGGCGGCACAGCCCTGCTCCTCCTCGTCGGCATACGTCTCCCGACGGCCCAGCCAGTAGAGGAACTCCTCCGGGTCCAGGTCCAGCTTGGTAGTGATCTGGCTGAGCTTGAAAAACTCCTTGCGGTCCATGCGCTTCAGCACGTCGATCAGATACTGCACAAGACCGTCGTCCATGGCAATGCAGTCCAGAAACACCTCAAAGGCGTGCTTGTTGGCATCGGGGTCGGGGGTCGCGGACTTTTTCTCCGCGGCAGGGGCTTCCTGTGCCTTATCCGCGTTTTGAAGAAACAGCTCAAAACCGCCAAGGTCGCCGCTTTCGGCGAACAGCTCCTCCGGAAGCACCGTGCCGTCCTGGGCGGCGCAGGCGCGGACAAAGGCGGCCATGCCCATATCCTGTAGCTGCTGGCCCAGCGCCTGTATGCGGGCGTTCTCATCGCCGCCTTCCGGCAGGGTGATTCCCTCCGGAGCAGGACGCGTGCCCTCCCATACCTCGGTCATATAGCGCAGATAGTAATCAAAAAGGGTCATAGCTCTCCCTCACTTTCCAAATTGGAATTGTATCATACAGCGCTTGTCAATGCAAGAAATATCGGGTATGATAGGGGAAAACCGTGAAAGGAGCCGCCTATGGAAGCGTACTATGTCTATATGCTGCGGTGCCGTGGCGGAGGCCTGTACACGGGGATGACTAACGACGTGGCGCGGCGGATGGCCATGCATTGCAGCGGCAGGGGCGCCAAGTACACCCGGGCACACCCGCCGGAGGCACTGGCGGCACTGTGGCGCTGCGGTGACAAGGTGACGGCGTCGCGGCTGGAATACGCCATCAAGGCGAAGCTGACCCACGGGCAGAAGGAAACGCTTGCCGCCGCGCCGGGGAGGATAGGGGAGTGGTTTCCCGCGCTTCCCGCCGAGGCGGTAACGACGCTGCCCGCGGGGCAGGAATTTCCGATTTTTGAAAATCAAACGTAAGCGCCGTTACCGGTAATGATAAAATTGGGCTTTTTTCACAAAATGCTCTGGACAAACCGGAAATTCTTGCTATAATGAAGCTATCCGCAGAGGTACCTCTGCTTTTACGTTTTAATGAGGATTAAAACGAGCGCATCTGCGGAAATCTAAACATAACGGGGTAGGAGACATGAAGAAATTGTTGGCAACGATACTGGCGCTGGTGATGGCGCTGGGACTGTGCAGCGTCAGCTGGGCGGAGGATACGGGGAAGATTGTTGTGCACGGAATCAAGTACAACGACAAGGACGACAGCGAATTTGCAACATTTAAGGCCGCGTATGATGAGCTTAAGCCGGTGGTTGCGTCTGTTTGTGATACAAACGGTGGGGCCGATGGTCTGGGACAGGAATCCGCGAAGTCTGCGGAGGCGTTCAAGTCAGTGTTCACAGATGTGGACAGTAAGGGAAACGCGACCATCACGTATAAGATTTCCGGGAATGTGACCTATGATGAGACAAGCTGCGCGAATTTGCTGACTATGGGCAGAAAGGCATCGCATTACGGCAATGACCTCCATTTTATCAATTTTAAGTTTGCGGGTGCAGATGAGAACAGGGGCGCAACGTTGACGGTCAATTCCGATATTACGCTGCCCTATGAGTGGTGGGGCGAAAATACGACGACGGCTATCAGCTTTGAAAACCTGACAATAACCGGCAGTGCGCCAAATGGCCTGTATCCGTATCAGAAATTTTTTGAGGGGATCAGCTTCAGTGTCAACAACTGCACGCTGAAGGGGATCAAAATCTATAATTGCAGCAATGTCGGCGGCAGCTATTCCATAACGAATAGCACCTTGGACGGAACGGGTGCGCCTGGGAACGCGTATGCTATTCATTTACAGGGGAATGAAACCGCGCCGCTTACGATTACCATCAGCGGCAATGAAATTTCTGGCTATGACCGCGGCGTGAATATTGACCAGAACACCGCACAGGCCACGGTCAGCAACAATACGATTTCTGTGGCACCTGGTTATTCCTGCGTGCAGATAAGCCGTGTAGGCAAAATCGAAATCAAGAACAATGATCTGACTCTTAATGGAAGTAATGCATTTACGATCCACGAAGTTGCTTTGAAGACTGGCGGCACACCGGATATTAGCATCAGTAACAACACCATCACAGGTACCGGCTATCTGCTGTATGATGATGTAAAGGCAAACGGTGGCTCTCTGGATTCGGAAACGGATACCCCAAAAATCGTCATTAAAATGGAGAACAACACGATTCCCTCTACGGTGGATACTACCAAGGGTGTAAAGGCAGGCAATGTGGTCGCTAATGATTCCCAGGTCGTGTCCAACGCTGTCAGAGAGGGTATTACCGTGCTGCAGACCCCGCCCCACTACTACTACCATCCCACCACCGACACCAAGGCGGACGAGACCAAGGGTTCTCCCAAGACCTTTGACGCGGGCGTGGGCATCTACGCCGTGACGGCTGTCCTGTCCGTCACCGGCATGGCGTGGGTCGGCAAGAAGCGGCACTGAGCGAACAAAAAAAGAAAGCCCATACGGGCTTTCTTTTTTTGCGTGTCAGTCGTCCAGCTTGCCACGGGCATGGAGCACATCGTCGGGGGTGATGGTCATCAGGTCCTCGCGGGTGACGGTTTCCAGCTTGGCCAGACGGTTGTTCTGGGCCACCAGAATGTGCTCGAACAGGTTGCGGACGCCGCGGGCATTGCCGAAGCTGGGGTCGGCGCTCTCCTCGGCGATGTAGTCGCGGACCAGGGGCTCGGCCTCCGGCGCGAGGACGTAGCCCTTGCCGCAGCGCATTTTGAAGATCTCGAACATCTCCTCCGGGGTGTAGTCCTCGAACAGCAGGAAACGGTTGAAGCGGCTCTCCAGACCGGGGTTGGAGTGGATAAACCTGTCCATCAGTTCCGTGTAGCCCGCTACGATGACCACCAGGTCGTCGCGGTGGTCCTCCATGGCTTTGAGGATGGTGTCGATGGCCTCCTGACCAAAGTCGTTTTCGGACTTGCCGTTGAGGGCGTAAGCCTCGTCGATGAACAGCACGCCGCCCATGGCCTTTTCAATGACCTTCTGAGTCTTGAGGGCGGTCTGACCCACGTAGCCGGCCACCAGACCACTGCGATCCACCTCCACCAGCTGGCCCTTGCTGAGAATGCCCAGACTGCGGTAGATGCGGGCCATCATGCGGGCCATCATGGTCTTGCCGGTGCCGGGGTTGCCGGTGAAGACCATGTGGAGCGACATATCGGTGGTGGGGAGGTCGTGCTGCTCGCGGAGCTTGTAGACCTGGACCATGTTGATGAGGTCGTGGACCTCGTCCTTGACCACGTTCAGGCCGATGTAGGTGTCCAGCTCGGCGAGTAAGTCCTCGATTTTTTCCGGAGGCGGAAGCTCCTCGGTTTTTTCGGGCGCGGCATCGCCGGGCTTGGCGTCGGCGGTGGGGGGGACGGGCTTTTCGGGCTCGGCAGGCTTTCCGGGGGCGGCGGGGGCCTTGCCAACGTCCTGGAAGGGCGTGCCCCAGAAGTCACTGCCCATGCGGCGGACGTTGTTCTCCGTCATGGAGCGTATCACGTCCAGCTGCTGCAAAATGATCTGATCTTTCTTATCCATAGTGGCACCTCTCAGTGAAATCGGATATGCCGCGTGGCACGCAGCAGAAGCGCAGTGATGAAGCCGGTCAGCGCACCGGTGAAAAGGGACACGGCCAGCAGGAAGGGCAGATAGCCCAGGACCATGGTGCTGCCAAGGGTGATGACCGCCGCGGCCATCTGGCCGATGTTGTGCGCTGCCGCGCCGCCGATGGATACGCCGTAGACGCTGAGCTTCGGCAGACGCCGCAGGAATATCATCACCAGCATGGCGGTCAGTCCGCCCAGCACGGAGAACAGCATGGCCGACAGGTTTCCGGCAAACAGTCCGCCCAGCAGACAGCGGGTCAGCAGAATGGCCAGCGCCGCGCCGGCACCCAACTGATACAAGGCGAACACAGTGACGATGTTGGCAAGACCCAGCTTCACGCCGGGAAGGGGCACCAGCAGGGAGATGGGGAACAGCCCCTCCAGGGTACTGAGCCCCAGCGCCAGCGCTGCCAGCACGGCGCAGAGGGCGATGTTTTTTGCTGTCCACTTCATGTGCTCACCCCACGATCACGTCAGGCGCGTCCGGTACGGACGCACCCTCCAGGTGGACGACCACCTGGGCAGGCAGGCACACGATGGACTGCCCGGCGCGGGAGATGGCCCCGGTGTGGACGCAGTCCTGGGTGGGACAGTCGCTGTCGGTCACGGAGACGGCGCCGCCCTCGGCGGCAATGTGCAGCGTATAGCCGTGGCTGGTGACGGTGGCCTCGGTGAAGTCGGACAGGGGGACACGGCGGACCTCCTGACCGGAGATGTCGATGACCACGGTGAGGGCGCCGCTTTGGTTTTTGGGCAGATAGAAGCACAGCGCGGAGATGACGGCCAGCAGCACGACCGCCAGCGCCACCAGCGCGTCAAAGCGGTTCCATTTCAGTTCAGGCGGCGAGGAGTTGGTAGACATAGGCGGTTCCGTCCTTTTCGTTGAAACAGTCAGCCAGGCCGGGGGTATAGACCACGCGGCCGTCCCGGGTGATGAGCACCATGTCGAAGGACATGCTCTGGGAGCGCCAGAAGTCCACGGCGGCCTGCTCACCCATAACGTACAGGGCGGTGGAGTAGGCGTCGGCACGGGTGCCCTGCCCGCCGAAGCCGCCCCGTGTGACGACGGAGACGCTGGTCAGGTCACTTTGGACGGGATAGCCGGTCTTAGGATCGAGAATATGCTGGTACACCGTGCCGTCCGGCGCGGTGAAATAGCGCTGGTAGCCGCCGGAGGTGACCACAAAGGCATCCGACAGGCTCAGGGTGCAGACATAGCCCTCACTGTCGGCGGGATCCTGAATGGCCACCGACCAGGGCTTGTTCTGGGCGTTGGTGCCGTAGACGTACACGTTACCGCCCAGATTGGCGCAGCCGCCGGTGAGGGCGCTGCGGTGGAACAGGACGGCGGCGCAGTCGGAGGCGTAGCCCTTGGCGATGCCACCCAGATCGACGGAGCAGCCCTCATCCAGAGAGATGCTGCAAAATTCGGACTGGTGGACGTGCTCATAGCCCACCAGAGGCAGCAGTGCGTCGATCTCCGCCTGAGAGGGGACGCGGGGACTGTCGGAGGTGATGCCCCACAGCTCCACCAGCGGGGCGATGGTGATATCGAAGGCACCGTCCGTTTCCTGGCTGTGCTGCAGCGCCCACGACAGCAGCTGCGCACCGTCCTCGTCCCAGACGGCGGAGCCGTCACGGTTCAGACGGGAGACCTCGCTGGTGTCCACCGTGCGGGAGAGGGAGGATTCCAGCGTGTTGACGGTGCGGCTCAGGTCAGTCAGCACGTCATCAGCGCCGTCGCCGATAGCCACGAAGGTCATGTAGGTGTCCATGGCGAAGAGCTCCAGCGTCTCACGCTTCTGTGTGCCGCAGGCGGCGAGCGACAGGGCCATCAGCGCGGCCAAGATAAGGCAGGCAAATCGTTTCACAGCTCCCGCCGCCCTTCCAGCGCACGCATGAGCGTGGCGTCGTCGGCGAATTCCAGGTGGCCGCCCACGGGAATACCATAGGCCAGGCGGGTGACCTTGACACCGAAGGGCTTGAGCAGCCGGGCGATGTACAGCGCCGTGGCCTCACCCTCGGTGTCCGGATTGGTGGCCATGATGACCTCAGTGATGCCGCCCTGGGCCACGCGGTCCAGCAGGGATCTGATGTGCAGATCGTCAGGGCCTACGTGGTTCATGGGGGACAGCACGCCGTGAAGCACATGGTAACGACCGCGGTACTCCCGGCTGCGCTCGATGGCGATCACGTCCCGGGGGTCAGCCACCACGCAGATGGTGGCGTCGTCGCGCTTCTGGTCGGCGCAGATGGGACACAGGCCGCCGGCGGTCAGGTTCTGACACACGGGGCAGAGGGTCACGTTGCGCTTGGCGTCCATGATGGCGTCGGCAAAGGCCCGGGCCTCCTGCTCCGGCAGGGACAGCACATAGAAGGCCAGTCGCTGGGCGGATTTATAGCCTACGCCCGGCAAGCGGGCGAACTGCTCCACTAATTTTTCCAGCGGGGCGGGAAAATACTCCATAGGATGTTACCCTCTCAGTTCTTTGATCTTGGCGGGGATGTCCGCAGCCTTGTATACGGCGCTGCCGGCCACCAGCACGTTGGCGCCGGAGGCGATGCAGAGCTTGCAGGTGTCGCCATCCACGCCGCCGTCTACCTCCAGTTCACAGGCAGGGTTCATGGCATCGATATAACCGCGGATGGCCTGTACCTTGGGCATCATATCGGCCATAAACTTCTGACCGCCGAAGCCCGGCTCCACGGTCATGACCAGGATCAGCTCCACCTTGTCGATGAAGGGCAGGACGGCGCTGGCCGGGGTCTTGGGCTTGACGACCACACCGGCCTTTTTGCCCTTGGCGTGGATCTTGTCGAGGGCGGAGAGAATATTCTCCTCGGTGTCCGCCTCCACATGACAGGTGACGATATCCGCGCCGGCGTCGCAGAATTGCTCTACATAGCGGACCGGGCGATCGATCATCAGATGGACGTCCAACGGCAGGGCGGTGGTGGGACGAATGGACTTGACCACCGGGATGCCGATGGAGATGTTGGGTACGAACAGACCGTCCATCACGTCCACATGGACGTAGTCGGCGGTGGAGATCTTTTCGATGTCACGGGCCAGGTAGGCAAAATCCGCGGACAGGATGGAGGGGGCGATCTTGATCATAGAGCAGCTTCCTTTCGCGCCGCACCGGCAGCGGTGCGGCGGCATAGTATGGGATATGCAGGCCCCGCAGTGCGGCAGACAGCGCAGCCGATCCCGCCCGGAGAGGTCGGGGCCTGCGGCGAGCCGGCGGGTGACCGCCGGCTCGCGGTGCATAATCAATTTATTATAGCATAGGTTTATGGCGAATTGCAAGGCGGCGGGACTGGTTTTGCACCGACAGTAAAAAAACAAAAATTTGTCCATTCTGTGAATTTTGAATAAAAGGGGTTTACCTTTGCTGACTTTTCCTGTAAAATACCTTGTCAGAAAACCTGCGGTGTGGACGCGGAAGGCAAAGGGACGGTTTTATGAACTTCTTGCAACGTATTGGCAACGCGCTGTCGCGCTTCATGTATGGGCGCAACGGTGTGGACCGGCTGACGCTGACCATGGTCTGGACGGCTCTGGTACTGGATATCATCAACATTTTTCTGCGGGAGAAGGTGCCGCTGGCATACAGCATCATCGGCACCGTGGCCGGGATCATCACCCTGCTGGCACTGTTCCGGATGTTTTCCCGCAATCTGGAGAAGCGCCGGGCGGAGAACGCGAAGTTCATGGAGAAGGTCTGGTGGCCCATCAGCCGACGTATGGCCGGGAAAAGGCAGCAGCGGATGGATAAAGAGCACTGCTACTTTACCTGCCCGGGCTGCGGCGCGGTGTGCCGGGTGCCAAAAGGGAAAGGGCGCATTGTCATCACCTGCCCCCGCTGCGGCAATGAGATACACGGAAAATCATAAGAAACATAAAAAAGTCCACCCCTTTTGGGGTGGACTTTTATCGTTATCACAGCACTTTGCTGAGGAAGTCCTGCAGCCGGGGGTCCTGGGGATGGTCGAAGATGTCCGTGGGGGAGCCTTCCTCCAGGATCTTGCCATCGGCCATGAAGACCACACGGTCGGCTACCTCACGGGCGAAGCCCATCTCGTGGGTGACGACGGCCATAGTCATCCCGTCCTTGGCCAGGTCGCGCATCAGGTCCAGCACCTCGCCCACCATCTCGGGGTCCAGGGCGGAGGTTGGCTCGTCGAAGAGCATGACCTCCGGATCCATGGCCAGCGCCCGAACGATGGCGATACGCTGCTTCTGACCGCCGGAGAGCATATTGGGGTACTCGTTGGCCTTGTCGGACAGGCCAATGCGCTCCAGAAGGGTGCGGGCCTGGGTCTCGGCCTCAGCGGGCGTTTTTTTCTTCAGGGTGACGGGCGCCAGCGTGATGTTCTGCAGCACCGTCTTGTGGGGAAACAGGTTGAAGTGCTGGAACACCATGCCCATCTTCTGACGGTGGAGATTGATGTCCACAGACTTATCCGCCAGGTCTACACCGTCGAAGAAGATGGCACCGGAGGTGGGCTCCTCCAGCATATTCAAGCTGCGGAGCAGCGTGGACTTGCCGGAACCGGAGGGGCCGATGATGGCCACCACCTCGCCCTTGTGGATATCCAGATCGCAGCCGTCCAATGCGTGAACGGTGCCGTGGTTGTATTCCTTGACCAGGTGCTTTACGGAGATGAGAACTTTACTGCTTATCGCCACGGCGCATTCTCCTTTCTATGGCCTCGATGGCTTTGGAGGCGGGATAGTTGATGCAGAAGTAGACCAGCGCGGCCAGCACGTAGGGAGCCAGGGTGATGTAGCTGTTGCCGGAGACGGTCTGTGCGGTGTACATGATCTCCGCCATGCCCAGCACGGAGCAGATGGAGGACTCCTTCACCATGGTAACGACCTCATTGGCCAGGGCGGGAAGCACATTCTTGATGGCCTGGGGCAGCACGACCAGACGCATGGACTGCCAACTGCTGAGGCCCAGAGAACGGGCCGCCTCGGTCTGCCCCTTGTCCACGGCCAGTATACCAGCGCGGAATATCTCGGCTACATACGCCGAGCTGTTCAGCGCCAAAGCGACCACACCTGGGATAAACCGGTTGATGGCAATGAAGCCGAACAACAGTGTCCGGGGCAGGCTAATGTAGTGGAACAATCCGAAGTAGATGATGGACAGCTGCACCAGCATGGGGGTGGAACGGAACACGGCGATATACGCGCCGGCGAACCACTTGATAGGCTTGATCTTGCTCAGGCGCATCATGGCCAGCAGCAGGGCGGGGATCACGGCCAGCAGCACGGACACCACCGCCAGCAGCAACGTGTATTCAAAGCCGCGGACAAAGGCGGAGCCGTACTTAGGCAGGAACGAGAAGTTGAAGAAGTTGGTGTTGTCCATGTTGACAAACAGATCATTCCACGACATAGACGAAGCATCCTTTCAAAAGTTCTTAAGAACACGCAAGCGTGCAAGGCATCTGCCTTGCACGTTTGCGATAGGGAACAGGGAGATCAGCCCACGTAGCTCAGGCCCACATTGCCGTCCAATACCAGCAGGTCGATGGTGCCGTTTTTCAGCTCGGTGACCAGGGTGGGGACCAGAGACTCCAGAACCATGCCGTTGGCAGCTTCGGGGAACATATCCGCGGCGGCCATGGCCTTGGTGGTGTTCTTCTGGGCGCCGATGATGACGGAGGCCTGGTTGATATCGTCAACGGTCTTGTACTTGTCGGCGTTGGCAGCCTTCACCAGAATGACGGGAGGCAGATCGGTGTAGTAGGGCTCGGAGAAGTCACAGGCCTTGGCACGCTCCTCGGTGTACTCGCAGGCGGCCAGCACCACGTCAAAGTCGCCGTTGCTCAGGGAGGTCACCAGGTTGTCGAAGTTCATGGACTCGATCTGCAGGGTCATGCCCATGGACTCGGCGATATACTTGGCTACTTCCACGTCGATGCCGGCGTACTCGGTCATAGCAGCATCTGCGAAGAACTCATAGGGGGGATAGTCGGGGCTGGTGCCCATGACCAGAACGGGCTTGTCGCTGGCGGCGGTATCATCGGTGGTCTCGGCGGCCAGGTCAGAGGAAACAGCGTCAGGCATATAGGTATCCTGAGAAGCGACCTTGTCCTCAATCTCCTTGATCAAGGCGCCGTCATTGGCGGTCAGCTCAGCGATGGCCTTGTTGATGCCCTCCAGCAGACCCTTGGGGTCGCCCTTCTGCACCAGGACACGGTAGGGCTCCGTCTCGCCCCAATCCACCACATTCTCCAGAACCACCAGAGAATCGTCGGTGTCGGAGGCGTCATCCTTCTTGGTGTCGTCAGCCTTCTGGCCGCAGGCCACCAGGCTCAGCGCCATGACCAGCGTCAGCAGCATTGCCATAAACTTTTTCATGTTACTTACTTCCTTTCAAAACATGTATGGTCCTATACCGGGAACCGGAATATAGACATGTATTCTCGGAGGTGTCCCTCCTGACAGTGGCTACTATACACCTGATGTGAATAAATGTCAACATGAATTTGTATAAAAATCCGCACGAAATGTAAATTTGTACAAGAAGCACATGTTAAATTGGGGAGTAAAGGAAAGATAGTTGTGTATATTGCTGTATACGATAGTCGCATAATTGAATAAATATGCAAATATGCAGAGTACAAGAAAAAAGCGGAAGCGCCAGCCAAAAGGCTGGCGCTTCCGAATCCAAAAAGGGAGCCATGAAGAAGCTGCCGTGTTTACATTTCGATGAGCCGTGCGGCATACAGGTAGGTGCGGGCGTAGTAGCTCTCGTACAGGGAGCTGATGATGACACCGCTGGAGGTGCTGGCGTGGATGAACTGCCCGTTGCCCAGGTAGATGCCCACGTGGCCGATACCGCTGCCGCCGGTGGCAAAGAACACCAGGTCGCCGGGGGCACGTTCCTCTGTGGTGACGCCGCGGCACATATAATACTGACTGGTGGCGCCGTGGGGAAGGCTGATGCCAAAGGCACCAAAGACCTTCATGGTGAAGCCGGAGCAGTCGATGCCGCTGTAGCTGGTGCCGCCGTAGCGGTAGGGGGTGCCCAGATATGTGTACGCCTGAGAAATGACATCTTCCAGCAATGTATTGGTGGCGGCGGTGCCCTCATAGTCCGCGTAGTGCACGGGCTGGCAGTACTCGGCCAGAACGTATCCGGTGTCGGTACCATAGGTGACCTTGTACCATTCACCGTCATCGGTAACGTCCAGCAGCTGGGCTGCCTTGCCGTCAAAGATGATGCGAAGGCGATCGGCAGAGGTGTCCGGCTCGGCGCGCAGGGAGAGATAGGAGCCGCAGTCTACCAGAACGCCGTCATACTCTGCCAGAAAGTTCTGCTTTTCCAGGGCAGCCGTTTCCTGCAGCAGGGCCTGGGCGGCCAGTTGATTGAGGGTGGGTGTCTCGCCGCCGTCCAGCAGGCCGGAGGCCTGGGCCAGGCGCAGGCCGCTGCCGGTCTGCATAGCGGTAGCAGCGCTGGATGCCACGCCGTTGCCCGCCAGGACCTCGGCCGCGGCGGTGTAGCCGGTGGTGTCGATGGGCGTGGCCTCGTCCGCGTTAGCGGCGGTGACAGCGCCAGAGAAAAGCAGCAGGCCGGAAAGGCTCAGCGCTGCGATCTGTTTTCCAAGCATGGGATATTACCTTCCGTTCGCATAGGATCTGCCGGGGTAAGGCTCCCGGCATATACCGTCAGTCGGCGGGGAAATGGCTCCCCCGACATCTAACATGAATTATCATAGCACAAGTCTATCAAAAAAGCTACACAAAAATTACAAAATGGAAACAAAATTTTCAGAATGGTTATAATTGAAAAGGAAACTTGCAATATTTGCATAGCGAGTGCTATAATAACGACAAAAAGTGCGGAGGTGAGCACATGGAACCATTGCAATATGAGGTGCGCGGCTACCTGAAAGAGCCGTTCCGACTGTTCCATCTGGCGGACGGGCGGGGGGAATATATCGAATACCACTACCATACGTTCCACAAGATCATCATTTTGCTGGCCGGCAGAGCTGGCTATGCGGTGGAGGGGGAACGGTATGAGCTGGCGCCGGGGGATTTCGTGCTGGTGGGCAGCGGGAGCATCCACCGGCCGGTGGTGGAGACGGGGGATTACTATGAGAGGATGATCCTGTATATCGCACCGGACTATCTGCGCGCACTGACGGTGGGGGACTGTGATCCATCCGAATGCTTCCGACAAGCCCAGGAGACATTTCAATATGTATACCGGGACGAGGGCGGCAGCCGGGTGCGTCCGCTGTTCCAGGCATTGGCGGAGACGGTACGGCAGGGCGGCTACGGGGCAGCGCTGCTGGCGCAGGCGCAGTTTACGGAGCTGATGGTGGAGGTGAACCGGGTGGTCCGGGGCGGCCACCGGGTAGGTGCCGCCGGCGGCGACAGCAAGGTGGTGTCACTGCTGCAATACCTGAACCTGCACCTGGCGGACCCGCTGACCATTGATGAATTGGCCGCGCGGTTTTATATCAGCAAGTACCACATGATGCGCCGGTTCCGGCAGGAGACGGGGTATTCCGTGCATGGATACCTGACAGAGAAACGGCTGCTGCTGGCCCGGCAGCTGTTGGGCCAGGGCTGCACCCCGGCGGAGGCGGCGGCACAGGCGGGGTATCAGGATTACTCTACCTTTTCTCGGGCCTATAAAAAGCAGTTTGGCCATGGGCCTTCGGCGGACACCAAAGGAAAACAGCAGGATTTGCAAATAACAACGCAGGAATTCTGATTTACTTTGCGAAAAATGCCCGTATAATAGGGGCTGTAAGACTTTATTTGAGAGAGTTGGAGGTCACTATGAAAAAATTTCTGAAGAACTACTGGTTTATTCTGTGTATGCTTGCCGGCATCGTGGCAGGCTGCCTGGTAGGCGCGTTTGCGCCCAGTTTCGGCAGCAAGATCGAGTTTTTGGGCACGCTGTTCATCAATATGATGTTCTGCGTGGTGGTGCCTATGGTGTTCTGCTCCATTGCCTCCGCCATCGCCAATATGAAGAGCGTGAAGCGCGCCGGCAAGATCATGGGCGTGACCATCGCGACCTTCCTGACCACCGCGGCCATCGCCGCCGTCATCATGTATGTGACCGTCCTGCTCATCCCGCCGGTCACGGGCGAATATGCAATGATCGAGGGTGAGGTCGGCGGCACGCTGGGCGTGGCCGACATGATCGTGTTTTTCACGATGGCCTGGTCCATCCGGTCGATCTGCTCCTGCGCGCCCTTGCCGATATCGATGTACCCGTAGCCGCAGATCGAGCCCTCAATGGGAAACAGCCGGTCAAAGATGAACGGATACTCCCCGTCGTCATACAGTCCCCGCTCGCACGCGGGCCCGCGCACCGGCACCTGCACCAGTGTCCGTTCGCCCCGCTCGTCCACCTCCTCCCGCGTGACCGACGGCACGAACGTATCGTTCTCCGTCGCGTACAAGACCGTCTGCCCCACATACTTGCAGTAGTGCAGCACTGTCCTGCCCTCCACGCGCTTTTTGTAATACCAGTCCACCACCAGCGTCTTTTCCGACAGATCCACCGCGTCGTCCGTCCGGTACCTTGCCAGCAGCCCGCTGCTGCCGCCGAGCTTTCCCGCCAGCTGTGGATACGCCGCCAGCAGCGTCTCGTTGTCCTCCAGCTCCAGATAAAACACATTCTGCGACTTCTGGATATCCGTTACGCCCGGCTCCCAAAACAGGTTCAGCACATTCACGGGCCGAATCGAAATATCTCCCAGTCCGCCAAGCTTCTCCTGGTCCCAGTACACGCCCCATACGCCCGTGCCCTGCTTCATCTTCTGCCAGCACGTGTCGGAGTAGACCTCCTCAAAGTCGTTCTGCTCCAGAATGCACGGCAGGATGGACGAGAGCATCTGCGCCTCCATCCGGTCGTCCGGCTCCCGCGGACGGATATTCGGCCCCGGATAGGCCGCGATCGCGTCCGCGTGCTTGCCCATGATCACGTTGAACAGCCACCCGGACGCCGGCCGGTCGTCATTCAGATTGCCCTTGTCCGCAAACTGCCGCCACTGCCGCAGCTTCCACCAGTCCTCGTCGGCGATGATGCGCCGCTCGAGATTCTGCCTGCCCTGCTTGTAGCGGCGCAGGATCTCCGCCGCCCGCCGGAGCTCCTTCTCCCCGATCACGGGGACGCCTGTTGTCCGTACCTCCATTGCTTCCTCCTTATCTCAGTTGGTCGAGCGGATCCGACCAGATCGCCGCCGTCTGCCCGCCCCGGATCGGCCGCACCGGCCGCGACATGCAGAAATACCGCCACTCGTCGCACACATGGTCCTCCAGCGCCGTGTCCAGATCCTCCGGCCGCGTCTGCGAATACAGCATCAGCGGCACCGTCCGGATAAACGCCCTGCAGTTCCGGAACACATACATCCGCGGATACCCGTTCTCGTCGAACTGCAGCCGGTAATGGCACTGCATCCACCCCGCGATCCGCTCGTTGTCGCCGGGCGAAAAATACACGCCGTACCGCGCCGCCGTCTGTGCCACGCTCTCCCCGCGCGACGCGTCCCAGATCGCCGGATCCGCCACGCCCGTGATCTCCCGGCCCTTCAGCCACG
>OHNQ01000698.1_pt1 | contig 17721 bp, 8 predicted proteins | sample 1569621 | NCBI WGS metagenome assembly OHNQ01 (sample SAMEA3879516, study PRJEB24766) | human gut metagenome | biome: human-associated habitat; feature: feces | place: USA | collected 1985/1987
TTGAGGCGATCATCTACTACGAGAAGTATATCGTACTGCAGAGCGGTGTCTCTGACCTAGAGGTCAATACGATCCTCACCGAAGAGGAGTATCAAGCTAAGCTAGACGAGATCGATCAGAGCCACCCAGACAACTACGACCTACCCGAGAGCGACCCTGACAAGTTTGTTGCAAAGATCGGTGCCGAGGCACTCTATGAGATGCTCTCTAACCTAGATCTAGATAGCCTCTCTTACGAGCTACGCGACAAAGCTCAGACAGAGACCTCACAGCAGCGCCGTCTAGACGCCCTCAAGCGCCTCAACGTCGTCGAGTCCTTCCGCGCATCTAAGGATATCAACCGCCCCGAGTGGATGATTCTCAAGGTCGTACCAGTCATTCCTCCCGATCTGCGTCCACTCGTACCGCTCGATGGTGGTCGCTTTGCAACAAGCGATCTCAACGAGCTCTATCGTCGTGTCATCCTGCGTAACAATCGTCTCAAGCGACTTCTAGAGCAGAGCGTCCCCGAGGTGATCATTCGCAATGAGAAGCGCATGCTCCAAGAGGCTGTCGACTCACTCCTCGACAACTCACGTAAGTCTAGCGCATTCAAGGGCGAAAACAACCGTCCCCTCAAGTCTCTCTCTGACAGCCTCAAGGGTAAGCCTGGTCGCTTCCGTCAGAACCTACTCGGTAAGCGTGTAGACTACTCGGCACGCTCCGTCATCGTCGTCGGTCCTGAGCTACAGATGCATGAGTGCGGTCTGCCTAAGGATATGGCAGCTGAGCTCTACAAGCCCTTTATCATCCGCAAGCTCATCGAGCGTGGTGTCGTCAAGACAGTCAAGAGCGCCAAGCGTATCGTAGATCGTCGTGACAACGTCATCTGGGAGATCCTTGAGAACGTCATGAAGGGGCACCCCGTACTACTCAACCGTGCTCCGACGCTACACCGTCTAGGTATACAAGCCTTCCAGCCCAAGATGATCGAGGGCAAAGCTATCCAGCTACACCCCTTGGCTTGTACCGCTTTCAACGCGGACTTCGATGGTGACCAGATGGCTGTGCACCTTCCCCTAGGCAACGAAGCTATCCTCGAGGCACAGCTACTCATGCTCGCCTCACACAATATTCTCAACCCCGCCAATGGTGCACCTATCACCGTTCCCTCACAGGATATGGTCTTGGGACTCTACTACATCACCAAGATCCGCAAGGGGGTCAAGGGTAGCGGACTCACCTTCTATGGTGTCGAGGAGGCTCGGATTGCGTACAACGAGGGCAAGCTAGACATTCACGCACCGATCAACGTACGCATTGACAACGTCCTCGAGGACGGTCAGCTCGTCAGCAAGATCATCGAGACCTCTATGGGACGTATCATGGTCAATGAAAACGTCCCCACCGAGGTCGGGTACATCAACGAGACCCTGGGTAAGGGCGCTCTCCGCTCTATCATCTCCAATGTGATCAAGGTGTGTGGCTTTGCCAAGACCGCACAGTTCCTAGACAAGATCAAGAACCTCGGATACTACATGGCATTCAAGGGTGGTCTCTCCTTCCGTCTGCAAGACGTCGTCATTCCTAAGGACAAGGAGAAGCTCGTCTCTGAGGGCAATGAGCGTGTCGAGGAGATCTTTGCACAGTACAACGAGGGCTTCATCACCAATACCGAGCGATACAACCAGATCATCGACACGTGGAGTAACGTCTCTAACAAGATCACCGCTTCACTGATGAGACAGCTAGCTCAAGACGACGAAGGCTTCAACAACATCTTCATGATGATGGACTCGGGAGCTCGTGGTTCGAAGGAGCAGATTCGTCAGCTCGCTGGTATCCGTGGTCTGATGGCTAAGCCTCAGAAGAGTGGTTCTGGTGGCGGACAGGTCATTGAGAACCCTATTCTCTCCAACTTCAAGGAGGGTCTCTCCGTGCTGGAGTACTTTATCTCCTCACACGGTGCTCGTAAGGGTCTGGCCGATACCGCACTTAAGACGGCTGATGCGGGTTACCTGACACGTCGTCTCGTGGATGTATCGCACGATGTCGTCATCTCTGAGGAGGATTGTGGCACACTGCGAGGCATCGAGATGGCTGACGTGATGAAGAATAGTACCGTCGTCGCCACCCTCGGTGAGCGCATCCTCGGTCGTACATCCGTCCATGACATCAAGCACCCCGAGACTGGCGAGTATATCGTACGTGCTGGTGAGGAGATCAACGAGGTAGCTGTAGCTGCCATCACCGCGGCTGGTATCGAGACTGTCGAGGTACGCTCCGTACTCACCTGCGAAACGAAAAACGGTGTCTGCGCCAAGTGCTACGGTCGCAACCTCGCTACCAACAAGCTCGTACAGCGCGGTGAGGTGGTCGGTGTCATCGCAGCGCAAGCTATCGGTGAGCCTGGTACACAGCTGACGCTACGAACCTTCCACGCTGGTGGTACAGCAAGCAACCAAGAGACCGATGCTACCGTACGTGCACGATTCTCTGGTACCATCGAGTACTCAGACATCCGCTACGTAGACGTAGAGCGTGCTGGACGAGACGGCAATCTGCGGCCCGCACACATCGTGGTCAACCGTACCGCCGAGCTACGCATTCTAGACCCCAAGACGGGTGTCATACTGCAGCACGAGTTGGTACCCTATGCCAGCACCATTTTCTTTGCAAACGGAGCTACCGTCAGCAAAGACGATACGCTACTCAACTTTGACCCACACAATACGGCACTCGTCTCCGAGTTCTCAGGTCGTCTTGTCTTCGAGAATCTTGTTGAGAAGGTCACCTTCGAGTACGAGACCGACGAGAGTGCTTCACACAAGGAGATAGTCATCATCCGCAAGCAAGGTGTCAAGAACAACCTCATCCCGACAGCTCAGATACTAGACGAGCAGGGCAATGTACTTCGCTCGTACAACCTCCCCGTCGGTGCTCACCTAGTCAAGGAGGATGGCGATATGATCACACAGGGCGACATCATCACCAAGACACCTCGCGCTATCTCTGGTGCAGGTGATATCACGGGTGGTCTACCACGTGTTCAGGAGCTCTTTGAGGCGCGCAACCCTTCGAGTCCTGCTGTCGTAGCCGAGATCGATGGTACCATCGACTTCGCTGGCGTCAAGCGTGGCAATCAGGAGATCTCCATCACCTCTCGTCTAGGTGAGATCCGTAAGTACTTCGTACCACTTACGAAGCAGATCCTCGTACAGCCTGGCGACTATGTACGTGCAGGTATGCCCCTCTCCGAGGGTGCTATCACGCCAGCAGACATCCTCGCCATCCAGGGTCCCACGGCCGTACAGGAGTACATCGTCAACGAGGTGCAGGACGTCTATCGTCTACAAGGTGTGAAGATCAATGATAAGCACTTTGAGGTGATCGTCCGCCAGATGATGCGCAAGGTACAGGTCATCGACCCAGGAGATACCCTCCTGATGCCTCAGCAGATTGTAGACAAAAACGATGCTACTGAGGAGAACGACAAGCTATGGGGTATGAAGGTCATCACCGATGCTGGTGACTCCACCACCATGAAGCCTGGACAGATCATCTCGAGCCGTAAGCTACGTGATGAGAATAGCTCGCTCAAGCGTCGTGACCTCAAGCCCGCTGTAGCACGAGATGCGATGCCTGCCACGACCAATCAGATCCTACAGGGTATCACAAAGGCTGCGCTACAGACGCGAGGCTTCATCTCGGCGGCTTCCTTCCAGGAGACCTCCAAGGTACTCAACGATGCGGCCATCTCGGGCAAGGCAGACAAGCTCGAGGGCATCAAGGAGAATGTCATCTGTGGTCACCTCATCCCCGCAGGTACAGGTCTACCCGAGTATGACAAGCTCCTCGTCATGTCGCAAAAGGAGCATGACGAGATCGAGGCACAGAGCCGTCAGACTGGATCTGACGCCAGCTACCGCGCTAAGAAGATCGACGAGGAGAAGACCTCCGAGACCGCTCCCGCTAAGTAACAACTGCCTCACAGAGCAGCTCGTATAGCAGCTCTAAAGCAAAGATTATCTCAGGAGTACCCTATATAGTCTCCTCATAGATATAAGCAACGAAAAGGAAGGCTCGCCCCACAGGTCCACACGACCTCATGAGGCGAGCCTTCCTTTTGTTATGCCCCTTCGCCGCAAAAGCGACACCTTTCTTCTTGCAAGTTGTTAGTTTTTAGTATCTTCACCGCAGTATTCACCCAATCAAGTACACTCATCAGTTATGCAAAACCTTAACAACTTGTCCAAATCTATGAGAACTAGCTATATAGCTATAGTTCTATTCCTCGTGTCCTCCTTATGTATGCAGGCACAACAAAATATGTCGACTGACTTCAACGGTCTAACCCTAACGATAAGACCGTTTTATTCTGACTATGTCGCAAAAATGAATGAAAACCCAGATGACACATGGTGTGCGAACCCATATCTTCACTGTCAATTTATTGAGACTATCCCAAGCTCTCTTATTACGCCAGCAGACACCTTCTTTATTGATCAGGCTCCTGTTAAGATGCTCCCTTATGTTTGGACACAAACTGTAGCAGGAGTACTCCTTTTGTCCTATATTCAAGCAGAATATGTACGAGAGTTTAATCTCGAAAAGTTCCTTGTAGCTCCGGCAATTCGATGGAAAGAGAATAAGAACTTTTCCGATCGGGCAGTCCTTAGATATTCTTATTTGCCTCCTTTTCAGATAAGAATGGACGGCGAATACTATAGTCCAACGTACTTTCTAATGCCGGAAGAATTGAATTATTTCTTTTCTCGGAAAGGCGAGCCTCAGGATTCATTGCGTATCACAGTGGATGCTTCTGATGCGTTGTTTTACACGCGATCTGATAGGCCACTGGTTCCCGATCCAATAGATCCCGCCTTGAAAAGAATAGATTGTACCGTATCTACAGCTCCATCTATCTTTTTCTTATATCGTCCTGCTTTTCTTCATAAAGAAAAGACCATTGAGGGGATTGATATTGACGTCCTCTTCCAGCATCTCGATAAGTTGCACATACTCACAAATGAAAGTGAAATCAAGCTGGATCTGGAGCTCCTCCCTCTTAAGGACACAGCACCCATAGACAGTGCTATATGTCGACTCCAGCAAATTGTTCCTCCATTGGATAAGCTCACGAAGCCATTGGAGTCCTCCCCCACAAAGGTGGATTTAATTGTCTCCCATATGGTTCAGTCGTGGGATGGCTGGGGGTTTGTATATGGAAAAGCTTTCCCAGATACCGAAAACAAGGTCCTGCTGGTTGATCCTGATGATTATTACTCTCGTGTATTAACGCATGAGATGACACACCTATTTCTCCCTTCTGTGAAGCCTGATCAAGCTTCCTGGATGTCCTCCGTAGATAAATACATGCTAAACGAAGCGCTTGTGGAGTATGTCGCCTGCGTCATTCACAAGGAATATACAGGAGAAAGCTATTGGGAGGAGAAGGAACGTTATGTCTCGGAAAATGTGGATAGCACAATGTTGAATGACGTATCGCAAATAGAGGAGGTTACTTACACTGGGGAAGACAGCAATAGTAGCTATTGGCTATACTACACCTATATTCCTCACTGCATTCATCAGAAAGCATTGGTGAGTGGTGGAGATTGGGCAGTAGCAGAGCGTATTATCTCTATCTACAAACGAGGCCTAGAAACTAATTGGGACGAAGGCACTATGCGCCCCATCTTAAATCAGTTCAAAGAGGACTTCGGCATTCGTTTTTGAGCAGTAAAATAAGCCCAAAGGCAATTCTACATACTCGCCGCTAAGAAGTATGGCTGGACGAGTAACGATTTGTAGGGACGCACGGCTCGTGCGTCCGTTGTAGTACAGGAATACGAACATTGCTATCAAAGCATTGACACTGTAACCTTTGACACAACGGACGCACTCCCGCTAGACACTGTCCGAGCCTCCCTACATCTCGCTACTCGTCTCGTTGTCGGACAATAATAAGACGAGTGCAGGTGACGAAGGAAGCGACCGCTTGCGGTCGGACGTATCATAGCCCCCAGTCGAAGGAGCAAAGCTTCGAACGACTGGGGGGCATAGGGGCGTACAAGGTGGGACGACCTCCCCTAGCGGGAGGTCGGACTGGAGGTTGTAAATTCGTCTAGTCCGACCCACAAGGGGTCGATAAATCAGGCGGCGTCTAGCGTCCGTGGGTCGTTCGGGGCTTTGCCCCTTCGATCCACGGCTATGATTCGTCGGACCTCTCACTATCATGATACTGGTGTTACAGCGTCTGATGGCTGGACTTTTCGTGTTGATGTGGTTTGTGTAGGGGCGGACCTGCGTGTCCGCCCATGGGGCATACTCCGCTTCGACGAGGACAAGCGGACACGCAGGTCCGCCCCTACAAAGGGTTACACGTCCCAGCGGGTTACTTGATTTGCGAAATCGAGTGTTAGTCTCTCCTTCTCACAAGTTATGAGTACCTTTACTTCAGTATTCACTCTATCAAGTGCATTCACCCATCAATCACACAAAGTCCTACCATTATGACGAGTAGATTTGTCCCCTACTTACTGAGATCGTTATGTCTATGTCTGTTAGCGTTCAATACTTACGCCCAAGACATTCTCACATTTGCAAACAGCCCCAGCCAAGATACTCTAACCGAGGAGAATGCCACTCAAAGGGATCTACAAGTACTTGGTAAACTTCTAAAGGAGAGTCACCCCAAAATGCTTGAGGAGGGCTTTGCGATTAGTCTGGATAGTGAACTAGCTAAGTTTTATCAGCTAGCCAAGCATATCGATACCCCTTCCGATTCGTACCTTCTTCTTCAGCAATTTACGAGTTTGATGGGTGACGGTCACACTACGCTGACTCTTGATACCGCTCTGTTTAAAACTTACTACCCAATTAGGCTAGGGATCGAAGAGTACCCTACCGTGCGTCTCATGACAGCACCTAAGACCCTTCAGAGCTATGTCGGAAAGGAGATTAAGTCCATCTGTGACATCCCCATCCTAGATGTTGTCGACACACTCAGGCGCTATATTAGTGCAGACAATGTGCAGTACTCGCTCTCGCAAGTAAGTGCTTTGGGTTCATTCTGTATCTATTGGAGATCTCTAGGCTTGGATACTTTGAAAGTTACATTTGCTGATATGGACTCCATCTTTATCTCGCCCATATCTGTGAGTGATAGAGTGGAGTTGTATAGCAGTCCAAATGCGAAACATTACAGCACGCTTACTGCTCCACGCAAAGCTCTGTACTGGTATGACGTGATGGCAGCTCCAGGAGTTGCTTACCTCCAGATGAACGCTATGAAAGACTATCAGTCTGAGTATAGTCGCATTACTAGTTCTAAGCCAAGTGGATATAAACTAACCCCTCAAGAGGAGGCATACCTATCCTCTCTACCTCGCTTTTCGGACTTTATTGATCAAATGTTTCAAGAGATGGACTCACTTCATACGCACACACTGATCATAGATCTCCGCTACAATTCAGGAGGAAATAGCATGCTTGGCGATATGCTACTTCAGTATTTACCTTCGCAAAAAGAGGGCACCTCACACTATACATATCACCTACGAGTATCTGAGTTATGGAGAAGTAACTGCCCCTCCCTGTCCGAGAGGATTCCGAAAGAATATTCTGGGAAGATGATCGATGGAAAGACTTTTAGTGACTTGATCCTTACAGATGGTCAAAGTCAAATATCACGCGATCAGAGCCACACTCCTCGACGAACTTTTAAGGGAGACGTCTACATATTCGTTGGAGAGAAGACCTTCAGTAGTGCTGGGGTGCTCGCAACTGTAGCACAGGATGCAGGGGTGGCCCTTATCCTTGAAGATGCTAGCTCACCTTGTGCCTTCGCCCCTTGCCACTATGGAGATGTAATCGGATTCACGCTACCCAACAGTGGCTTTAAGGGTTATACTAGCAGTAAGTCTTTTGTGCGTCCAGATCAGACAAGATGTGGAGAGAAGAGACTTGTTCCCGATAGATCTATTCCTCAGACTAAGGATACGACCCAGCTTGGAGCGGATCCGCTGTGGGAATATGTCATCAAAACAACATCAGAGACAAAAGAGTAGAGCCTACGATGCGCTCACTCTCATTTCGAGCTCGCTCTTACGGGACGATCACCTTGCGATTGTCCACGATATAGATGCCTTGCGGTAGATCACGCATCGCTTCACTGTAAGCTGGGACTATTAGAAAGAGAGAGAGTTTTGCTTAGACGTAACTCCTATCTTTCTAAGTTTAACTGCAAGAGAAACGCGAAGAATTGCTAGCCATACTGCGACGTAGAAGCCTAACTCAACTGAGCCTAAAGACAGACCCCGTAAGCCTCATCCACAACAGGTTAGTCATGGGTGGACCTACGGGGTCGAGGGGGGAGAGACACTCCGCAGAGCTACGATGTTGACATAAGCGGAGCGTGTCGGGAGGCTCTAGTCAACTGTGTTATTGGACGATGAGCCATCCATTATGCTCCTCGGCGATCACAAGGTACTTACCCGATGGATAACTAGACAGGTCTATCTCGCCTTGTCCCAGATCATCCGCCTGAATGGTTGCCATACGCTTACCTTCCTGTGTATAGATAGAGATGTCGCTGTAAGGCTTGAGGCCATACACTCTGGCTAAGCCTCTTGCAGGATTGGGCGTAATCGTGAGCTCCTGTCTCTTAGTCGGATCAGCTATGCTCTTGACACGATGAAATGTGACAGTGATCTCTACATCCTTGGTGACTAGGTAGACTTTGTCTTCCGTTATGTCCTGATCTCCAGCCTTGATGCTCTCTAGCTCATAGCCTTCGTCAGGTGTCGCCTCTATCTTTATCTCTGTAGCAAAGGGGACCCGCTCAGGATCAGTCACCTCTAGGACTTTTGCTGTGCCACCCTCTCCGACAGATAGTGTCACGTGGAGGAATGTCGTATCGCTTCCCTCATATGGGATGAGATCCTTAGTCTCAGGATTGAAATCGTAGACAGTCCATCCCTTGGCGTTTGCCTCTGCTACTTGTGCTTTGAGGATTACGTTTTGCTCTTTGTCACTATGTGTATTGACAGCGACCAGTTTGGCACCCTCTTTTTGCAGCAAAGATGTCACGAGAGCCTGCATATCGTTGGGGTAGATGCGGTTCTCTATGCACCAGATACTTTTCAACTCGGGATTTTGAGACAAGTCCATCGTCTTTATGACGTTATGCTCTACAGACATCACCTGTAGCTTAGGGCAGTGAGACACGTCGATGTCTTGTAGCTGGTTGCTCTCGGCGGCTAGTACAGTGAGCTGCTCGAGCGGAGAGAGGTCTAGTGAGGAGAGCTGGTTGTTATAGCAGTCTAGTCGTACGAGCTTGGTCTGTGCAGAGAGGTCTATATCCGTGAGCTTGTTGTTGGCTACGAGCAGCCAGGTAATAGCTCCATTGTTGGCTAGGTCTAGGTGGTCTATATTGTTAGTCCCTAGGTCTACCACCTTTACGTTAGGACATCCACTCAGATCGATGGCTGTCAGCTGATTGTTAGCAGCCTTGAGCATTGTAAAAGAGGGAAGGCTAGCTCCTAGCTTGAGGCTCTGAAGCTGGTTATCAAAGCAATAGACCTCGTATAGATCCTTACATTTGGATAGGTCCAGCTGCTGGAGCTTGTTTTGCTGACAGTAAAGCATCGATAGGGCTGTGTTATCTCCTATATTTAGCTCTGTGAGCTGGTTGCCCGAGCAGTTGAGCTGTTGTAGACATGAGATACCTGATAGATCTATTGCTGTGAGCTTGATCTCTTGGCATCCCAAGTCGGTTATCTCCCCCATGAGCTTGATGGTAGGCGAGGTTACCGTATACTGATTACCAGCGAATGTTGATTCGCCCGTGGGTGTGAGTCCCTCGATAATTGGATCCTCCCAATCATCCGTCTCGAAGGAGAGCCAAATGGTGTCTCCGACGGAAGTCTCTGTGGTGAGCACAATCGTCGGAGTTGTAGTCTGTGTCTCATCGCCAGTAGCCTGAGCGGTAGCCAAGAGTGGCAATATCAGAAGCAAGGCACAGAACAATGTTTTTGTAGCTGTTTTCATGACTTATATCTGTTTTAGGTTGGTAATTTGTCTCTTGATAAGAAGCAAGGAATGAAGGAGTATCTCGAACTATTCACAAGCAAATATACGTAATTGGATGGTACTATGCTACAAGCATTTATCGGTCTGGATTTCGCAAATTGGGTAGTCCGATGAAACGAGTAACGATGATGTAGTGACGTCCAGCGTGAGGGCATCCGTTGTATCAAAGCAATACGAGCCGTACGTTCCAACAAATCGCTACATGTCTCTAATTTCTAACCTCTAATTCAATAGCCACGTAGAGAATTCCAAATCTCCACGTGGCTATTTTTTATTCTCCACGTAGGGACGAAATGATTCCTCCGAAGTTTCATTTGATTCCTCCGAAGTTTCATTTCTCGCCTACGTAGGGATTTTTCATTTCCTCGGTAGAGATTTGAGATTTGCTCGGTAGGAATTGGAGCGAAACCGAACATTCTCACAGTAATCGGAGCTGACTGGTCGCTCTCGCCTATACTAAAAAAACGTATCTTTGTGATCATAGCAAGGGAGATCGAAGAGCTAGAACAGAGGCCTCACTCCTATGCCTAACCCTCTAACTACTAGATATACTTATGACACGCTCCTTACTTCGGGCCCTGCTAAGCGGGCTGCTGACCCTCCTCACTTTAAGTTATTCACTATTGGCTCAAAATGAGGGCCCCAAGCAATTGGTCATCTACTCTCACGATCAGAATCAGCAGGTCATCAAGAGGACGTTTGACATTGCTGAGGTGGACAGCATACGCTTTACAACGGTAGAGACACCTGCGATCACAACTTTCGAGATCAAGGATGTCTCTGCGACGGCTTCGTCTGTCACCCTATCTGTCGTACCCTCAGACAGTAAGACGACTTACTACGTCGGGCTGGACAATAAGGCGCACTACGACAAGACTTTCTCTACTGAAAAAGCTTATCTAGACAACCAGATTCAGGTACTACGTACGATGGCAAAAGCCAACGGGAAGGAGTTCACCGACTATCTAAAAGAGATCCTCAAGCAGGGACCAGCCACGCATACCGAGGAGGATCTGTATAGCGAGACTGAGTACTATATCTGCGTCTTCGGGCTGGATGAGACAGGACGTGTGACGACTCCGCTGCACAAGCAGGTGGTGACTACCGCCACTCTCACGCCGATAGATGATACTACCTTTGAGCTACTTGCGACAGAGCAGACGTCTCAGTCCCTAACCATACAGGTCACGCCTTCTAACCTGAGCACCTCTTACTTTTGGGGATACTTTACCAAAGATCAGTACGCTGAGTATGACTCTGACGAAAACGCTGTCGCTGATATCATCTTCAATGCCGAGATGTTTGACGATGTCGACTGGAGCAAGCCTGAGAGTACCTTAAGAGGTGTGCAGTCGATTACGATCTCTGACTTGAAGCCTAATACGGAGTATGTCTTGCTCGTCTTCGGCATATCTGCAGAGGGTAAGCAGACGACGAAGGTGGCAACCCTACAGCTGTCTACTGCAGGCGCAAGCGGTGCGATCCCTGAGAGTCCCATACCCTTTGGCTCTAACAAGGAGCAGATAGCAACCTATGAAGCGTCTGCGGGGACGACCTTAGACAGTGACTTGTCTGGTTCTCAAGGGTTTGAACATATGTATGTGTACCGAGTCAATCAGTCTCCGATTATCATGCGTATCTACTTCGTCTCCAAGGATGGAGCTGGAGAGCTCAACGAGTACTGGGCTGTGCTGGACAACTATGATAAGGTCTTTCAAGAGGCAGACGGCAAGGTCTCGCTCACGGAGAGCTTCGTAGCGAGCCTCACAGAGAGTGGCTATACAACTCCGACAGCTAGCGAGGAGGGCACATTTCTCTCTAGCAAAGGCGACCAGTACGATCTCATGATCATGCCTGGCACGGGTGGAGACCTAGGGATCGAAGTGGGTAAGATTGTAGTTCTAGACTTTGCACCTCGCGGAGAGTTTCTACCCAAAGAGTAATCATCTGAAGAGATAATCTATGAGACGGACGACAATCTTCCTGCTGAGCCTCCTGCTCCTCACTATGGCAGGGGCGCTTGCTCAGGATACACCGGCCATCACGATACACACGACGCTACCAGAGGGGAGCATCTTCACCCTCGGGATCCATTGTCGCCAGCCTATTGCCATCGACTGGGGTGATGGCGAGCGGGTAGACTATGAGTCGGACAACTATGGCGTCGATGGCATACAAGGTGAGGTGCATGGAGACGGCTGGATACGCATCTGGAGTGAGGCTCCCGAGGGTATTCTATCCCTTTATATAGGCAGTGATCAGAGGTCTCAGCAGGTGGATAGCCTAGACCTCTCTCAGCTGCAAGGGCTGAAGTTCCTCTACTGTCAGAACAATCTCCTCAGCCGACTAGATGTCACAGCTTGCTTCCGTCTGATGGAGCTCAACGTGGCTGCCAATCGGCTCTCGGAGCTCGATCTGAAGAATGCCCCTCTTCTAGATATGCTGGTCTGCCAAAACAACCAACTTAAGGAGCTTGATCTATCTCCTGTACAGAGCCTTATAGCGCTGCGCTGTGAGTACAACGAGATCTCTGCACTAGATCTGCGGCACTTCAAGCAGCTGACCGTGCTACATTGTGAGGGCAATCCCTTGACTCAGCTAGACATCTCACAAAACGGGTCGCTCCAGCAGCTCTTTGCTCACGACACCCAGATCACTACGTGGGATCTAACTCCGCACAGCGACCTTAGAGTGCTCGACCTCTCAAACATCCCTGGCGTATCCATCACTTGGGGGGCTAAGGACGAGCTGAGACAGATATTCCTCAATAACAATGGGCTAACGGGCCTCTCGCTACCTCTATTGCCTCAGCTAGACAGACTAGAGGTTCAGGACAACGACTTGACCTCTATCAGTCTTGCGGGTATCCCCATGCTCAAAGACTTCCGATGTAGTAACAACCAACTTCAGCAACTGGATCTTACGCCCGTGGGGCAGCTTGACTACCTTTTTGCCGAGGGCAACCAGTTGTCGCATCTAGACCTATCTCCCGTCAAGGGGATCAAAGAGCTCCTGCTCTCCTACAATAAGCTCTCACAGCTAGACCTGTCTCACAGCCCCGAGCTATACCTCTTGTGGCTCACGGACAATCCGATTCAGGAGTTAGACATACGCCCCGTACCGAAGCTCTTCTCTCTATTTCTAGACGGGTGCATGCTGTCTGACTCAGCTCTAGAGGCTATACTGAAGGCGCTACCGGATATCCACACCATAGAGGCTAGCGAGCGTACAGCTTGGTGGAAGAAGTGGCTACTCATCAAGAGAAATCCACTCGCCCAGACGCCCGACGCACAGCAGGCTGTCACGAAGGGGTGGAAAGTGGATCTACTAGATGCCTGGCCTGGCAGGGATAATGGGATCTCCAACGTACTAGAGGCGACTCAGACACGTATCATTCGCTCAGGAGAGCGTCTCGCTCTCTACCCGAGTGAGTACACGCCGTCTGACTTCTCCCTCTACCTATATGATCTGTCAGGAGTGCTCGTAGCTACAGCTACGCAACTCTCGCAGCTCTCTGAAATACGACTAGGAGATGCGACACAGCACTATCTGTGCATCACAATCATCGACGGAGCGACCCAGCGAGTTCTCTTGTAAGACGATGCTTTTGTCTCTATAGGCGTACGCTCGGTCGGTTGTAGCGGGTAGGAGTGCGTGGGGGGAGAGAAAAATTTCTCCACGAAATATTTGGTGGTTTGGTTTTTTCTTTCTACCTTTGCACTCACAAACGATGACAGAAGTGTCTGTCGGTAGTAAAAGGATTTGTCCCATGGTGTAATGGCTAGCACTACAGGTTTTGGTTCTGTCAGTCAAGGTTCGAATCCTTGTGGGACAACAACTCCCGCAGGGGGCGGACGAAGGTGCAACTCCCACCTTACTACGATATCGTGATACAACGCATTTACTTCTCTCTAAGAGAGACTCTGTGATTGGGTGTCACACACGATGGTGACGAGCTAATCGACAGTAGGTTGATACAGATTGTCCTATGGTGTAATGGTAGCACAACAGATTCTGGTCCTGTTTGTCAAGGTTCGAATCCTTGTAGGACAACTGCCGATCACATTTACACTGTCGCTAGAGTATCTCAGAGAGCTTAGATATATGAAAGGGCCCATAGCTCAGCTGGTTTAGAGCATCTGTCTTACAAACAGAGGGTCATAGGTTCGAATCCTATTGGGCCCACAAATTCTTTTTAGACAAATCATCTTTTCGAACAGAACTGAGAGAGCTTCACCCGTGAGGGTGAGGCTCTCTGCTTTTTCGTCTATCGATATAGGATAGCCACCCCCTCTTAGTCGCTCTACTATGAGAGAATCACAAGAATAAGGTATTTTGACATGTGGAACTAGCAATATATAGTGATTGATTGAGATATTAATCGTATCTTTGTGGAGAGTTTGGACCCCGCCCTATGTGAGGGTCAAAAGCTGAAACATAACGTGACCCTATGACCTATATAAACAATGTAATGATCGTGCGCCATAAGCTCCTCTCGACCATGGTGGCTAGATGGCGTCAAGACCAATTGATTAAAACGATAGACCGGATCCCGCTGGAGCTGAGTCCTCGTAAGAAGCGCAATGTGCTGGGACGTTGCTGCCCTCATAAGGAGCGTGCCGTATGGAAGTATAAGATGTTTCCTCTCCTAGGCTTTGATATGCAGGATGAGCAGGATGAGCTGACCCCGCTGTCTGAGTATGCTCACACGGCACTGCATCGGCCACAGCCGACGAAGGAGAATGTGCTCTGCGTCATCGATGAGGCCTGTACCTCGTGCGTACAGATCAACTATGAGGTGTCTAATCTCTGCCGTGGTTGTGTGAGCCGTGCCTGCTCGAGCAACTGCCCGAAGAGCTGTATCTCATTCAAGAAGAATGGTCAGGCACAGATCGATCACGATGTCTGCATCAGCTGCGGTCAGTGCCACAAGAACTGCCCCTATCATGCGATCGTCTACATACCCGTGCCTTGCGAGGAGTCTTGCCCCGTGGGTGCTATCAGCAAGGACGAGGATGGTATCGAGCATATAGATGAGTCTAAGTGCATCTACTGTGGCTCTTGTCTGAATGCTTGCCCCTTTGGTGCGATCTTTGAGATCTCGCAAGTCTTTGACGTACTAGGTGCTATAGAGCGTGGCGAGCAAGTCGTAGCTATCGTGGCTCCAGCAATCCTAGGTCAGTTTAAGGCAAGCCGTGAGCAGGTTTACGGAGCCATCAAGAAGATAGGCTTCTACGATGTCATCGAGGTGGCTCAAGGAGCTATGGACACAGTGAGTCATGAGGGTAAGGAGCTTGTGGAGAAGATCGAGGCTGGTCAAGCCTTTATGACCACTTCGTGCTGTCCCTCCTTCTACGAGCTGGTGGATAAGCATGCTCCTGGGCTCAAGCCTTTTGTCTCTAGCTCACACTCGCCGATGGTCTACACGGCAGAGCGTGCACGCAAGCTTTACCCCGATAGCAAGATCGTCTTCTTTGGTCCTTGTGTGGCTAAGCGCAAGGAGATCAAGCGTCCCAACGTGGATGTCGATATGGTGGTTACCTTTGAGGAGCTAGGCTCTATCCTAGAGGGACTAGATATAGACATCAACACGGTAGAGGGCTACAAACCAACCGTCGAGTCGGTACGTGAGGCACACGCCTTCGCTCGTAATGGCGGTGTCAAGGATGCCGTCATCTCCTATCTAAGCAATACGGAGGAGTACAAGGACTTCGTAGGTCGTCTCACTGCTGAGGAGATCGCAGGACTGGACAAGAAAGCCGTCGCCAAGCTCAAGGCTTACGGCAAGCGCGGCAAGGCGGACACGCAGTTTGTCGAGGTGATGGCTTGTCTCGGAGGTTGCGTAACAGGCCCGAGCGCCTTCAACGATGTACTCGCTGGTCGTCGCCAGCTACTCAAGGAGGTGGAGAAAATCGACCTCACCTATGCCAACTATAAAGAGAAGGAGTGATACGCTAGACCAAGTAGCAGCAGCTTCCATTCCTGAGCTGAAAGCTCTATTAGACAGTAACGACACGCACCTCGAGCATGAGCTTCAGGTGCGTGCCGAGGCTATTGCAGAGCAGCATTTCGGGCGGAAGATCTATCTGAGAGGTCTTGTAGAGATATCAAACATCTGTCGCAACGACTGCTACTATTGTGGTATACGCTCTAGTAATGAGCATGTCACCCGCTATCGACTTACTGCCGACGAGGTGATGTCGGCCTGTGCAAGAGGATACGAGATAGGCTTTCGTACCTTCGTGCTACAGGGTGGCGAAGATCTCTATTGGCGGGGAGAGCGTCTGCTCTCGCTCGTGCGTAGCATTCGATCTAGTTATCCAGAGTGCGCTATCACGCTCTCACTCGGAGAGATGGAGTGTGAGGAGTACGAGGCACTCTATCGAGCTGGTGCTAACCGCTACCTGCTGCGTCATGAGACTTACAACCAGGAGCACTACCAAAGGTTACACCCCAGCACGATGGCGCAGGAGCATAGGCTACAAGCCCTGCGGGATCTCAAGCAGATCGGCTACCAAGTGGGAACGGGCATCATGGTCGGTTCACCAGGTCAGACGACGGCACACTTAGCGCAAGACTTAGACTTCATTCGCCAGTTGCAGCCCGAGATGATCGGCGTGGGTCCCTTCATTCCTCATGAGGATACACCGCTAGGGACCTACCCTGCGGGGAGCTTGTCGATGACGCTTCGCTTTCTCGCCCTCTGCCGGCTGCTCAATCCACGGGCACTGATCCCGGCCACGACAGCTGTCGCAACGCTCCACCCTGAGGGGCGACTAGCCGCCATACGATCAGGATGTAATGTGGTGATGCCCAATCTATCCCCATTAAACCATAGAGCAGACTACGCTCTCTATAACAACAAAGCCTACTCAGGCTCTGAGGCTGCCGAGGGTGTCGCCCTCCTACAGGCACAGCTTGACACGATAGGTTACAAAATAGATTGGGGGCGTGGAGACGCTCCCTCTAGCTAATCAAGTGAAAGTATGAGTTACAATAAGCAATCGCACGATGCCTGTGACTTCATCAATCATGATGAAATCATCGACACCCTCCGCTATGCGGAACAACACAAAGATGATGAGAAAATGATCTCCGATATCCTACGCAAGGCTGCGGAGATGCATGGACTAGATCACCGAGAGGCTGCCGTACTCCTCCTCGCTGAGGATCCTGCGACACGACAACGAGTGGCACAACTGGCTGAGCAGATCAAATTACGCTTCTACGGTAAGCGCATTGTACTCTTTGCTCCGCTCTACCTCTCTAACTATTGTATCAATGGCTGCGTCTACTGTCCTTACCACGCTAAGAACCGGACCATTCCTCGCCACAAGCTGACCCAGGAGCAGATACGGGAAGAAGTGATTGCCCTACAAGACATGGGGCACAAGCGTCTTGCCCTCGAGGCGGGCGAAGACCCACGCAACAACCCGATCGAGTATATCCTTGAGTCGATTCAAACGATCTACTCGATACATCATAAGAATGGGGCTATCCGTCGTGTCAATGTCAACATCGCCGCGACCACTATCGAAGAGTATCGCATGCTTCACGAGGCAGGAATCGGCACTTACATCCTCTTTCAGGAAACTTACCACAAGGAGCACTACGAGGAGCTACACCCGAGAGGTCCTAAGAGTGACT
>OHNQ01000704.1_pt1 | contig 17646 bp, 17 predicted proteins | sample 1569621 | NCBI WGS metagenome assembly OHNQ01 (sample SAMEA3879516, study PRJEB24766) | human gut metagenome | biome: human-associated habitat; feature: feces | place: USA | collected 1985/1987
CAACTACCTAGAGGCACGCCTATGCCTGTTTGGATAGTCTGCTACGCACTGAGCGTAGCTGGTAGGGTAGGTGATTTTTACTTGCTTATGAATGTGTCTGTGCTTTGACTACTCGTTATCGTTCTCCTCAGAGGCTTCTGGTTCGCTCTGCTCCTTGCTAGTCTCCTTTGACTCCTTCTTCTTACCCTTGGCAGAGGCTGGCTTGGGCGCTAGCATGATGGTCATGCGCTTACCCTCTAGCACGGGCATATTCTCGACACGTGCCAGATCCTCTAGGTCATTGGCAAAGCGGAGAAGTAGTATCTCGCCTTGATCCTTAAAGAGGATACTACGACCACGGAAGAAGACGTACGCCTTAACCTTAAAACCATCCTTAAGGAAGCCCTCGGCGTGGCGTAGCTTGAAGTTGTAGTCGTGATCATCCGTCTGAGGTCCGAAGCGAATCTCCTTGACAACCACCTTAGCCTGCTTAGCCTTTTGCTCCTTCTGTCGCTTCTTCTGCTGGTAGAGAAACTTCTGGTAGTCAGTCACACGACATACAGGTGGCTCCGCATTCGGAGAGATCTCCACAAGGTCTAGACCCTGCAGCTCGGCTATACGACGAGCTTGCTGGATAGGGTAGACTCCCTGCTCTACATTGTCACCGACGAGACGTACCTCACGATGAGGTATCTGCTCGTTGATCCGGTTCGGTTGCTCTTTGATGGGTGGACGTCTGAAATTTCTACTGTTTGCCATTCGTCTGCAATTAGCAGTTAGTGATTCGTTAGCAGTGTGCTAGGTTGGGGTTATTTGATCTAGTGCTTAGATTGATATGACTTATCTTTCTTGAGATAAATGACCGATGACTACCCTCTAGCATTCATCTGACTCTCTATCTCCTGAAGGATATGCTCGGCAAAGGTACTAATTTTTTCTGTACCTGCATCACCCTCGCCCTGCTTACGCACTGATACCGTGCCATCGGCCTGCTCCTGCTCACCGACGATCAGCATGTAGGGGATGCGCTTGAGCTCATTGTCTCGTATCTTGCGACCCACCTTCTCGTTGCGGTCGTCAACGGATACGCTGATGTCTTGCTCGCTCAGGGCTGCTGCTACCTCATAAGCGTAATCGTTAAAACGCTCCGAGACAGGCAGTATGACCACTTGGTCGGGTGCCAGCCATAGGGGGAACTTGCCCGCCGTGTGCTCTATGAGTACAGCTACAAATCGCTCCATAGAGCCAAAAGGTGCGCGGTGTATCATCACCGGGCGGTGCTTCTGATTGTCCTCGCCTGTGTACTCTAGGTCAAATCGCTCTGGTAGGTTGTAGTCTACCTGGATCGTACCCAGCTGCCAGCGTCTACCGAGAGCATCCTTGACCATAAAGTCAAGCTTAGGACCGTAGAAAGCAGCCTCGTCGTACTCGACATGGGCTGGTAGACCAGCCTCCTGACAAGCCTCGATGATCGCTTGCTCAGCACGATCCCAGTTTTCTTCGCTACCGATGTACTTGCTGCGGTCAGTCTGACTACGTAGAGAGATCTGCGCCTCAAAGTTCTCAAAGTCCAGAGCCTTAAAGATGATGAAGATAATGTCCATCACCTTGAGAAACTCCTCCTTGACCTGATCAGGACGGCAGAAGATGTGTGCATCGTCTTGCGTAAAGCCACGTACACGCGTCAAGCCGTGTAGCTCACCGCTCTGCTCGTAGCGATAGACCGTACCAAACTCAGCCAGACGTACGGGTAGATCTCTGTAGGAGTGAGGCTTGAGCCTATATATCTCGCAGTGGTGGGGGCAGTTCATCGGCTTCAGCATGAAAGCCTCACCCTCCTGAGGAGTCGTGATCACTTGAAATGAGTCAGCACCATACTTAGCATAGTGACCGCTCGTCTTGTAGAGTTCCACATTGCCAATGTGAGGCGTCATCACCTGCTGGTAGCCGTAGCGCTTTTGGATACGCTTGAGGAAGTCCTCGAGCTTGAGTCTCAGCTGTGTACCACGTGGTAGCCATAGAGGCAGCCCCTGTCCGACACGCTGTGAGAATGCAAAGAGCTCTAGCTCCTTACCTATCTTGCGGTGGTCACGCTTCTTCGCCTCTTCGAGCAGTGCGAGATACTCATCGAGGAGCTTCTTCTTGGGGAAGGTGATACCATATATACGAGTCAACTGCTTACGCGTCTCATCGCCGCGCCAGTAAGCGCCAGCCACGCTCAGTAGCTTGACCGCCTTGATAGGCGCTGTAGAGGGAAGGTGCGGTCCACGGCAAAGATCCGTGAAAGCACCCTGCGTATAGGTCGTGATGGTGCCATCCTCTAGATCGTTGATCAGCTCTAGCTTGTAGCCCTGACCCGTTTTCTTGAAGAAGTCCAAAGCATCGCTCTTAGAGATCGACTTACGCTCGAGCGTCTCCTTGCGACGCGCCAGCTCCAGCATCTTAGCCTCGATCTTCGGCAGATCCTCCGACTTGATCACCTCGTCACCAGTATCTATATCATAGTAAAAGCCCGCCTCGATAGCAGGTCCTATGCCAAACTGTACGCCAGGATAAAGCTCCTGTAGCGCCTCCGCCATAAGGTGAGCTGAGGTATGCCAAAAGGCATGCTTGCCGCCCTCGTCCTCCCACTTGAGGAGCTTGATGTGGGCATCATGCATCAGCGGTGTACGCACATCTATGAGCTTGCCATCGCACTCGGCTGCTAGGACCTCTTGCGCCAGTCGCTCGCTGATGCTATTCGCTATATCTAGCGGGGTCACCCCCTGCTTCATTTCCTTCACACTGCCGTCGGGTAGTGTGATATGTATCTGATCAGACATAAGTGGTGTGTTGTAGTCGACTATATAATAAGGAGACTCTTGCTCGCAGCAATCATCTCAAAAAAGGTATATACGCCACAAAGGTACAAAAAAAGCTTTCACTCTCCACCCCGCAAAGGACGCACGCACTCCCGCGGAGCGTCTGTCTTCGAACCGGCCGTGACGTACGGACGCACGGTCGGACGTGTTACGATTTGTATGGGCGCACGGTCTGTGCGTCCGTCCCCGTTAAAACCTTGACGCTGTAACCTTTGACACAACGGACGCATAGCCCGTGCGTCCCTGTCAATGGTTACGGAGTTATGCATTGTGCCAAAGTGTGGCGTCGTCTCGTAGGTGCGAGCGAATCTTTAGCGGGTTGCACGTGTCGACTTGGCTACCTATATATAATGTGGTAAATAGCCCGGAAGGGTCGTCCCATACTGATGGGACGAAAATATCTCACCCCGTGTGGAACGAAAAAATCCCAAGGGGGGGATTTCAAAATCCCCTCGGAGGGACGAAAAGATCCGGGATCTTGAAGTATCCACGTGGAAAATGAGAAGTGCCCACGTAGGGGCGAAATAAAACTTCGGAAGAATCAAATAAAACTTCGGAAGAATCAAATGAAACTTCGAAGGAGTTTTTTCTTTCCCACGTGGAGAATAAAAAAATATCCACGTGGAATTTGAGATTTCTCACGTGGATATTGAATTAGAGGTTGGACTTTAGAGGTTAGAGATGTGATACCTACGGTGGGGATCACGTCTCGTCGGTTTAGCCGACTTGCTTTAGCTCAGCCCCTCGATGACGCCATCGACGATGTCCATGTGGACGGCTTGTGGCTCCTTGGGTAGTCCAGGCATACGCATGATGCTGCCCATGATGACGACGATCATCTCAGCGCCGCTGTTGAGGACGATGTCCTCGACCTTCATGTCGAAGTCGCGTATGTCTCCATAACCCTTGGGATCTGCCGAGAAGGAGTACTGCGTCTTGGCGATGCAGATAGGGTAGCGCTCCATGTTGAGCTCGTGGATGCGAGCGAGCTTCTTCTCCGCCTTGCTACTGTAGGTGACGTTGGCAGCTCCGTAGATGCGCTTGGCGATATGCTCGACCTTTGTCTTGACAGGCTCACTGAGCTCGTAAACGTGGTCGATAGGCTCTGAGGGGTGCTCCTCGATAGTCTTGACGACAAGCTCAGCCAGCTCAGTAGCGCCCTTGCCACCCTCACTGTAAGCATTGTTGATTGCAAAGCCGCAGCCTAGGACCTGCTCGCAGTGATTGCGTACGATCTCGATCTCCTCGTCGGTATCGGTAGCGTAGCGGTTGAAGGCAACGACCACCGTCTGCCCGAAGTTGTGCAGGTTATGCACGTGACGATCGAGATTGGCAAGACCCTTACGTACGCCCTCTATGTCCTTCTCGTAGATCTGCTTCTCGTTGACATCGCCGTGCATCTTGAGACCCGCTAGGGTAGCGACGATGACTGTCAGCTTAGGCGTGATACCAGCTACACGGCACTTGATGTCGAGGAACTTCTCCGCACCGAGGTCGGCACCGAAGCCGGCCTCCGTGATCGTGTAGTCGCAGCAAGACATAGCCATCTTCGTAGCGATGATCGAGTTACAGCCGTGAGCGATATTAGCGAAAGGTCCGCCATGGATGAAGGCGGGTGTCCCCTCAGTGGTCTGTACGAGGTTCGGCTTGATCGCATCCTTCAGGAGGATGGTGATAGCACCTCCGATGCCTAGATCCTTGACATGAAATGGCTCCTTAGTTTTAGTATAGCCGAGGAGGATATTGTCGATACGACGACGTAGATCCTCTAGGTCTGATGCGAGGCAGAGGATCGCCATGATCTCACTCGCGGGGGTGATGTCGAACCCGGTCTCCGTGGGGATGCCATTGCCTACGCCGCCTAGACCGGTGATGCAGTTACGCAGGGAGCGGTCGTTGACGTCTAGGACGCGCTTCCAGAGCACCTCAGAGAGTCCCTCGCAGCTATTTCTATTCTGATAGATATAGTTGTCTAGAAGTGCGGTGATCATATTGTGCGCTGAGGTGATAGCGTGAAAGTCGCCGGTGAAGTGGAGGTTGATACTCTCCATCGGGAGTACCTGTGCGTAGCCACCACCGGCGGCACCACCCTTCATACCGAAGCAAGGTCCGAGAGAAGGCTCACGCAGAGCCACGGCGGCACTCTTGCCGATCTTGTTGAGACCGAGTGCGAGACCGATGGAGACGGTGGTCTTACCGACACCGGCCTTGGTTGGGGTGATAGCGGTCACGAGGATGAGGTTGCTCTGGGCTATCTTGTCTGGGTCCATCCGCTCGTGTGATATCTTGCCGATGTAGTGTCCGTAAGGCTCTAGCTCTTGATCTGTGATGTTGAGCTGGTGAGCGATCTCCTCAATGGGCTTGAGCTGGCACTCACGAGCTATCTGAATATCTGATTTCATTGCTGTACGATGTTAGTGTATAACGAAAAAAAGGCACCCCCTACAGGGTCGGGTAGACCACTATAGACGACACCCTTAGGAAGTGATATAAGAGCCGAAAGCCGGACTCGAACCGGCGACCTACTCATTACGAATGAGTTGCTCTACCAACTGAGCTATTTCGGCGTCTCATTGACGGTGCAAAAGTACAACAAACTTTTGATACTACAAAACTTTTGGTACTACCCTGGATTTCGCAATGCTTACGAGTAGCGATGATACATGTGTCCCTACACGTCGTTATTTGTCTCGCTTTGACGCAACGGACGCACGAACCGTGCGTCCCTAAATCGCTACTTGTATCATCGCTACTCGTCTCGCTATTTGGCAATTTTGTGGACGAAGCGAAGCATTTGAAGATTTTAATTGGGAAACTTCGCGTAGGTGCTGTTTTTGCAATAACTTAAATAACAGTCTGTTGTGTATTTGTTTTGGATAACTTTTCGACAGTTATCGATTTCGAAGTTGTTTTATTTGGCTATCTCGCAGGAAAGCTGTAATATTGCACTTGTAACAAATGAGGGTGCTTTACGTCGTCTTCCTTTCGTTCATTTGCGATCTCATAATACTATAAGGGTGGACTAGTGCACATCGCCTAGTCGCTGGGAAACTGGTGCAAGTCCAGTACAGAACCCGCTGCTGTAATTCTCGCCATAGAGGAGGATCACATATCCACTGTCTTAACTAAGATGGGAAGGAGATCGCTCCAAGCAGGGCTACGCCACACACTGCATAGTCCCGACGAGATAAGTCAGAAGACCGACCCTAGTAGACGGAGATCGCACGAGAGAAGGAAGAAACGTGAGCGTCTTAACATTACTTTCGGGAATTGAAGTATGACAACAACTATCAAACAAATCATCAAGCGGGATGGGCTGCAAGAGCCATTTACCCCGTCGAAGATTGAGAACGCCGTTCTCAAAGCCTACATCGCCACAGGTCAGACTGAGTGTCTCCAAGAGGCGAAGATCGTTACCATGGGCGTCCTAGCACGCATCGAGCAGGAGGTCATCTCTGTCGAGGAGGTACAGGATCTCGTCGAGAGCGAGCTCATGAAGGTGCAGCCGGAGGTGGCTAAGCGTTACATACTCTATCGCGAGTGGCGCAACACGGAGCGCCAGAAGAAGAGCGAGCTCAAGCGCAACCTCGATGGCATCGTGACCATCGACAGTAATGATGTCAATCTGAGCAACGCCAATATGAGTAGTCACACGCCCGCTGGGCAGATGATGACCTTCGCCTCTGAGGTCTCTAAGGACTACACCTACCGCTACCTGCTCCCCACGCAGTACGCTGAGGCGCATCGTCGCGGGGATATACATATCCACGATCTCGATTACTACCCTACGAAGACGACCACTTGTATCCAGTACGACCTGGCGGATCTCTACGAGCGAGGCTTTCACACGAAAAATGGTAGCATACGCACGCCTCAGAGCATACAGAGCTATGCAACGCTGGCGACGATCGTCTTCCAGACAAACCAAAACGAGCAGCATGGCGGGCAGGCGATACCAGCCTTTGACTTCTTTATGGCACCGGGCGTTTACAAGACTTTTCTCAAGCATGTAGCCGACACGATCTGCTTATTCCTCCACTGCATAGGAGCTACCGATATTCCCTCGTCACGGGAAGTACGAGAGCTAGCTAAGCAACATCTAGACTGCATCGTCCCGACTTCGACGGCTGTGACGAACTTGTGCCAAGCTCTGTCCCAGCGGGTTGATAAGGAGATACCTCGTAAAGAGGTGGTCTACCTAATTAACCAAGCGATAGAGCGTACGCGTCGTGACACGCATCAAGCTATGGAGGGCTTCATACACAATCTCAACACGATGCACTCACGAGGAGGTAATCAGGTGGTCTTTAGCTCGATCAACTATGGTACCGATACCTCGGCCGAGGGGCGTATGGTGATCGAGGAGCTGATGAAAGCAACGACCGAGGGGCTAGGCGTAGGTGGCGAGGTGCCAGTCTTCCCGATACAGATCTTTAAGGTCAAGGACGGGGTCAACTACTCCGAGGCGGACTTCGATCGTGCGATGAAGGACTTCGACCGTGCCGTGGCTGGGGAGATGGAGTTTGAGACGCCAAACTTTGACCTTTTCCTGAAAGCTTGCGAGACGACGGCGAAGGCACTTTTCCCAAACTTTGTCTTCCTAGATACCCCCTTCAACCATAATGATGAGTGGGATGCGGAGGACCCGCTGCGCTACCGTCATGAGCTAGCCACGATGGGATGCCGTACGCGTGTCTTCGAGAATATCAATGGCCCTCGTACCTCGATAGGTCGTGGCAACCTATCCTTTACAACGATCAACCTACCTCGTCTAGCGATCGAGGCGATGCGCTATGCTAAGGAACAGATGGGTACGAAGGAGGATCTAGGCAAGATGCGCAGTATAGCGATCAATAAGCTCTACACCTCGATACGTGAGATGGCTCGCCTCGTGGGCGAGCAGCTACACACACGCTACGAGTTTCAGGCAACGGCCTTGGCACGTCAGTTCCCCTTTATGATGGGCAATGATGTCTGGAAGGGTGGGGGAGCTTTGCGTCCCAACGACCCCGTCGGTCACGTGATAGACAGCGGTACGCTCGGCATCGGCTTCATCGGGGGGCACAACGCTATGTGTGCGATCTATGGTGAGGGGCACGGCACCAACGAGGATGCTTGGCATACGCTCTACCACTGTATCGAGATCATGGGTGAGGTAGCACAAGAGTTTAAGGAGCGCTATCACCTTAACTACTCGGTACTAGCCACGCCAGCTGAGGGACTCTCGGGTCGCTTCACACGCCTCGACCGTAAGCGCTACGGTATCATCGAGGGGGTCAACGATAGAGCGTACTATGTCAACTCCTTCCACATTGATGTCAAGGAGGAGATCCGCATTGCGGACAAGATACGCCTAGAGGCTCCCTTCCACGCGCTCACGCTAGGAGGACACATTACTTATATAGAGCTCGATGGCGAGGCTAAGAAGAATGTCAAGGCGATTGCTAAGATTGTCAAGCTGATGCAGGACAACCACATTGGCTACGGCTCTATCAATCACCCGATAGATACTTGTCGTGAGTGTCACTACAAGGGCGTCATCTATGCTAAGTGCCCGATATGTGGTGGCGAAGACATACTACGTATGCGTCGCATCACGGGCTACCTGACGGGCGACCTCGCCTCGTGGAACTCTGCCAAGCGTGCTGAGGAGGCTGATCGCGTCAAGCATCACTAGCCACTCGCCCCCCCTCGGATGAACGTCATCAAGGTCATACCCGAGACCATCCTTGATGGTGATGGGATACGCTGCTCGATCTACTTAGCGGGCTGCTCCCATCACTGCCCAGGGTGTCACAACCCTGAGAGTCACAATCCGCTCGTAGGTACGCCCCTGACGGAGGCGTACCTGCAGCAGATCATTGACGATATAAACAACAATCCCCTCCTCGACGGCATAACGCTGAGTGGAGGGGATCCGATGTTTAGTCCTGAGGAGCTGCTCCAGCTCCTCAAGCGTCTCAAGAGCGACACGGGGTTAGAGATCTGGTGCTACACAGGCTACACGCTCGAGCAGATAGAGCAAGACCCCGCACGCGCCCCATTGCTAGACTATATAGATGTGCTAGTCGACGGACGCTTCGTGCAGAGCCTGTACGACCCACAGCTCCCCTTCAGAGGTAGCTCCAATCAGCGCATCATAGCCCTGCACGAAGGGTCAGCTCGATAGCTTTTGATAGATATGGGTCTACATTGGCTGGAATAGTATTTGCATCGAAAAGAATCGGGACGTCGATCTTGACACCTCTCCCATTCATTGGGGAGTAGTTTGAGTCCAAGATCCCTAAGCCTGTCAAGAAAGTCGTGACCCCTCCTGGGAATTCGTATAGATGTACGTTCCCATTTGCTCCTGATGAAGGAGTCCCTACGGTGATGGCTTGGGGGGCCTTTTGTAGCATCATGCAGAGATACTCCGAGAAGCTCTCGGTCTGATTATCTACGAGTAGAATAACATTACCCTTATAATAGTGCTCACTGCCTAGATGCTGAGACCCGGCCACATACTTAAACTCTCCTGGGCGCTGACTGTCAGGGTAGACTATGTATGAGAAGTTTTTTATTCGGGGGATAAAGCACTTAGACAATTCCCAAAAAGACGACGGATATGGATAGCATCTTAGGTCGAGAATAATGTATTGGGCGTCGCAAACTTGACGATAAAAGCTCTTCACATTGTTTTGCTTTGCTGATGCTAAGTGCCAGTAAGCTACGGAGTCATTAAGCCACTGAGGCTTCATTTTACCCTCTTCCTCAAGCTTTAGAGAGTTGAAGTAATCCATATGTTCGCTTCTCTCCTTAACTTCTAAGGTGTCTTTGTTTCGTCGGATCTTCAGGACGAAGCTCTCTTTAGGAGTCGACAAAATTGCATTGTTGAGGAATTTATCTCGAGTTGAAGCGTTGCTCGCAGAGACAAAAAAAGCAAGACTATCACTGAGCTGTTTTATAGGAATGGAGTTTACAGAAAGAACTTCATCGCCCACTTTTACATTGGTGGGATAGTTAGCGGATCTCTTACTATACACAAACCATCTCCCCGATAGAGATCTCATCCTAAACCCAGCCCTCCGCTCTCCAAATAGAAGCGTATCCATGGCTGTCGAGTGAGACGCATGAGAGTCATTTAGTCTTGCGGTGATATAGCGGATTGCCTTGTGGTAATCGACTTCGTTATCTGCTTGCAGAAACATGGGGATAGCTTGTTGCAATGACAAGTCCCAAGGCTGCTCTAACAACTGCCTGTTTGGATAGAAATAATAGACAAAAGCGTAGAAGTCAAAGAGCCCGATAAGGCGATTAAGTGGATTGCGCCAATCAAGATCACTATAGGAGTCTTTCCTCCTTATGGGACCATTACATTTGTTGTAAGTGGCAAAGCTCGCACGAGTCTTATCTATCTGAGTGTAAGCATGAACGAGCCGGTCGAGGAGCTTCTTGCTTTCTTGAGTCAGATCAGAAGACTTTTGTACCGACACCTCTTCGCATATAGTAAAAAGACTGTCTCTCTTCGTCTCCGCTCCTATGCGTGCTAGTTCTCTCTGTAATGCTTTCTGGAGCTTGTCATTAAAACTCTTGATAGAGACATGCTCCTCAACCACCTCTTGCAATATGGGATAGAGCAGATCACATGCATATTGCTCTTTGTGGCATGTTGATTTGTACTCAATTAAGCCATATGCCTTTGCTATATAAAACAGCTCTCTTTCTCTTTCAGATACCGTGCTATCTGGCAAACAAACAGGATAATCCGTCAGCTTATAGTATGGATCTGAAGGGGAAATACTTGCTTCAAAAGAGTTCTCAAGAAGTCGGGCATAACGAACGATCCCATACCCTAAAAGGATGAGAACGAAGACAACAACCAACCAGAATAGATACTGATACTTCAGTCTCTTCATGAGTAAAATAGCAAGAAGATTATGTGGAGAGAATGCGTATGACAAGCTCTATGCGCATTCTTATGTTCACCGCAAATGTACTTGTTTTTAAGGGAATATGACACGATGTAGATGCCACTCACTTCGAGGGGGGGCAAGCCTTCGGCTAAGTCTTATCGTATGTCCCATTCTAGGGGGCGTCGAAGGTGCGTCGAACGATTTTGCCAAGTCAAATAAATGTAGTACCTTTGTGCCAGCAAAGCCCAAAAAGGAAGTGTGGGTGAGTGGCTGAAACCAACAGTTTGCTAAACTGTCGTACGGGTAACCGTACCGGGGGTTCGAATCCCCCCGCTTCCGCAGTAAAGGGTGTAAATCAACGTATTACGTGGTTTACACCCTTTTTCGCACCCAAAAAATCACTGGTCGGAATATTTGACTCAGCAACTTCGATGGTTTTATGCTTTGCAATGTCTATCTAGAGTCTCTAGCGGGGGAGGGCAAACCGCGATCTACTATTTGAATTAAGCTAGATTGGCGGGATCTAGGAATTTCAGTAAGTTTGGATAGAAAGCGATATCCCTTTATAAAGGGTGTTCCATACGACTGGCAGATTTTCGGGTAACGATTTGGCAACCATTCCTTTTGCTCTGCTTTGTTTTGCTTGCAAAGAACTCTTTATCTTTGGCAAAGATAGAAGGTATCTCCGAACACAACTTTCTTCTCTGTCATTGCTTCTTCCCAATCAAGAAAAAAGAAGTTGGCATTGAGCATAAGAAAGACTACTCTCCTACCGGCCTTAAAAAATAGAAACACGATGTTGTAAAGAAATTGCGGATATATGGAATTGCTCCAATTACGGCATATAGTTTTCGAGGGCGCAGGTGGAATTTTACCTCATAATGAGGATTGATAAAATAGAATGTTCTGTCAATGGCTTCAAAACCTTCTTTTCTCATCGTGCTTTCAAATAATTCTATCGAACATTTGGTTTGCTTGATATTCAGCAATTCACTGACACACCCTTCATCCTCTTTCCAAGCCCTTAATATCCACTCATAAAATGAGGTTGGAAGTAGGTGGAAGAATGGCAGATGCGATAGGAAGCGGCTTCTGCATATCTGCTGATGTCCACCGAATGGCATCTGCCAAGCAGGAAAGGACATGAAAATCCCCCCCCCTTGTTTTAATAGCTGTTTACACTTGCACATGAATCCCTCCTTATCGTCAATATGTTCTATCACATCATGGCATACAATTAAATCGAATTGATGCTTGAGTTCCTCCAATAGGAATACATCGGAAGCAATGAAACGCCCTTTTGCTCCATTCTCTAGGAAGAACTTTCTTGCGTCCTTTATCCGTCCCTCTGCCATGTCCACACCCACGACATCGCAACCCATACATGAGAAAGGTAGGAGATTTCCACCGTCTCCACAACCTATTTCCAACACTTTCATTCCTCTCTCCACCTGCTTGTGCCGTTGGATGTAAGGAATGAAATACTTCTTGCTTGTAGTTGCAAGTTCATAGAAATACTGTCTTCTGTTAAGTTGTCTTGACTGCATCGCGCTTTGTATACTATTAGTTCAAGCACAAAGATAGTAAAACACAGGAAAAACCACTGATTTCAAAAAACATATCTATAAATGATGATGAGACGATATGAGATAAAATATTGTGGTAGAAGTTTTATATCAGAGTGGCAGCCTTGTCTAAAAAAGGTCATGGAATGAGATGCAGAAAAGCAAGGGGGGCATGCGGAGACACGGTTACAGCCTGACTCCCTTGTTCCTGTTTTCTTTTGAGGAAAGGATGGGCGTCTGTCTGATTTTCTTCCACTGCCCCTTGAACCATACGGTAATCATTACTCTGTTCACAAGGGAAAGGATTAGTGCTGAAGTTGATGAGAGAGTGAGGTTTGCTCCTCCGTAAGTCGTTGCTGCTGGATGGCGAGTTCGGCCTGTCGCTGAACTGCCTTTTCGTGGTTAATGACACGTTGCTCTAGAGTGGCAATGGCTTCGTTAGAGTGGTGATTTTCAAAGATGCTATCGAGTCGGGCGAAGGAAGTGTTACTGACTGAGTGCTCCATACGTAGGATGCGATATCGTAGGGCGTAGCTTTCGAGGGTTTGATTGGCATTGTGGAGATAGACCGCCCAACCGATAGTGCAGGCGATGAGTACGATAGATATTCCCCAGATCAGCCATTCTATCCAACGTTTGACATCAAAGAGGTAGTACTTCTTGACCTCTGGAGAAGATTGAGTTTCTTGAATTTTCTCGGATAGAGAGGCTATGCTTTTAGCTTGTCGCTCTTGGTTCTTTGCTATGCTATCTTTGATTTCTCGAATTCGTTTGCCTAGGACGACAGCGACATCTGTCAGTTCACTCTTGAATTTGCCATCTACCTCAATCTTTTGCCCAATAAGGCGTGCTACATCCATAAGAGAAATAGCGTCATCTTCTGAGGAATTGGTTGCGGGGTTAGGTTGAGATACAAGATTGGAGATACTTGCTTTGAGGTCTCGGTTCTGTTGCTTGATCTCCTCTAGTACTTCAAGGAGAATATTCATTTGTTCGTTCATAATCTTCTGCGTTTTAGCTTCTTATTGGCTTGATTTCTTAGTTTACGTTGGAATACGAGTTCAGCAACGTCAACTGCTGGGACATTGCTGTCAAAGAGTTCTTCAATGAAGTTCTCAGATGAACTCTCCGACTCTCTTTGTTCGGAAAGCTCTGGCGCTTTTTGAGAGCTGAGAACCTTTGCATTCTGCTGGAGGAGTGTAGATAACTTTGAGTAGCTACAAGAGCGGTCAATGTGTGAGCCACTGAAGCTAACTCCATCCATGCTAAAGACTACGCCCTCAATGAGATCTGTTTTGCCCTTGGTCTTGAACTGCACGTCAATACTCTGCTTTTGCAAAGCAGAAACAAGCTGTTCCCAATTCTTGCACTTGGGCAATACCTCTGTAATAGCATCGTAGATGGTGTAGCGAACTTTGTCACTGCCACGCAGTCTATTTCTTTTAACTTCCGTCTTGCCTTCTCCGAGCTTCAGCTGATACTTGTCTGTAAGCTCTCTGCATATCTTGGTGGAGCGAAACTTCTCATTGCTATCCGAAATGGTATTGCCGTAATTGTCTACCCGATTGATGCAGATGTGAAGATGCGGGTGCTCCCTGTCCATATGTCTAACAATTAGGTACTGAGTATCTGAGTAACCCATCTGCCTCAGGTATTCCCGTGCAATATCAACCATCTTATCGTCATCTAGTCGCTCACTGTCTTCGGAAGAAAAACTGAGGATGGTGTGACAGACTGGCTTCTTGATATTGGGGCGCATAGATGCTTGCAGGTTGAAGTCTACAGCAATCTCATTTGATGTGGCATCAACTCTTACACCTTCGCCATCAAGAATACGAGCCATACCTTCACGCTTACCCAGCATGTAGGTAATCACTCCAGAGAATGATGTCCCTTTGATGATCTTTGCAATCATGACTTCAGATCCTTGAGGTGTTTGTCTACGCATATCCTCAGTAGCTTAAGTTCTGTTGGGGCTGCAGAAATGCCATAGGTATTAAGGCGACGAGCAATCTGATTGATGTTATTCGCAATACCTGTGAGCTGACGAATCTCATTCATCTGTTCAGGGGTAATGCGAGCCTTCACTTGGCTCTCATAAATAAGTGTGCGTAGATACTCACTCTTATTTAAGCCTGCCTCGTTCGCCTTGCTCTTAAGGGTGAAATACTCCTTGGTATTTAGTTTGAGCAATACGGAATAGCTTCGCTTTTCCGATAACTTTTTCTTAGGGCGACCGCCCTTGTTCGTTGTATTATCGTCCATAAATATTCTGTCAATAATGAGACCATCGGGATGATTTTTCGCCTCCCTTTGGTGGGGTGAAAAGTAGGTTTTGGGTTACCCAAAACACAAACTTGCTTCTCAGAAAATCTGTATGATAGATATGGCTCTGCCAATCTCTGCTTGATTGCTTTTGGAAGAACCGTAATTGTCCTGTGGCTTTTCAAGTGACGAAGCAAAATAGATCACGTGAAGAGTGATTAACGATCACGTGACGAAAGATCACCTGAGTTTTATCTTTCGCTTAGACTTCATACTTATCTCTTTAGGAATTCGCTTTTGACATAGAAAGTCATTCAGATCCTTAAAGTCCGAAAACCTTTCTGAGATGTTTTCGACAGGGAGATTCAATCTCAAGAGTCTATTTCGGGCATCCTTTCCCGCGGTATCGTTATCAAGAAAGGAGTTTATCTTCTCGTACTTAGCAAGGAGAGGAATTGCTTTCGCGAGGTTGCTAACAGAGTTAAGAATTAAAGCTGAACTCTCTTGCTCTTTGGGATTCATCGTCAATAAACTTAGGTAATCCATAAACCCTTCAAAGAGATGGATTGACTTGGTGTCATTGTCAAATAGAGAAATCTCCTTTGGTGGAATACAGCCTTTGAAGAATGGGTTAAGGGTTTCATATCCACCAGCATTATTCGGGAAGCCAATAGAGAAATAGTTCTTACCATTTACTCTATAATGAACCTCCTTGCAGTACAGCTGAGCGATGAGAAAAGAAATTCGTCTATTTTTCAACAACTGAATTAACGCTGGGTGCTGTAGCTCTTGAACTCTAATGTCTGATAGCCCTTTATGAGAGGGTGTTTGCTGACGAAAAGAAAAAGAGTTGCTATTGTGGAGAGGGCATGCTTGTTCTATGGCAATGAGTGCCTCAGAAACAGTCACAATATGATTGATCTTCATTGCCAAATCAATAATATTCCCTCTTTCCCCACTTCCAAAGTCGTGCCAGCAGTTGATGCTTGTATTGACTTTGAATGAGGGCGTACTCTCTGACCGCAAAGGAGAGTAGTACCAAAGACTATTGTTTAGTACTTTGACAGGCTTTATGCCGAGCGTGAATAGGTAATCCTGTAGCGTAATTAGCTTTGCTTGTTTTGCATTCATCTTCTGATCTCTTTTTCTTTTCGTTAGCAAAGGAAGTCTCTATTCAGTTCGGTATGGTACAGGAATATATATCCTGATACCGAACCGAACTGATTTACAATTGGTATGGTATGGGTCAAAACCTTATATGCCCATATCGGACTGAACCGATAATCAATAGTAGAAATTAGGCTCATACAAGTACTTCTTATTCTTGAGTGTGATCATTCTCTTATTCTTCAGGAAAGTGAGTAGCTTTTTTGTTTTCCCTATACCATACGTAGTACCGACAATCTCAGCGTATCCTTTTCGTAAGGCATCCACTAGCTCACCATAACCTAATCCCCCTTCACTTTCAGAGAAAACCACTTCTAAAGCTTGTCGGTGTTGATCCTCTGTAAGCTCTGTATAGTCAAAGGCCGTTTTTGAAGTAATCGCTTCATCTTGAAAGTTTGTATCCAACTCGGGGACATTGATATGGTCTGGCTCATCAGTGATACGAAAAGCAAAATTCTCGAAAGGCTTTGAGCGGATAAATGTGGGTGATACGATGGATCTATCGGGGTCTGTCGGATCTTTGGTTACTTGAAGGACAGTTTCTGCCTTATTGTTGAGTTCAGTTCCAATATGACCTCTACTATTGTCATCACCTTTATTTAGATGAAGCACAGTCTGGATATGAATACCTCGCTCACTAGTCCACTGCATAAGGTTCCCGATAAGAATCGTAGATTGAGTAGGATTGTTGATGTCGAGTATCAAGTCTCTAATTCCATCAATAACGACAAGTCCCACCCCTTCAATCTCATAGATCGCCTTTCGAATCACCTCGCATCGGATTGCAGGGTCAGATATTTCTCTAAGGTGACTGAAGATGAGATTCTCAGGTTGTTGGTTAAGTGGTAGTCCAGCTAACTTCAGTATTCGCTGTAATACCAGTTTGCAGTGAAATGGGCTCTGCTCAGTATCGAAGTAGAGGATTTTTCTTTTTCCTGAAGGAAGAGATGCTCTATACTCTAATACCTGTCCGTTGATAAGTGCGGCTGCAACGATGGCAGAAACATTAAAAGTCTTCTTTGCCTTGGCTTTGCCTGTCGAGGCACTAAAGTTTCCCAATGTGCCAATGATGGCATCATCCACTTGGAGGATAACGGGTGGTAAAGAGAACTCATCCGTTACACGGACTAAAGACTTCTTCCAAAGGGAGTCATAGTCTACATTTTGGCTCTGTGGGATCATACTCATCTCCTTCCTCCGGTTTTCTTGCCTGCCAGCTCCAATGCTAGCTCAGCATCCACGATAATCTTTCGACCAATTTGTGTAATGGCTTGGTCAATTTTCCCGCTTTTCTTGATGCGATTGGCTGTTGGAATACTGCACCCAAATAGCTTTGCTATACCTGCAATGCCATAGACATATTTCTTGTGGGTATTAGCTAAAGGAGAAACTGGTTCAGTTGCCACAGTTCTATTAAGTCCCTCTTTGAGGAACTCCATAAATTCGCCACTCGTCATTTGCCATAATGGCTTATTTTCATCTGTCATAAACTCTCAGATAAGCTTGTTAAACATTGTGCTTCACTGGCCATGTAAAGCATTGATCTTTTGCAGTCTGCAGTGCAAATCTATGATACTATATTGAGAGTTTAAAGGGTCAGGGATATATCGGGAAGTGTCGAGAAGTTTAAGGAGGTAAAGAGAGAAGATTTCCTCAATAATTTGAGCGTTTGGAAGCGGAACTTGAATACAAAAAAAAGCCCCTTGTCGATTTGAACAAGGGGCAGTAATTAGGTTGGGCTTTATGCGTTACAGAATAGTGTCAAGTTCCCACGCCGAAATATGGTCAATACCCTCATTTGTTGGAAGCTTGAAGTCATCCAAACTGACCACATACTTCTTGAAGTTATCTTCTATCGACAAAAGAGAGCGGTACTCTCGCTCTATTGTCTCTTGCTCCGTTAGTTGTAGCGTGACT
>OHNQ01000724.1_pt1 | contig 17047 bp, 14 predicted proteins | sample 1569621 | NCBI WGS metagenome assembly OHNQ01 (sample SAMEA3879516, study PRJEB24766) | human gut metagenome | biome: human-associated habitat; feature: feces | place: USA | collected 1985/1987
GGTGACGCAGGTGGTCGAGATCCCGCACCTGCCGATCAGTTTCGAACGCAACTCCGACCTCAGTTCGCTGAGCTGGGAGGCCGTCGACCGGCGGCTGCCGCTCGATGTGATCCGCGAGAAGTTCCGCAAACTGACCGCAAAGCCGCGCATGGACCCGATGTTCGTGCTCATGGTCGTGGGGCTGGCCAACGCTTCGTTCTGCAAACTCTTCAACGGCGACTGGGTGGCCGTGGGGATCGTCTTCACCTCCACGCTGGCGGGCTTTTCGGCCCGGCAGCAGTTGACCAAAGCCGGCGTGAACCACTTCATCATCTTCATTCTCTCGGCCTTCGTCGCGTCGCTGTGCGCTTCGTCGGCGCTGCGCTTCGACTGCACGGCCGAGACGGCCATCGCCACGAGCGTGCTGTTCCTCGTTCCGGGCGTGCCGCTCATCAACGGCGTGATCGACATCGTCGAGGGGCACGTGCTGATCGGTTGCAGCCGTCTGATCGGCGCCCTGCTGCTGATCCTCTGCATCGCCGTGGGGCTGTCCGTCACGTTGTTAATGGTTAAGGGAAGCCTGCTATGATCGCTGCGGATATTTTCGTCGACGGGTTTTTCGCGGCTGTCGCGGCGATCGGGTTCGGGGCCATCTCCGACCCGCCCCTGCGGGCCTTCCCGTCGATCGCCCTGCTGGCCGCCGCAGGCCACGCCCTGCGTTTTGGCCTGATGACCTGCGCGGGACTCGACATCACCACGGCGACGCTCTGCGCCTCGCTGCTCATCGGACTGGGAAGCCTCTGGCTCGGCGGCCGGATCTACTGCCCGACCACCGTCCTCTCGATTCCGGCGCTGCTGCCGATGGTGCCGGGCATCTACGCCTACAAGACGGTCTTCGCCCTGATCATGCTCATGCAGCACACCGCCGAGAGCGATGCGGCGCGGCAGTATATGGATGCGTTCCTGCTCAACGCGACGGTCACCGTCAGCGTCGTCTTCATGCTGGCCGTCGGTTCGACGGTGCCGATCTTACTCTTCCGCCGCCGCGCCTTCTCGCTCACGCGGCGCCGCAAACCCCGTAAAGCCTGATTGCATGGAGATTTTCTGGAATACCATCGCACGTTACAATGCCGCCACGTGGCCGTGGCAGATCGCGATCGTGGCGGCGGCGGCAGTGCTCACCGTCCTGCTCTACCTCCGCCCGACGCAGAATGTCAAACGGGCCATGAAACTCTTTCTGGCGGGTCTCAATGCCTGGATCGCCGTGGTTTACTATCTGGTCTGGTGCGGCCAGCGCAGCCACAGCGACGTGCTGGCCCTCTTCTGGGGGATCATGGCCGTGATCTGGCTCTACGACCTTTATGCCGATTTCACGCGCTTCGAGCGCACGAGCCGCCCCAACGGCTTCGCCCTGCTGCTCTACCTCATGCCGCTGGCCTATCCGCTCTTTTCGCTGGCGCGGGGGCTGTCGTTCCCGATGATGACCATGCCCGTGATGCCCTGTTCGGTGGCGGTCTTCACCATTGGTCTGATGCTGGCCTTCACGCACCGTATCAACATCTTCCTCGTACTGTTCCTCTGCCACTGGGCGCTGATCGGGCTGGCGAAGGTCTACTTCTTCGGTATTCCCGAAGACTTCCTGCTGGCCGCCTCGACCGTGCCGGCGCTCTACCTCTTTTTCCGCGAATACATCGCCAAGAACCGCGAACTGCGCACCAAGCCCGACGCGCGGATGCTCAACGGGCTGTTGATCCTGCTCTGCATCGTCATCGGCCTTTTCTTCACCGCCACGCTGCTGCACCAGATCCGGCTCTACGTCTGACCGGACGACCGCCCCGCTTCTTCGGGAATCGATAGGCGGGATCGCGAAAAATTCGTAACTTTGTCGCCCGACAAGTACGAAACAGATGGAATCACCGATATTGCAGGGGCTCAACCCCGCCCAGCGCGCCGCCGTCGAGGCCTACGACTCCGCGTCGCTCATCATCGCCGGAGCCGGTTCGGGCAAGACGCGCGTGCTCACCTCGCGCATCGCCTATATGATTCAAAAAGGAATCAAACCCAAAAATATTTTGGCAACGACATTTACGAATAAAGCAGCGCAGGAGATGCGTGAGCGTATTGTCAAAATGATTCCAGAACATTTGACCGAGGGTCAAGCTCGCCATATTTGGATGGGTACCTTCCACTCGATCTTCGCCCGCATCCTGCGCACCGACGCCGAGCGGATCGGCTTTCCGGCGAACTTCACGATCTACGATGCGTCCGACGCCAAGAACCTCATCAAGACGATCGTCAAGGAGCTGAACCTCGCCGACGACAAGTACAAGCCCAACACGATCGCCTCGCGCATCTCGCAGGCCAAGAACGCGCTGGTCACCCCGGGCGCCTATCTGGCCAATTCGGCGCACGCCACCGAAGACCGGCGGGCGCAGATTCCCGAGTTCGGCAACATCTACAACATCTATTGCGCCCGCTGCAAGCGGAACGGGGCGATGGATTTCGACGACCTGTTGTTGCAGACCAACATCCTGCTGCGGGATTGTCCCGATGTGACGGCCCGCTACCAGGAGCAGTTCAAATACATCCTGGTCGATGAGTATCAGGATACCAACTATGCCCAGTACGTCATCATCCGGCGCCTGTCGCAGCTCCATTCGAAGGTCTGTGTGGTGGGCGACGACGCCCAGTCGATCTATTCGTTCCGGGGGGCCAAGATCGAGAACATCCTTTCGTTCAAGAAGGATTTCCCCAACGCGATGATCTTCAAGCTGGAGCAGAATTACCGCTCGACGCGCACGATCGTCGAGGCGGCCAATTCGGTCATTGTCCGCAACTCCAAACGCATGGAGAAGAAGTGTTTTTCGGAAGGCGACGTGGGGGAGAAGATCCGCGTGTTGCGTGCCTATACCGACCGTGAGGAGGCCGAGATGGTGGTCAGCGACCTGCGCGACAAGGTACGGGCTGCGGGCGATGAGTGGGCCGAGGCAGCGATCCTGTACCGCACCAACAACCAGTCCCAGGCCCTCGAAGACGCGCTGCGCCGCAAAGGAATACCCTATCGTATTTACAAGGGCAATTCGTTCTACGACCACAAGGAGATCAAGGATCTGCTGGCCTATATCCGGCTGGTTATCAACCCCCGCGACGACGAGGCCTTCAAGCGGATCGTCAATTACCCGGCCCGGGGTATCGGCGATACGACCGTAGAGCGGATCGCTTTGCTGGCCAAAGCTCGTAATGTGTCAATGTGGGAGGCGGTGGATGCGCTGACGGCCGAGCCGGTGACGGATCCCGTGCAGAAGACCATCATCCGCAAGGTGACCGAGTTCGTGGCCCTCGTTAGGGGGTTGTCGTTGGCCCGGGCCGAAAAGGGGCTGTACGACCTGGGACTCGAAATTGCGACTCGTTCGGGTATCATCGGCGCTTACCGGGCCGAGAACACCCCCGAGGCGACCAGTGCGTTGGACAATATCGAGGAGCTGCTCAACTCGATGCAGCTCTTCAACGAGCAGCGCGAGGCCGAGATCCGGGCCGGAGAGCGTCAGCAAGAGGAGCGGGCTACGATCGAGGAGTGGTTGCAGGGGGTGATGCTGATGACCGACATGGACAAGGACGATCCCCAGGATCGCAACAAGGTGACGCTGATGACCGTACATTCGGCCAAAGGACTGGAATACAAATTCGTGTATATCGTCGGATTGGAAGAGAACCTTTTCCCGTCGCAGCGGGCCGTGGAGTCGCCCGACGGTTTCGAGGAGGAGCGGCGGCTCTTTTACGTGGCGCTGACCCGGGCCAAGGAGTTGGCTACGCTCTCCTATGCCGAGATGCGCTTCAAATGGGGCAATATGGAGTTCTCGCGTCCGAGCTGCTTTCTGCGCGAGATCGACAGCCGTTACCTGGAAACGGATGCGATGCAGGAGGAGCGGGAACGGGAACCCGTCCGCCGCTCGGCCGGGCGGGGAGAGGGCTCCTCGGCGCTCGACGAGCTGCGCCGCCGTTTCGACTACCGCTACCAGCAGAAGCCTGCGGCGGGCGGTTCGCAGGTCGGGGCGCGTTTCGGCGGAGGTTCGTCCGCCGGGGTAAAATCGGAGGCGCAGCGTCCCGTCGTTGTCCAGCCGACCCGTTCGACGGCCGGGATGCGCAGCGTCGGCATCCGGCAGGGCGAATCGTCGCTGGTCGAAGGAGCCGCGCCCGCATCGTGCGGCGATTATTCGGTCGGCGACCGGGTGTCGCACCTGAAGTTCGGCGCGGGGGTCATCCGCCGCATCGAAACCCTGGCGTCGGATCACAAGCTGGTGGTCGAATTTTCCGGATACGGGGAGAAAACCCTGCTGGCCAAATTCGCCAAACTGACCAAATTATAGGAAATCCGCCGGAAGGATTCCGGCTTAAAACAGGAAGACAATGACTTTGAAGGAGCGTTATGCGGGGGTGATCTCATGGTTCGAGGAGCACATGCCCGTTGCCGAGAGCGAGCTTGCGTACGGCTCGCCGTATGAGTTGCTGGTGGCCGTGATTCTGTCGGCCCAGTGCACGGACAAGCGGGTCAATATGACTACGCCGGCTCTGTTCGAGGCTTTCCCTACGCCGCAGGCTATGGCTGCCGCGACCCCCGAGCAGATCTATCCCTACATCAAGAGCATCTCCTATCCCAACAACAAGGCGAAAAACCTGGCGGGCATGGCCCGCATGCTCTGCGAGGAGTTTGGCGGCGAAGTGCCGAGCGACCTGAAGGAGCTGCAACGTCTGCCCGGCGTGGGACGCAAGACGGCCAACGTCGTGGGCGCCGTGATCTGGCAGAAGGAGGTGATGCCCGTCGATACCCACGTATTCCGGGTTTCCAACCGTATCGGTCTCACGAACCGGTCGAAAACGCCCCTGCAGACCGAGTTGGCCCTCGAAAAGAACATTCCTTCCCACCTGCTGCCGACGGCCCACCATTGGCTGATCCTTCACGGCCGCTACGTCTGTACGGCGCGTGCCCCCAAATGTGCCGAGTGCGGCATTTCGACCTGGTGCCGGAAATATGCCGAAGACAACAAACGATCTAAAACCGAATGATTATGAAGCGATTTTGCCATGCGATTCTCGCTTGCGGAGTGTTTGCCGCGATAGTTGCGGCCGCCTCGTGTACCAAGGATGCGACCGGCGGCGGAGGCGGCGGTTACGACGGAGAGCCGGAGGTGAACCACGATATGGACGGCATCCTGCGGCGCAACTACTTGTGGAACGAGGAGTATGCGACACTTTCGCCCGATTTCGGCCTGCCTTACGACGAGTTTCTCGACGGCGTGCTTATGCGTATGAGAACCAACGACCTGGACAAGAAGTTCCGTAACGGGAGATGGCAGCTCTATTCCAACATCCAGCGCCTCTCTCCGGTGAGCCGGACGGCCTTGTCTGCGGATATCGACAGTCAGTTCCCGAAGGAGCCCGTTTACGGTTTCGGCGCCGTTTCCTTGGCGATTATCTCCTATACAGACGCAGGAAAGGAAACGGGGCAGTACGGTTTTGCCGTTATGGCCGTGTACCCCGACTCTCCGATGGCCAGGGCCGGCCTCGGACGCGGAACGATCATCAACCAGGTCGATGGACAGTGGATAACTGCCGGGAATTTGAATGCGGTCTACTCCAAACTGCTCGCACCGAACGGCGCCGCGACGCTCTCCGTGGCGGATAATCAGGGTGGTTTCGGCGTGTCGGAGCATAAGCTGACGGCGGAGTTGATATACGAGAATCCGGTGCTGTACCGCGACGTGCTCGAGTACGGGGAGCACAAGATCGGTTACCTGGTGTACGCCAGCTTCGACGCGGCTTTCGACGGCGAGTTGCTGGATGCGCTGCAAGCGTTCAAGGATGCGGACATCAACGACTTGATCCTCGACCTGCGCCTGAACGGTGGAGGATATGTGATGTCTTCCCGGATGCTCGCCTCCTGCATCGCCGGTGCCCGGTGCGAAGGGCAGGTGTTCCAGTATTACCGTTATAACGATGCGCGAATGGAATACCCTGAAATGACGGCGGCGGAGACCGGGCAGGCTTATGACGAGTCGAAAGAGCGTTTTTACGAGGAGTTCATCTACGGCGATTACCGGGGAGCCGACCTGCGCGGGTATGCGCTGGATCTTCCTCGGCTGTATGTCATCGTCTCTTCCGGTACGGCTTCGGCGAGCGAAGCCGTTGTCAATGCTTTGCGGGGAATCGGACTCGAAGTGGTGCTGGTCGGGCAGAAGACCAACGGCAAAAATGTGGGGATGGAGGGTGTCTATCTGGAGGATGGAGCGTACGAATACCTCTTCATGCCGGTCTCTTTCCAGGGATATAACGCCCGGCTCGAAACGGTGGACCCGAACGGTCTTGCGCCGGATGCTTTGAAGGGAGATTGGAACAACGGATACGAGGAGTTCGGCAGTTTGGACGACCCCTGTCTCGAGTATGCGGTGACGAGCATCACCGGGCAATCCGTCCGCTCTTCCGAGTCCGCAGCGCAGAGGAGACCGGGCGTGCGGTTGGTCGAAGGCCTCTCTTTGCCCGAAATATCCTGTCGGCCGGAGGGTATGATCCTGCTGCCGCCGGACGCTGTCCGGAAAGATTGAACATCCGCTCCACGATCGGTTTCGGAACGGAGAAACGCCCCGGAACGGGTGCGGATTTGATATTTAACGGATAAAATCGTATCTTTGCATCAATAATGGTTTCTCAAGAAGATATAGAACGGCTGCGCGAATTGCTTGCCCGGCCTGCGCAGAATATCGTGATCGTGTCGCACACGAATCCCGACGGGGATGCCGTGGGCTCTTCGCTGGCGTGGCGCGAGGCGTTGCTGGAGATGGGGCATCGCGTCACTTGTATCGTGCCCAACAAATACCCCTATTTTTTGGACTGGATGACGGGTATCGAGAACCTGGTGCTTTTCAAGACGGACGAAGCGGGAGTCGCCCGCCGTGCGGTGGAGGAGTCGGACCTGATCTTTTTCCTGGACTTCAACGCCGTATCCCGTCTGGAGGGGTTGAGCGAGGTGATCGAATCCAATACGACGGCCAGGCGAATCCTGATCGACCACCATCTGTCGCCGGGACCCGGTTTCGATCTGATGTTTTCCTGTACCGGTTCGTCGAGCACCTCTTTCCTGATCTATCGGATCCTCGAAAAGATGCTGGGCACGCAGGCGATTACGCGGAGTATGGCCGAGTCGTTATACGTGGGTATGATGACCGATACGGGGAACTTCTCGTTTTCGTTCCTTACGCCGGAGTTGTACCGGGCCGTTGCGGTGCTGGTCGAAACGGGCATCGACATTCCCACGATCCACAACAATGTCTATAACGCCTTCACCGAGGGCCGTGCCCGGCTGTTCGGCTATGCGATCAACCGCAAGATGGAGGTGATCCACAACGGTACGGTCGCTTATATGTCGCTTCTGGAGAGCGAGATGCGCCGGTTTCAGTTCCAGCCCGGCGACAGCGAGGGGTTCGTGAATTATCCCCTGACGATCAAGTCGATGAAGCTGTCGGCGATCTTCGTTGCCACGCATAAGTTTATCCGGGTGTCGCTTCGTTCGCGGGGCGGGGTGGACGTGGATCTTTTCGCCCGCAAGTATTTCAACGGCGGCGGCCATCGCAATGCGGCCGGAGGCAAGTCTTTTATGACGATGCGGGAAACCATCGAGCATTTCAAACGATCCGTAGCCGAGTTTGCCGCCCAGGGCGGTTTGGATTAGGTCGCTATGGACGATTTCCGCTTGCGGGTTTTCATTACGGCGGCCAAAACCCTCAATTTCACCAAATGCGCCGAGCAGCTTTACATTTCGCAGCCCGCTGTGAGCAAGCATATCGGCGAACTCGAATCCCGCTATAAGGTACAGCTTTTCGAGCGCAGCGGCAGCCGTCTGGCGCTGACCGAAGCCGGGCGTGTCATGCTGGAGCATGCCGAACGCATTGCCGACGGCTACCGCCGTCTGCAGTACGAGATGGATCTTTTCACCGACCGGCTGGGCGGCGAACTGAAGGTGGGAGCCAGTACGACCATCGCCCAGTATGTTCTGCCGCAGGTGCTGGCCCGTTTTACGGCCCGGTTTCCCGAGGTGAAGGTTTCGCTCGTGTCGGGCAACAGCGAGCAGGTCGAGGCGGCCCTCGCACGTCACGATACCGATTTGGGGCTGGTCGAAAGCAGCGCCCGGCATCCGGGGTTCCATTACGAACCGTTTATTCCCGACGAACTGGTGCTGATCGCTTCCACGAAAGGCTGGTACGGCCGCTGCGACCAGGTTACGCTCGCGGAGTTGCAGACGGTGCCCCTGGTGTTGCGCGAAAGCGGTTCGGGAACCCTCGAAGTGATTTCGAAATACCTCGCGGCGGCGGATGTACGACTCGCTTCGTTGCGTGTAGTGATGCAACTGGGCAGTACCGAGAGCATCAAGAGTTTCGTGCGCAACAGCGACGCCATGGCCATCGTGTCGGTGGCGTCGATCGTCGATGAGCTGCGCAGCGGCGAGCTCCGCATCATCGACATCGAGGGCTGTACGATCCGGCGGGAGTTTTCGTTCTGCTGGCCCGAAGGACGCAGCGATGCCTTGGCCGCACGTTTCGTGGAGTTCGCCCGCCATACGGCCTGATCCTTCGCGGCGCTTCTGCGATATTTTGCAGGCCGTTTTCGGCTGTGGGATCGCCGCCGGATCCGTTCGGGTACTCGAGAATGCGGTGGCCTGTCATCGGAAACCATTGGTCGTTTATCCGTGGTCTGTGTCTGTAATGTTGCTCCGCCCTAAATTCCTTACTCGGAGGGGATTCGGAACACTGCATCTCCGAGGAGGTATGCTAAAGTATGTAATCACGTTTTATCTATGGAAACCGATTTGAAATTCAGACCTTTCCGATCGCCTGCCGACCCGGGTTGGGACGAGGCGTGGGCGATCTATCAGAACTCTTTCCCCCAGAAGGAGATCCGTTCGCTGGAAGACCATCTGCAAGCTCTTTCCGATCCGCACTATACGGCCGACGGCATCTGGTCGGACGGCCGGTTGATAGGCATTCTTTATTACTGGACGGCTCCGGAATATGTCTATATCGAGCATTTGGCCATTTCGCCCGACCTGCGCGGTGCCAATATGGGCAGCCGGGTATTGGAGGCTTTTTGCCGGAAGGCCGGACGCATCGTGCTGGAAATCGATCCGCCGGAGACGGAAATCGCCGTTCGCCGCCTTCGATTTTACGAGCGGCTGGGGTTCGTGCGCAACGATTATCATTATGTACATCCGTCGTTCCAGCGTCCCTATGAGCCGCACCAGTTGGTGCTGATGAGCTATCCGAAGGCTATGACTGACGAGGAGTGCCGCAGTTTCGAACGCTTCGTCCGCGATCCGGTCCTTCGTTATTCCTGTCATGGAAAGAAGGAGTAATACCTTTAGAATATAATCAGGTAATAATGGAAACAGCCCGAAGATCGAAAGTCTTCGGGCTGTTTTATGGTGATCGGATGCTGCCTACAAGAGCAAGATCACGGCGAGCGATGCGACCGAGATGACGGCCCAGAGGATGATGCCCAGCACCAGAGGTTTGAGGCCCACCTTGCGGATCACCTCTATGGAGAGCCCTCCGCCGATCAGGAACAGCGTGGCCGAAAGTCCGCAGCGGGCGGCGACCGAAATGCCGTGCGTGAACTGGGTCGGCAGGTTGCAGTAGGTGTTCACGAGCATGGCAACGACGAACCAGAAGATGAACCAGGGGATCTGGATCTTCTTGCCTTTCTGACGGAAGATCAGGGCCGACACCAGCGACAGGGGGATGATCCACAGGGCGCGGGTGAGTTTGACGGTCGTGGCCACCTTGAGCGCCTCCTCGCCGTAGGCGGCACCGGCGCCGACGACCGAACTGGTGTCGTGGATGGCGATCGCGGCCCAGGTTCCGAACTGGGTCTGCCCCATGCCGAGCCAATGCCCGATGACGGGGAATACGAAGAGGGCGACGGCGTTGAGGATGAAGATCGTGGCCAGTGACAGCGAAGTTTGGTTCTCGTCGGCATCGATAACGGGTGCGACCGCCGCGATGGCGCTGCCGCCGCAGATCGCCGTGCCCGACGAAATCAGGTAGCTGTTCTTGCGGTCGATGCGCAGCAGGCGTCCCAGCACTACGCCGACGATCATTACCGTGACTACCGAAACCACCGTGAAGGTCATGCCTTCGCGCCCGGCGGCCAGCGATTCGTGGAAGTTCATGCCGAATCCCAGTCCGACGACGCAGTATTGCAGCAATTTTTTCGAAGCCTTCTTGCTCCAGACCGGAAACGGATTGCCGAGGGTCAGGGCGAAGAGAATGCCCGCGAAGAGCGTGACGACGGGCGAACAGAAGAGCGAACCTATGAGCAGTCCGGCAAAAAGGATTTGGCGCCAGTTGAGCTTGGCGGATTGCATGGATTTCGTGAGTTGCAGCGGTTTCATACGGTGCTAATAACTTTTTGTAAATGATGCTGCAAATATACAGGCTTTATCCCCTTGAAACAACGGGGAAAAAGTTATGTCATATAACTAAAAGTTATTGCCATTGTCGCTGCGATGACCGATCCGCTCCCGTTACCGGTAATTTCGGATCAGGTCGCGGAAGTAGGCGATCATTCGTCCGTAGTTCTCGAGCGAGATCGATTCGTTTTCGTTGTGGATCGTACCCTGTTCCTGTTCGGTAAGGAGTACCGGCATGAAACGATATACGTTCGGACTCACCGCCTCGTATTTGTAGGCGTCCGTGCCGCCGAGCGTCAGGTAGGGCGTTACGATCGTACCCGGGTAGAGTCCGGCGAGCGAGGTGCGGATCATTTCGAAGGCGTGGACATCGTCCGGGGAGATTTGCGACGGTTCGCGGGTCGAGAGTTCCTCGATCCGGACGTCGTATCCGTTGCAGATATTTTCGACATGCCGCTTCACCTGGGCCGTCGTGTTGCCCGGCAGCAGGCGGAAATTGACCGTGACTTCGGCTTCCGAAGCCAGTACGTTGGCCGCGTCGCTGCCCCGGGCCATGGTGATGGCGGTGGTGGTGCGTACCAGGGCATTGGTGGCCGGGTTGCTTTCGAACGAGCGGAGCAGCGGGCTCTCCAGCAGCCAGCGGTTAGCGATCGCGGTGCGCTGGGCGACTCCCATCGAGCCGCCGATCCGATCGAGGAAAGCTATGACCGGAGCTGTCAGGAAGGCGGGCATTCGTTCTTGGTTGAGCATCTCGATGATCTCGGCCGCCAGTACGAGCGATCCCTTCTCCGGCGGCATCGAGGAGTGACCTCCGGTGCCCCGGACCGTGATTCGAATCGTGCTGAATCCCTTTTCGGCCGTTCCTACGAGGGCTGCCGTACGTTGGATTCCTCCCAGCCCGGGGGCGATGATGATGCCGCCTTCGTCATAGACGGCGTCGAAAGCAATGCCCTGTTCTTCGAAATAGCGGGCGATCTTCAGGGCGCCCTGCGTGCCGCCGGTCTCCTCGTCGAATCCGAGGGCGATCCACACGTCCCGCTCCGGGCGGAATCCCTCCGCAAGCAGCGAGTCGGTCGCTTCGAGGATCGAGAACAGCATGCCTTTCATGTCGAGCGTGCCGCGTCCGTAGATCCGTCCGTCGGCTACGGCGCCGGAGAAGGGTGGGTAGTCCCAGCCCGGAAGGGGTGCATCGGGAGCCGACGGGTCGTAATTGAGTACGGGAACCACGTCGTAGTGGGAGCAGAGCAGGATCGGGGGCAGGGCCGGGTTCTTGCCGGGCCAGCGGAATACCAGCCCGTATTCGTTGATCGTCAGGGTATCCAACCGACTGTAAATTGCGGGATATGCCTGCGGCAGATAGGCTTTGAAGGCTTGGAACGGATTGTCGTCCGTCCGGTCGATCGCATCGCTTACGGTCGGAATCCGGATTCCGCCGGCCAATCGTTCGACGGCCTGGGCGGACGGTTCGACGCTCCGGGGAGGCCCGTCCGGACCGGTGGTGCGGATGAAGGGATAGGTCGCGGTGCGGACTATCACTACGGTGCAGAGTACGAGGAGCGACACGGCGGCGATGCCCGTCAGGAGCCAGATCATTTTCTTTTCTTTTTTCATGGAAGCGGTATATTAGGTAGGTCCGATCGTTCGGTTTACGTGCAATTAATCTGCCATACGGAAATATTTTCGAATTTATTTTCGCCCTTACAGGGCCTTCCGAAGGCGTTTTTCGGGGGGGGGATTTTGTCGGGAAAAAGCGGTTGGGAAAGCGAAATTTTTTCCATATCCTTATATCGTTGAGCTTCGGTGGAGAAGTTCTGGCCGGAATGCTATCGGGTTGCGGCGAGTTTGTAAGAGTCTTTTGGGCGGGATCGAAATCAACTTATTAAATTAAATAAAATCGATTATGAAAGCACGTGTCTATTTATCAGTAGGAGCCTTGCTCCTGTTCTTGGCTCCGCTGGGCTGTTCCGACAAGGCAGAAAGTCCGGCACCGGAAACTCCGCCGGAAGAACAGCCCACGCCGGAGCCGGAAAAGCCGGAGTTCGTGGATGCGAATATGTCGATGGAAGAATTGATGAAAACAGAAGATCCAGACCGTAATTATCGTTTAGTTAGTTATAGAGATGACACGTGTGCTATGTATTCTTTCTTCGACCCTATGACCGAATTGCAACGCGGTACGCCGCGCGACCAATCGCAGTGGGTATCCGAAAAGGTGGACGGAAACAGCGTTCGCTGGACTTATCGTATCACCAACGGAGACCACGACGAAGCCGTGCGTCAGACACTCGAACGCTGGGCCGAAAAAGAAGACGAGGAAGAATAACCGGATTACGATCAGGGAAAAGGATGTTTTCCTCTAAATGTCGTTGCGAGACAGATCGAATCCGACGGTCGCTTATTCGCGGCCTGCGGCTACGTTTATAATTCTGCACTTTCCCTGCGTTCTCTTCTCGGAGGGGGACTTGGGGTGCATAGCGTCCCAAGCGGTCATGAAGTATGCAATCACGATCAGGAAAAATAAAACCGGTTTAGAAATTATTCTAAACCGGTTTGTTGTGCCCAGGACGAGACTCGAACTCACACGGGCTAATGCCCACCACCCCCTCAAAGTGGCGTGTCTACCAATTCCACCACCTGGGCCTCGATTCCCGCCGCAGCGGGTTTTCAGGTGTGCAAATATAGTGACTATTTTGTTTTTCCCAAAATATACGGCAAAAAAATTGCCGGGTCACGAAACTGACCCGGCAATTCGATGTCGTTTCCGAAGCATGCGGCGGTCCCGGCAGCGGCCGGCACGGTTGCTTCGGGAAGCGGTTTATTCGGCGAAGTCCATCTCTTCGAAGAGGTAGGAAGCGTCTCCGATGCGGTCGATTACGAAAAGCACGTAGCGGATGTCGAGCGCGATGTTGCGGCAGAAAGCCGGGTCGAAAGCGATGTCGCTCATGGTCGAGAGCCACGTGCGGTCGAAATTCACGCCGATCAACTCGCCCCGGCCGTTGAGTACCGGCGAACCGGAGTTGCCGCCCGTGGTGTGGTTGTCCGCAAGGAAGCAGACGGGAACGGTCGTACGGCCGTCGATCTCCACGCCCCAGCGTCCGTAGTCCTTGGCGGCGATGATGTCGCGGAGCCGCTGCGGGATGTTGTAATCGTAAATTTCCGGATTGTCCTTTTCCAAAATACCTTCGACAGTGGTGTAGGGCTTGTGATATACTCCGTCGGCATACCGGTAGCCGCCTACCTTGCCGTAAGCCACGCGCAGCGTGAGGTTGGCATCGGGATAGAAGGCACGCTCCGTATCCCATTCGCGCAGACCCTTGATATAGGTCGTGTAGAGTTCGTTCAGGCGCTCGCTGTTCAGGTTGCGGGTCGAGCACTTGCCCAGTTCATCGAAAATGCGGGTGACCGTCGTCCGAATATCGGCCCGCAGAGCTTCCAGTTCGGGAGCTTCGGTCGATTCGTCCTCCTTGTGCGTGGCTTCGAACATCAGCTCGGCGTATGCTTCGGGCGATCCCAGACGCTCTACTTCGGCGGCGAAGAGCGGTACCATGTACTCTTGCGGGCAGTTGTCGTAATATTCGCGGTACAGCACGCGGAAAAGGTCGCGGTTGAGCGCCTTCACCTGGGGATAGATTTCGTCGCCGAACGAGGGCCGGTTGTAAATCCGGTTGAGCTCGCCGGTGCGGATGGTTTCGCTCATCAGTTCGAGTGCGAAGTAGGCGTCGAAGATGCGGGCGTACTCCGCTTTGAGCTCTTTGAGCACGTCGCGGTATTCGGGTTTGTCCTGGGCCCAGGCTTGGAAGGCCTGTTCGTACTCCTGTTTGCTCGCCACGGTGTTCAGACGCGTCAGACCCAGCGCTTCGCCCTGCCATTTTTTCCAGGCGTTCGAGATGCCGGCGTTGATCGCTGCGTACATGATGCGCATGGCGGGATCTTTCTCCTGCGCCGCATTGATCCGATCGAGCCGCTCGGTGCGGATACGGATTTTCATCGGGTCGCTGCGGTGCACGATGTAATCGACCGCGTCGGAGAGGATGTACTCCTGGGTATTGCCCGGGAAGCCGTAGATCATCGTGAAGTCGCCTTCCTGAATACCTTCGGTGGAGATCTTGAAATGTTTTTTCGAGCGGTAGGGTACGTTGTCGGGCGAGTAGGCTGCGGGCCGGTTGTCTTTATCCGCATAGATGCGGAACATCGAGAAGTCGCCCGTGTGCCGGGGCCATGCCCAGTTGTCGGTGTCGCCGCCGAACTTGCCGATCGACGAGGGCGGAGTGCCTACCAGGCGGACATCGTCGAACTGTTCATAGACGAACAGGAACTGTTGGTTTCCGTAGTACATCTGCTCGATCGAGGCTTTGTAGCGGCCGTTCTCGCGGGCTTTTTCGAGGATTTCCTCGCGGCTCTCGCCGGCGGCCAGACGCTCGGTGATGTCCTCCATGCGTTTGAGGAACTTGACGTTGAGGTTTTCGTTGGGAAGTTCCTCTTCGCGCGACTGTGCCCAGAAGCCGTCGGTTAGATAGTCATGCTCGACGGACGAAAGGTGCTGGATCGCTCCGTAGCCGCAGTGGTGGTTGGTAATCAGCAATCCTTCCGCAGAGATTAGCTCGGCCGTGCAGCCGTCGTCGAAGAGCATGACGGCGTCTTTGAGCGAAGCCTTGTTGATACTGTAAATGTCTTCCGCAGTCAGTTGGAATCCTTTGGCGCGCATATCGTCGATGCGCGACGAGATCAGGCTCGGCAGCCACATGCCCTCATCGGCGAGTGCCGTGAGCGAAAGCAGCGCGAGGCAGAGAGTCGAAAAGATACGTTTCATGAATTGTTTTTTATTGAATGAATTGATTGAGTTCGGTATAGACGCGTTGGATCGGCAGCCCCATGACGTTGAAGAACGAGCCGTCGATGCGCTCGATGGCGGCATAGCCGATCCACTCCTGAATGCCGTAGCTGCCGGCCTTGTCTAGCGGATGGAAGTTGTCCACGTAATAGACGATCTCCTCGCGGGTCAGAGCCCGGAACCAGACGTTGCTGCGTACGGAGAAGCTCCGGCGCCGGCGGGCCGTGCGGAGCGTGACGCCCGTGACCACCGTGTGACGATGGCCCGAGAGCCGTTCGAGCATCCGGATCGCATCTTCGCGGTCTTCGGGCTTGCCCAACACCTCGCCGTTCAGGATAACGACGGTGTCTGCCGTCAGCAGGATTTCGTTTTCCGCGAGCGGCCGGGGATAAGCACGGCTCTTGAGTTGCGAAAGGTAGCGGGGCACCTGCGTCGCGGCCAGCGTCGCGGCCTTTCGTGGGGCGTCACCAAGGCCGAGAAAGATGAGTACGTTGAGCTGCTCAAGCGCCTGGACCTTGGTCTGGACACGCGTCTCAACGCCAAGGTCGGCCTGCTCTCGGGCGGCCAGCGCCAGGCACTCACCCTGCTTATGGCCACGCTCACCAGGCCGCGCCTGCTGCTGCTCGACGAGCACACTGCGGCCCTCGACCCCAAGACGGCATCGAAGGTGCTCAATCTGACCGAAGAGATCGTCGACGAGCACCACCTGACCACGCTCATGGTCACGCATAACATGAATGACGCCATCCGTCTGGGCAATCGCCTGATCATGATGCACGAGGGCCACGTAATCTACGACGTGGCGGGCGATGAGAAGAAGTCGCTCACCGTCGCCGACCTGCTGCAGAAGTTCGAGGAGGTCTCGGGCGGCGAGCTCGCCAACGACCGCATGCTGCTGAGCTAAACCTACCAAAAAGGGACAGGTTTATTTTGACAGGTTTTACCTGCGCAAACGTCAAAACCGCCGCAAAGGGACAGACGCCCTTGCGGCGGTTTTCGCATATTATGTCGATAATCCGATATTCAACCAGACATTCTGGCTAAGGACTAAGGAAACTGCCATGAAAAGACTCCCCCGCCTTGCGTTAGCCGCCGCGTTGTTTGCCGGCGCGCTCGCAGGCATCCCAAGCCTCGCTTTCGCAGGAAACCTGCCCGCCGCTATTGATGGCTCGGTGACCGTCATGCACACCAACGACATCCACGGCAGCTACAAGTACAGTTACAACGAAAGCAAGGGCACCGGCACGGTGGGCTTTGATGGACTGGCGGTTCTCTATAGCGCCCAAAGCAGCGCCCCCGATCTTTTGCTCGATGCGGGCGATACCTTCCACGGGCAGTCCTTTGCCACCATGAGCGAGGGCAAGAGCATCGCCGAGCTCATGGACACCTTCTATGTAGACGGCTACGACGCGACCACGCCGGGCAACTACGACTGGAGCTACGGTGCGGACAAACTCCGCACCATGACCGGCTACAGCACCACCGGCACGCCCTTCGCCATGCTCTGCGCGAACGCAAAGTCTACGAGCGGCGTATGGAGTTCGAGCATCACCAAGACACTCGATCGCACCTGGGAGGATAGCGAAGATCACTCCACATTCGACTACAAAATCAAGGTCGGCGTCGTCGGAGCCATGGATGAGTCGCTAGGTTCCTCGCTGCGCGCGGACCTGGTCGCGGGCACCAGCTTCTCGAGTGCCGCGAACGCCATCAATGCCGAGGCAGAGCAGCTGCGCAAGGAGGGCTGCGATGTTGTTGTGTGTATCGCGCACACGCTCGAC